>Ga0326727_10006220_pt1 | contig 32998 bp, 30 predicted proteins | sample MB2enrmetagenome_FD_207643 | JGI IMG/M metagenome (GOLD analysis project Ga0326727, IMG submission 207643) | Lab enriched peat soil microbial communities from McLean, Ithaca, NY, United States - MB29MY | ecosystem: Environmental > Terrestrial > Soil > Wetlands > Peat | place: USA: New York...
CAAGCACCTTGCGTCCCGAGTGGAGCTGGGCAAGTGCCCGCCCAAACGCAAGCACCTGCCCAAACGCAAGCACCTGCCCAGGGCCGCGGTGCTCAAACTACGAGTTCTCGCGCGGCTCCCGCGGCGAGTGCCATTGAAACCCACCCAGAGGAACCTCAAGAGGTACAACAGCCCACCCCCTATGGAGATTTGCCTTCTCTCCGTGATCTCTACACTCAGGTTCCATCCACCGGGGGTAGGCTGCAGCGCTTCGGTAGCGACGCCTTTCTGCTCGGCACCGGAAATGCAAACGAACTGCCGATGGATCTCCCCGCCGGTCCCGATTATGTTCTTGGGCCGGGGGATACCTTGATCGTGAATATGTGGGGCGGTGTGTCGAACCGGCTGGACAGAATCATCGATCGCCAGGGCCAGATTGAGCTCCCGGAAGCGGGCACAATCATGATCAATGGAATGACGATCATCCAGGCGCAAGAAGCCATCCAAAAGACGCTCAGCACCCAATTCCAAAATGAGCACGTCGAAATCTCTCTGGGCCGGCTGCGCAGCGTACGGATCTATGTTGTCGGGGATGTACAGCGGCCCGGCGCCTACGATGTCAGCTCGTTATCTACCCCGCTGAGCGCCTTGTATGCCGCCGGCGGACCCACCAGCCGTGGGTCGCTACGCATTCTCAAACAATTCCGCGGCAATCAACTGGTTCGTGAAATCGATCTTTACGACTTTCTGTTAAAGGGTGTCCGCTCGGACACCGATCGATTGTTGCCCGGCGATACCATCCTTGTGCCTCCGGTGGGTCCGCAGGTCTCGGTAGAGGGAATGGTGCATCGGCCTGCGATTTATGAACTGAACGGCGAGCACGATTTGAGCCAGGTGCTGAATCTTGCAGGCGGGGCGCTAATAACCGCAAGCCTGAAACAGATTAATGTCTCGCGCATTGTGGCCAACCAGAGACGCACGATGCTGAGTTTGGAGTTGCCGGCCAACCCCACCGAGTTGAGTCAGAAGCTGGCCGACTTCAAGGTGCAAAGCGGAGACGACGTTGTCATTTCGCAGATTCTGCCCTACAACCAGCAGGCAGTCTATCTTGAAGGCCATGTCTATCGTCCTGGCAGGTATCCGTACAAGGATGGAATGACCGTTACCGACCTGTTGCATTCCTACCAGGACGTATTGCCGGAGCCGGCCGACCATGCCGAACTTGTTCGTTTGATGCCGCCTGACTTCAAGCCGGAGACCATCAGCTTCAACTTGCACGATGCGTTGATCGGCAACGATTCGTTTCTCCTCGAACCCTTCGATTTGATCCGTATCTTTGGTCGCTATGAAATCGATGCACCAACGGTTTCCGTCGAGGGTGAAGTCCTTCGTCCCGGCCAGTATCCGATGTCGCAGGGCATGACAGTGGCCGGGTTGGTAGGGATGGCAGGAGGATTCAATCGAAGCGCCTATCGGGATGAGGCCGATCTGTCCAGTTATGTTATTCAGAACGGCCAAAAAGTCCTGGTCAACCACAGCAATATCGCGATCGAGAAAGCGCTCGAAGGTGACAAGAGCGCCGACGTGACGCTCAAGCCCGGCGATGTCGTCAGCATTCAGCAAATGGCCGGCTGGCAGGATATCGGTTCATCGGTGACAATAACCGGCGAGGTCGAGCATGCCGGTAGCTACGCGATTGAAGCGGGAGAGCGCCTTAGCTCGGTGTTGAAGCGGGCCGGAGGTTTTCGAAACGACGCCTATCCTTACGCCGCCGTCCTGCAACGCGTACAGGTCCGTGAAGAAAATGAGCTTGCCCGCACGCAGATGATCCGTCGAATCGAGGAAACGCCGGTCGTGGTGAGTCCGGGGACGATGACCGGCTCGCAGTCGGCACAGGACATGCAAAAGTCACTCGAGACGCAGCGCCAAGAGATTCTCGCGAACCTTCGCAGGCAACCCGTAAGTGGCCGGCTGGTGATCAACATCTCCTCTAACATCAGCCGATGGGAGAATACGCCTGCAGATATTGAACTGCGCGCGGGCGATACTCTTTTGATACCGAAGCGGCTGGATTTCGTAGCAGTCAGCGGCCAGGTGTACAATCCAGTCGCAATAAGCTATGCCCCCGGGAAGAACCTCGGCTGGTATTTGCGAAAGTCGGGTGGCGCGACACAATCCGGCAACAAGAAGGAAATCTATGTGCTCCGGGCCGATGGGTCAGTGGTTCCGATGGGCAACAGGTGGGTAAGCAGTAGCTTTATGGACACTCGCATGCGGCCCGGCGATACGATCTTCGTTCCGGAGAAAATCATCGGCGGTTCACAGCTCTGGCAGAACATACTGGGTGCGGCGCAGGTTGCGTCCGCAGCTGCTCTTCCCTTCGCCTTTGCCGGAGTCATCTGATGACACGAACCGCCAGTTGTTGTCGCCCCCGCGCCCCCGCGCCGTAAGCTTGATTTGAGGCTTTATGTCTCTGCTCATGCCTCCGACTATGCAGCTACGCATGGTCCGTGTCAGGCACCCACGTTCCTTACCCATTCATGTGGTCACGGTGCTGGCTAAGAGGATAGCGACACGGGGATTCAATCATCGTCTCGGAAAGAGTCCGTCGGATTGCAGGCGTGGTAGAACCTGATCGCGGCGGCGCAGATCATGTCGCCTGTGGCGATTGCCGGCACGGTGATGGGAAGATATTGATTGATTATCTCGGTGGGGGAACGCCGCCTGACGCTTAAAGCGAGATACATGCAAGGAGATTCAATGGGCAGTGCTGATCCAGAAGTCAAAAACGCGCCAGAAACCGCGCCCTTGTTGCGGTTCCTTCGATGGGCGATGCCGCTGCTTTGGAGGCGTCGCCGCTTTTTGATTTATGCGGTTTGCATGGGGATTGTGCTGTTTGTCGCTCTTGCATTGCTCACTCCGAACACATATCAATCGACTGTGCGTATTATGCCGCCTGATTCACAATCAAGGTCCGGATTCGCGCTCATGGCGGCGGCCCTGGGAAGCACGCCCATGGCAAGCATGGGCCTTGGCGACCTTATGAGCTCGCGGTCGCCAGGTTCGGCTTTCATGGCCATCCTGGGGAGCCGAACCGTACAAGACGACCTGATCAATCGCTTTGATCTGCGCAAGGAGTACCACCAAAAATACTATGTGGACACGCGCCGGGCCCTCACGAACCGCACACAGATCGAAGAGGATAGAAAGACCGGTGTGCTGACGCTGACGGTGATGGATAGGGATCCGGGGCGAGCGCGCGATTTGGCCGCTGCCTACGTGGATGAACTCAATCGGCTCGTGGTGGCAATGGATACCTCCCAGGCTCATCGGGAGCGTGTTTTCCTGGAGGGTCGTCTACAGGCCGTCAAGCAGGATCTGGACGCTGCAACGCAACAGTTGGGTCAGTTTTCGAGCCGCAACGCGACAATGGACATGCAGGGCCAAGCCACGGTCATGCTGCAGGCCACTGCCAGGCTGCAGGGGGAGCTGATGGCGGCGCAAACCGAGTTGCACGGGCTGCAAGCGATCTATTCCCCAGACAATGCCCGCGTCCGCGAGGAGCAGGCTCGCGTCGATGCATTGCAAGGCGAATTGCGAAAACTGGCTGGATCGCAGCAGGCCAATGGCGGGGATCTAGACGCCAACCAGATATACCCTTCGCTTAGAGAGCTGCCTCTGCTCGGCGTTACTTACGCAGACCTCTATCGCCGCGCGATGATCCAGGAGACCATCTATGAAGTCCTGACAAAACAGTACGAGGTTGCGAAGGTTGAAGAAGCGAGGGAAATCCCTACAGTCAAGTTGCTCGATCCTCCAGACTATCCTGAAACAAAGACGTATCCAAGACGGCGGCTGATGGTCATGCTGGGGACACTGTTCACTATAATCTGTGCGGCTTCATGGATCCTGTGCAAGGAGGCGTGGCAGGGCATGGACAGCTCACATCCTGCCAAAGCCGCAGTACATGAATTACTCCTGTCCATTAAGAAACGCTGACTTTGCTTGAGCACAGTTACCGCGGGAGAGGGCGCGGCGAAGAAGCAGGCGCATTGAAAAGTTGGACGCGCTTCTTGGGGTTTACATTCCCACTCGATCATGACCAGGGCAGAATATGCATTTGTAAGAAGGATCTCGTGACCCAACCAAGTATTGTTGAATCTATTCGTTCTCTTCCGCCCAACTGGCATGCAAAAGGCTCTCTCAATCTTGCTGTTATTGACCGTATCTTCCAGTGTGCGGATGGTGCACGCGATACGGCGGAAACGGGGTGCGGGAAAAGCACTCTCGCTTTGTCGCATGCGTCCAGGCGGCACGTGGTTTTTGCCTGCGATGTGCCCCCCGGCGAAAACCCGGAAGCACATTCTCTGAACAAGGTGAGGAACAGCGCTCTCTTGAAGGAGGGCGTTTGCGAGTTTGTGATTGGCAGCACCCAGCAAACGCTGCCTGTTTTCAGATTCGATCGCGACTTTGGCCTGGTGCTTCTGGATGGACCGCACGGCTACCCGTTTCCAGACCTGGAGTATTACTATTTTTACCCACACATCAAGACCGGCGGGTGGCTCGTTGTCGACGACATCCACATACCCAGCGTAGCAATCATGATGGATGTGCTCAAGGACGATGCCATGTTTTCCCCGGAACGGGTCGTCAGGACAACGGCGTTTTCTCGCAGAACCGACGCGCCTCTTTTCCCACCCCTCGCTGACGGCTGGTGGGGGCAGGGATACAACAAGCGCCACCGGGTTGCTATCCGCCACGACGGCTTGAGTTCAGCGCCGCGGGTGATCGCCTCGGAACTACTGGGACGATTCTCCAAGTGATAACCGTCTCCATGCTGCCGCCAATGAAAGCAGGAATCCCGGAATCTCCCGAGCGGAGGGTAGGGGCATTTCCAGAGGCCGCGCAGAAAGTGGGGAATGGCGAAAAGATTTTGCGGCGGGCGCTCTATATCTCTCCGATCGACATGCGCCAAAACAACGGCATGGCGCAGCTGCAAGCGCAGCTTCTGCAGGGAGTTTGCAGTCTATATGATCGTGTGGATCTTCTTTCGCTCGGAGCCGGGCCGGCAGCCGCACGTCGATGGCTGCGCACGATGGGGCTCTCTGTAAATGTGCTCGAGAGTGCTTTTGCAAGGCTTGCTCATTCTAACGGGATTGCATGGTATGGCGGCGGAGCTATCTTGTGCAATAAGCTGCGCTGGATTGACCGCTTTCATTTCCCCGTGCGGACTCCGCTGCCTCGATCCTGGATCGACCGTTATCAGATCATTGTTTGTTTTTATCCCTGGGCGCACCGTCTTCTTGAACTCGACCGCGCCGGCAGCAAGGTGGTCGTAGTCACGGGCGATGTCATGGCAGATCGTCACGAGCGCATTGGGGCCCGACGCTGGATCACGCTGGATGCTCGCGACGAAAGGGCCATACTCCAGTCACAAAGCCGCTGCGTGGCGGTGTCGCATGATGACGCAGTGGAATTCAAGCGTCTCTATGGCGTAGACGTGCCCGACTTACAGTTCTTGCCCCCTTCCTATCCGGAACTGATTTCGCTTGCTTCCATTGGGGGGCCGGCGCGGGTGGGCTTTTTGGGCGCACGCAGCTTTGTGAACGAACAGATTCTTCAACTGCTCACGCAAGAGGATTTCCTGGGACCTCTAGCACAGGCCGGGATCGAGCTGGTTGTTGCTGGGGGCATTTGCAATGGGGTGCAACGTTCGACACTGCAGGCGCTGGAACAAGGTGGCGCTCGGGTGCTAGGCCGAATAGAATCCACGCGCGACTTTTACGGGCAGGTTTCTGCCGTGCTCAACCCGGTCGGGCCGTCGACAGGGATAAAAATCAAATCGGTGGAGGCGTTGATGGCGGGACGCGCATTGATCACCACGCGCTGGGGCGCTGACGAGAGTCTGCGTACAGCGTTTCCGGATCAGATCACCTATATAGAGTGGCCCATCGAGGCTTCCGCTCTTGCCGAATTGACTGTAAACGTGGTAAAGGGCGCAGCTTCAGTCAATCCCGTTGCCGCAAGGAACTATGCCGAGGAGTCGAATGAGAAGCTTCGGTCTCTATTTCTGCCCGAGCCATCAAGATGAATCGCATCTCTCTTCCACAATTCATCATCTTCGGGCTGCTAGCCTGGGGTCTTCCGGCTGTCTTCGTGGTTGGACCAGAGGCCATTGTACTCACGCTGACCTGTGCATTAACGGTTTGGCTGATTAATCGCGGGGCAAAACCAGCCCAGGTCTCGAGTGCAGACGTCTCAGCAACCGTATGTGCGTTGATGGCAGGCTTCGGGGTGCTATATCTCGCTTGGGACATGATCTTCGGGCGACGGATGCTTTCCGACAACATCTTCCTCCAGGGAAGAGGCGCATTTGAGTCGTCCGTAGACCACCTGAATGCCACCATGTCGGAGGGGCGGGGCTTCGCCGAATTGCTTGGCAGCGTGACGGTGTTTTTCCCGTTCTTTCTTCTGGACTTAGGCAACAAGATTTCGCCAGCATGGCGGTGGGTAATCTGGTGTATAGTTGTCATCTTTGTTTTCAATGAAGTTGGGGCTGGGCGCTCCTATCTTCTCATGGCAGTAACCGCCATAGTGGCAGGAAGAAGCACGAAACCGCGCCAGCTCGTCTTGACGGGCGTTTTAATGCTTGCAACATTTGTAATAGGGAGTTATGTTCGCGGAGATTTCAACACTGTCATCTTTTCGAATCCCTTAGTTGACGGTGTTGTATATCCCTATATCAACCTCGCACTTCTGCTCAGCAACGGGTGCGCAGAAGGAAGCTGGTACGGCTATCTCGGTGCATTTCTTAATAAGTTCCTTCCGGCGTTCATCTTTTCTAAGCATGTGTTTTCATTCAATTTAGAGATGACGACGTGTATATATCCGTGGATGGCAAGCGGCGTGACTTCGAATTCAATCTTTACCTATCTGGGCGAGTTTTTCTACTACCGGCCCCCCATTGTGACCGCCATACTAGCGGGTATACTCATCGGCGCTCCGGTTCGGATTATTGACCGCTTTCTGGTAAAACGGAATTTGTTGACAACCCGCCTCTTCGCAGGACTTATGAGTGTGGCAGAGCTGCGATCTCGTAGTCAGGATCTGCTTTCCTTCCTTTTATCTTTCGGAGCGTTCCTCGCACTAACTCTGCTAGTATTGCCAAAACTGATGCAGCAACCCAAATGCAACGAGTCCACGCCACCCGACCAGGTGGTCGGGTCGCGGATGGGACCATTTGACCGTAGGTTCAATAGAAACGAGAAAAGAGGCTGAGCGAATTGAACGTTTGCCTCCAAACATCAGATCGAATTTGTTATAGCATCGAGAAGTGTGATTTGAGATAAATGGCTTACTCCAATACCAACTCGGGGGAGTGTACGTGGGTATTGTAATTCTTGACCTTAAGTGGAGTTATGGCATCGAAGCCATAACCAGCATCCTGTACGAGCAGCTTGGTAAGCGATGCGAGGTGACAGTCATCTCGGCTACAGAGTCCCGGCTTCCGTACAGCGTCAAGGTTGCCAAGTCGCGAACTTACAATGATATGCTACTCGCTCTTTTCAATCCCTTTGTTTACTTTAGGATCGTAAGGGAGATGCGGAGAAAGCAGCCACAGATTGCATACATCGTGAGTCCACATATTCTCAATGTTCCAGTTTGTGTATTGTTCAAACTGTTTTGTAATGTTTGCGTTATCTCTCACGTTCACGATCCGCAGAGCCATAGAGCAGATGGGATTGCATCGGTAGCAAGGAATGCAGTAGCTCTGTTTCAGAGCAAATACTCCGATCGTATCTACTGCTGGGGAAACACAATTGGAGAAACAATCGCAGAAAGGTTCAAAGTTCCCGCTGAGCGCATTGCCGTTTTCCGTCACGGGCCCGGTCAAAGAACTCGCTGTGACGACCTGGCTGAAGAAGATACTACCCAATTTCCGCCGAAATACTTTACGTTGATTGGAAATCTTCGGGGACGCAAAGGGATCGAGATCTTTCTCGAGGCAGCTCGTCTGTTCAACGAACGGCACGGGCCTAGCGCGGTGCGATTTCTTCTTGCTGGTTCAGGCGACCTGGAAAAGTACCGGCATGGGATCGACCAGGTTCCAAATCTTTTGGTCCATAACAGATTCATGGAAATCGCAGAGATAAACGAATTTCTTGCTGCCAGCTACGCGTCTGTGCTGCCGTATACCGGAGGAATGCTGCAGAGCAGCTTCGTTGCAATCGCCTACGGCAACGGATGTCCGGTCATTGTGTCGAATGTTGGCAGTCTTCCTGAGGAGGTTGAGGCAGGCCGGACGGGATACGTCGTAGAGCAGTCGAACGCGATGCAAACAGCCGATGCGATGACAGCAATTTACTATGGCCGGCGGGAATCGTTTGTAGCCAATTGTCTTAGAGCCTATCGCGAGAAGTTCAGTTGGGACCGGATTGGGGAAGAGTTCTACTGGGATATGGAGCGGTCGGTTGCGGAGCAGAACCCAGCGAGGCTAGCTCGGAAGAGCAACAGTCATGCCGATATGGCAAAGGTTAAAGGAGTAGACCGCTAGGAATTGGACCATATAGGTCTGAATTATCCTCAGTTACCCGGGGAATCTCTGAAGAACTTCGCAAGGCGTGCGGCACGTGGGTGATTTTGAAGCAGGAGGCAAAGCGTAGATGCGGTAACTTATATTGGCTTCGCAAGGGAGCTTAGATAAGTACGGCAAGAAGACGCGGCGGGAGAAGGATCTGGAGGAGATGGATCGGATCATGCCGTGGGCGGAGTTGGAGTCGTTGATTGAGCCGTTTTACCCGGAGGAAGGCAACGGTCGGCCGCCCGTGGGGCTCGGCATCATGCTGCGCATTTGCTTTCTGTGGCACTGGTTCAACCTGTCGGATCCTGCTGTGGAAGAGGCGTGTGCGATTCGTCAGCGCCGCGGCGTTTTGCCGGAGTTGATCTGGGCCGCGCACAAGAACGCGACGAGACGACCATCTCGAACTTCCGACATTTGCTGGAGCAGCACGATCTGTGCAGAGCACACATCTTCTACAAGCTAAAGCAATCACCGAATGATCGTCGCAAACTACAGCGTAATTTGAAGGGATTCTTCATCCTGTCGAAATAGCTGCTGCACGGCAGTCAGCACGATAAAGCCAAGGCCGAAACCCCTGGAAAGACGCAACGGGCAACAGCCCACTAATCCCAAAGGGAGATCGCCCGGCTGCCGGGGTGGCAGTAGAAGTTTGACAGTTCCGGGAGTATGTTCTCCCTCATTTTACTTGGGCTGCGTCAGTGATGGTTGCACTGTGACGACTTTGCTTTTGTTCTTGCTTTTGCTTTCATCGGTTGCGATCAGGTCCCTTTGAGGGGCCAGCAACCGCAAAGCCTCCGGCTCTGCGTGTGCCATGACGAAGCGTGAGCTTCATGCTGTACGGAAGATGAGGGTAAGCCCCCGGAGTCGCCCTGCCGGGGGAGGCTTCAAACAGCCACAAACTGCTGTAGCCCAATGGCTGTGGTGGTGAACGTTGTGGTCAAAAGGCGCGGCTAGACCATGTCATGTGAGAGTGAGAGAGACGAACGCAAGTGATTCTCTTGGTAAGCATCGAAAGGGGTTAGATGACATCGAAACCGAGGTCAGCAGAGTACCCTGGGATCAGCATGGAGGATGCCTGCCTACTGTCCATGCGGTGTCCGGTGCAGAGGAGGCGTGACTCTCATTCAGGCTTTCGTGCGGAACTTGGGAACCTGCTCGAAGTTGCTAAGGGAAAATGCTCAAGTGATGAGCCACGAGGCAGAAAGTACCGATGCCTCGAATAGGGGCGGACCACCTCGCAGTAGTGAGGAAGCAGCTATAATGGCTGTGGAGCGAAGGGCGTGGGCGGTCCAGTCCGAGTTGGGTCAACCGGCAACGGGAGGAACCCTCAAACGAGGATGAAAGACGACAGCCTTTCGCGGACTGCACGAGCCGGATGACGCGAGAGCGTCACGTCCGGATCTGTGAGCGCTCGGGGTGAAATTCCCCGGGCCGACGCGACCGGAGGATACTTACTCAATTCCAAAAATCTCAGTGTATTTTCCAGAAGCGATCTCTCTCCTGTTGCTGAAGTCTGGGCGATGGCCCCGAGATCGTTTCTGGAACGGGAGAGGGCAAGTGAAGAATTCCGTCGAAGCGGCGGTCGCATCGATCGTCATTCCCACCTTCAATGGTGCCGCGCGTATTGGAAACTGCCTGACTGGGCTTCTAGGCCAGACTGCTGGACGAAATGTGGAGATTCTGGTCGTCGACGACGGTTCCAAAGACAACACAGCTGAGGTGGTCGGGCGTTATCCTGGGGTACGCCTTATTTCACAAGCAAACACCGGCCCGGCAGCCGCTCGCAATCATGGCGCCAGGGAGGCTCAGGGAGGCATTGTTCTGTTTACCGATGATGACTGCGTGCCGATGCCGGACTGGCTGGACGCGATGCTTGCGCCCTTCGAGGATCCGGAGGTCGTCGGGGCAAAGGGAATCTACCGCACCAGGCAGAAGCGTCTGACTGCCCGCTTCGTGCAGATCGAGTACGAGGATCGCTACCACATGATGGCGGGCCTTCCCAACATCGACTTTATCGACACCTACTCCGCCGCGTTTCGCCGCGACCGCTTTCTGGAGATGACCGGATATGACACTTCCTTTCCGGTTGCTTGCGCCGAAGATATCGAGCTTTCTTACCGTATGTCGGCACGGGGATGGAAGATGAAGTTTGTCCCCGCAGCAATCGTGTACCATACGCACCCCTACACGTTCTGGCGTTACCTCAAGAAGAAGTACAAATTCGCATACTGGCGCGTACTTGCCGTACGCAAGAATCCCAGCAAGGGCGTGAAGGACAGCCATACGCCGCAGGTTATGAAACTCCAGCTTGTGTTTGCGCCCGCAATGCTGATTGCAGTAACCCTTGATCTGGTACTGCGGCCAGCTGTGCTAGTCTCGCCGCTTGTTCTCGCGGCTTTTCTGCTCAGCACGTTGCCATTTGCAATACGGGCGATCAGGAAAGATCCCGTTGTGGGAGTTCTCTCGCCGGTTATGCTTGCTGCGCGGGCGTGTGCACAGTTTCTGGGCGTAACCGCGGGCTTGATCTACGCACGCTGTAAGCCTGCCGGGGTCCCTGCCGACTCAACTGTATAGAGCCATGGCAAGTTGTTGCTTGCGGAACTGCTCAAAGTCGGGGCGTTCTAATTGGTAGAACGCGATTAGATCGAATACTGTCGAGTTCACACTAAATTGGAGTACGATGAACGTCGCAGGTCCTGTAACCATATTCGGCGGAACAGGTTTTATTGGAACCCACCTTGCTCTGCACCTGCTGGGCGAAAATCTGACAAAAAAGATCATCCTAGTGGATCTGCTGCCACCACGGGATGAGCCATATACCGCTCTGCTGCAGGAAGGCTTGCGATCCGGACAGGTCGAATTCACGCAGTGGGATGTGCGCAAATCCATCCCGGTCTCTCTCCTGCCGGTGCGGCCGGAGCTCATCGTCAACCTTGCGGCTATTCACAGAGAACCCGGCCATGCACCGGACGAGTATTTCGCGACGAACATTTATGGAGCAGAGAATGTCTGCAAGTATGCAACTGCGATAGGTTGTCCTAGAATGGTGTTTACAAGCAGTATTTCGCCCTATGGACCAACCGAGGAACTGCGAGACGAAACATCGCTTCCGGTGCCGGAAACCCCATATGGATGTTCAAAGCTTGTTGCGGAGACCATCCACTTGGGCTGGCAGGCTGCCGGCCCTGGCCGAAAGCTCCTGATTCTACGCCCCGGGGTGGTGTTTGGTCCCGGCGAGAACGGCAACGTAACTCGATTGATAAGAAGCGTGGTCAGGGGATACTTCGTCTATGTCGGCAACCGGAAGACGCGGAAGGCCGGAGGTTATGTAAAAGAACTGTGCCTAGTAATGCAGTTCGGGCTCGAGCAACAGGACGTTAAAGACGAACGTGTTATGCTCCTGAACTTTTCCATGAATCCAGCGCCTATGCTGGAGGATTACGTCGACGCGATTCGGGAGGTTACAGGGACCAAGCGCCCGTCACTTACCATTCCGCGGCCTTTGCTTCTCGGTACATCCTATTTTGTCGATACTGTTGCACGAGTAGCTCACGTCAAGAACACAATAAGTCCAGTGAGAGTGCGCAAGTTGTTCCGCTCAACATTCATTGACCCAAAGCGTCTGCGGGATCTAGGGTATCAATGGAAATTCAATCTTGAAGATGCTCTCCTGGATTGGAAAGATGATCTTCCCCGAGATTTTGTCGCGTAATCATCTCTCACCCAAAGCGAGGTCCCTTCATGATTTATATAGGATTTGCAGTGCAAACATTATGTTGATCCGTTCTAGAGCGCCGTTACGTCTTGGACTGGCCGGAGGCGGTACAGACGTCTCCCCTTATTGCGATGAATTCGGCGGTGCGATTCTGAACGCAACGATCGATTATTACGCCTATGCGACACTGGAGCCGATGGGCACGGATAACATCGAGTTTGTTTCAGCCGATTTGCATCATAAAGCCGCGTACCCCGCACATGCAGTACTTGAGAACGATGGCCGTCTGGATCTTTTCAAGGCCGTTTACAATCACGTGGTTCGCAACTTCAATGGCGGTAAACCTCTTAGTTTGCGCATGAGCACGCGCGTGGATGTGCCGGCAGGTTCCGGCCTGGGCTCCTCTTCCACGCTGGTTGTAGCAATGTTGGCGGCATATGTGGAATGGTTGAATCTGCCACTCGGCGATTACGAACTGGCTCATACGGCTTTTGTGATCGAGCGTGAGGAGGCCGGGCTCCAGGGCGGCAAGCAGGATCAATATGCGGCTACCTTTGGCGGCTTCAACTTCATGGAGTTTGGGCAGAATGGCCGGGTTCTGGTGAATCCGCTGCGGGTGAAAGATTGGGTGGTCTCAGAACTTGAAGCCTCATTGCTGCTGTATTTCACGGGGAGATCGCGCACCTCGGCGAATATCATCGAGGAACAGTCGCGCAATGTGCGCGACAGAAACGAACTCGCCCTGGAGGCAATGCACTCGATCAAGGGAGAGGCGTTTCGCATGAAGGAATGTCTGCTTCGCGGCGATTTTCAATTTCTGCATGAAGTTATGCGCAGCAGTTGGGAATCGAAAAAGAAAATGGCCAGCCAAATCACCAACGAACACATCGAGCGCCTGTATGCCTGCGCCCTGAAGGCCGGCGCGAATTGCGCCCGGATATCCGGAGCGGGCGGCGGCGGATTCATGATTTTCCTGACGGACCCGATCCATAAGGACGAAGTGGCAGCGGCCCTGCGCGCCAATCACGACGGGGGTATGGCCTATGGATGTCATTTCACAGCCGGGGGGGTGCAAGCATGGAGGGTTCCACAAGCGATCTTATCCAGGAGAAATTAATCGAGGGGATGGCCGTCTTGCAGGCGGTGGCGGCAGACTCTGCGCTCCACGCTACTCTGACAGCTGCCGCGGATACTACGGCGTCCGCGCTGAAGTCTGGGTATAAAATGATGGTTGCCGGCAACGGCGGCAGCGCTGCGGATGCGCAGCATCTGGTGGGAGAGTTTGTCAGCCGCCTCTGCGAGGACCGGCCGGCGATGCGCGCGGTGGCGCTGACAACGGATTCCTCCATCCTGACGGCAGTCGGAAACGACTATGGCTACGAGCGCGTCTTTGCGCGCCAGATAGAGGCGCTGGGCCAGGCGGGCGATGTGTTTATGGGTATTTCAACCTCAGGCAATTCGCCCAATGTTCTGCGCGCGCAGGAGCTTTCAAGGGAAATGGGCATTGCAACCATCGGATTGTGCGGAAGGACGGGCGGCAGGATGGCGCCTTTGTGTGACTACTGCATTCGCATTTCCCAAAGTGTGACAATGTACATTCAACAGACACAGCTGACACTGGAACATATCTTCTGCATGATGGTGGAGCGGAATTACTTTGGACAGAATCAGCTCGGTCCGGCCGGCGCCGCTGCCGCGCAGCAGGCATAATTGGCTTGGAAGCGTTAGTTCTGACCAGCGAATTGGGAAAACGGCTAACGGCGAGGTTGGGTCGACTCCGCACTTGGCATCACTTGTACTCCAACAAAATGCGCTGTGTCTCCATGGTTCAACCGCTCTTTTCAGGCTCATAAGAGTAAATCTTGCAGCCCACGATCCAACAAAATGCCGTCACACTCTGACCGCTATGACTCTGCCCGGAAGCCAACTCATGCGGATGCGCCCACGCTTAACGTCCTGCACGCCTCATCGGTCAACGGTGGCGCTCTGTTGATCTCGCCTCTCACAGCAGTCAGCCGGCGGTTGAGACATATTCTCGGGATTGACCGCGCAGTAGGCTTCACGGTTCTGGCCCGGAGCTGGGGCATCCTTTCCGGAGCGCTTACCGTACTTCTGATTGCGCGGTTTCTCAGCCCGGCGGAACAGGGCTACTATTACACTTTCGCCAGTCTGGTTGCATTGCAGATTGTTTTTGAGCTTGGCTTCTCGTACGTCATCCTGCAGCTTGCCGCGCACGAGAGCATTCAACTCCATATACAACCTGGAGGTGAGATATCCGGCGACGAAAGGGCGCATTCCCGGTTGGCGTCGGTCTTGCAAAAATCTGTGCGCTGGTACTCAGTGGCCGCACTTCTCATGGCCGCTTTTCTGGTCATTGCCGGCTTCCACTTCTTCTCAACCCACGGCCAGTCTTCAGGTCCCGTTGCATGGAAACTCCCCTGGACCTGCTCGGTCGTGGCTGCCATCTTTACCTTCCAGATGGATCCCGTCTTTTCCTTCCTTGAAGGATGCGGGTTCGTCCCACAAGTGGCGCGTCTGCGGCTTACCCAGGCGATCGCTGGAACTACACTTGCCTGGACGGCCCTTGCGCTGCACCGCGGGCTCTATGCGCCTGCTGGTGTGATTGCCGGACAGGCTGTGACAGGATTCGTGTTTCTGGTCTCGAAGCGGAATCTTCTGCTGCCCCTTCTCAGGCGCAGACCCAGCGCATATATTGTTGGGTGGCGTACTGAGATATGGCCGTTCCAATGGCGGGTGGCTGTAAGCTGTTTCTTCGGCTATTTCATCTTTCCGCTTTTCAGTCCGGTACTGTTTGCCTATCGGGGCGCCGCGGAAGCAGGGCGCATGGGCATGTCTATCACCATTGCAAATTCCCTCGGCGCCCTTGCCTCCGCCTGGATCAATACCAAGTCATCGCCTTTCGGCAACATGATCGCTCGCCGCGACTTTGCCACCCTTGATCGCGTATTTTTCAGGACGCTCGTGCAATCGGCAGGTCTTTTGCTTGGCGGAGAGGCGATGATCTTGAGCTTTCTCTTTCTGGTTGCGCAGTACCTTCCTCATCTGGCATCGCGTATGTTGCCAATACCTCAGTTCGCACTTCTGATGTTTACGGTTTTTCTCAGCCATATCGTCTACAGCGAAGCAGCATATCTCCGGGCACATAAGCGAGAGCCGTTTGTTGTCCTAGCCACTCTGGTTGGATTCCTGACCGGCGTCAGCACTCTGCTGACAGGCAGACTGTGGGGAGCAACTGGCGTCGTAGTTGGATATTTTGTTTGTGGAGGCGTCTTCTACTTTGCCGGTGGAACTTATCTTTTCGTAAGGCTCCGGCGCTTGTGGCACGCCAGCCCTCAGAATTCATTAACGGTCAAGATCTGACAAAACCTCTACACTTGGCGAGTCAAAATATTCAAGACGCGATTCACCGGAGGTTACGAATTCGCTTGTCGCGGAAGCGGGGATAAAGCGACTTGATCTGCAGGCGAACTCTTCCGGCCGACCGGAGCGGCCCAGGCGAGAATGACTGTTCCGAAAAGTAGGGTGGAATATAATCGCTTCAGGTTCGAGAGGAGATTAGATTCCCAGACAAATGGATTCCCAGACGTAACCAATTCAATATCACAGAGGACTGGATTCAAGAATGGGCAACAAAGGCATGTCTCGGCTTCTCCCCCTGGGCTATTATGCTACTCGCCGAACCGAGCTCTCCAACGTGCTTGGCCTCATAAGAGAGCTAAGACCCCAGGAATGTGGAAAGGATCTGATTCGGATCGGAGGGACAGGGGACGGGGGATACTTGATCCCCGACGATCTTGAAGGAATAGAGTACTGCTTCTCGCCAGGAGTGAATACTGTATCAAACTTTGAGAATCACCTGGCAGATCTGGGGATCAAGTCCTTTCTTGCAGATTACTCTGTCGATAGGCCACCGATCTCCAGGCCGGAGTTTACCTTCGACAAGAAGTTTCTTGGTTCATCCGACCGAGGATGCTATTTCACTCTTGCATCCTGGAAGGATAAGTACATCAAGGATTATTCCGGCGATCTGATCTTGCAGATGGATATTGAAGGCTGCGAGTACGAGGTAATTCTCAATATACCGGACAGCCTGCTCAATCAGTTCAGAATCATGGTGATAGAGTTTCATTATCTGGACCGCCTTTTCGACCCGGTCACATTCTTCTTGTTATCGGCCAGCTTTAGGAAGATATTGCAGAGTTTCCACGTTGTGCATATTCATCCCAATAACATTGGCGGTAGCGTCAAAGTCGGCGATATAGAGGTTCCAAGAGTTTTGGAATTTACTTTCCTCAATAAGCGGCGGGAGGCCTCGACAAAGCAGCAGCTCGTATTTCCTCACAAGCTGGACGTAGAGAACACAGGGAAAGACACCTTGCACTTGCCGAGATGCTGGTATGCCTCGACCTGAATTCCAAGGGTCTCTTTTTGTTTGACACATTTGAACGATGTTCCAGTCAGGCGAGAAAACCATTCGCGCGACCGCTGGAGAACAGCTGAAGGAGAACCATGAAATCAGGTTCAGCAAATCCGCTAAAGCCGTTACTCAGATTTGTAAAGATCTATGTGAAATCACTTCTGCAACTGGGTCTGACTTTATTGGGATATGTACCTTCGCACGCATTGCGAAAGGCCGGGTTAAGGATTTGTGGCGCTAAGATTGCGTCCAATGCTCTTGTATATCACGGGCTGTGGATCTGGTCGCCATGGAAGCTAACAATTGGGAAGAGCTCAATCGTTGGAGATCATGCGATTCTTGATGCCAGAGGAGGTCTTACATTAGGCGAAAACGTCAACATTTCAACAAATGTTGCAATCTGGACAGGACAGCATGATTGCCAGTCACCGGATTTCGCCTACGAGGAAGCTCCTGTCCGTATCTGCGACCGCGCCTGGCTGAGCTTTCGATCAACAATACTGCCTGGAGTAACGGTGGGCGAGGGCGCCGTTGTAGCGGCTTGCGCTGTGGTCACGAAGGATGTATCACCATTCACAATTGTGGCTGGAATCCCAGCAGAAGTCATCGGGACCCGCAATAGAAACCTTGGATACGATCTGCGCAAGGACAATAACCATATACGCTTTATATAATCTGGCGCGCGCACCTAGCCTCAGCCGCGCGCATGCGTCAGACGTTATTCTCTCAAAAGGAACGGACTATGGAATCGCATCCACTCGTCAGCATTGTCACCCCATCTTTCAATCAGGCAAAGTTCATCGAAGAGACGTTACGGTCGGTAGAACTGCAGCAGTATCGTCCGATTCATCAGATAGTGATCGATGGTGGGTCAACCGACGGTACGGTGGAACTGCTGAAGTGCTGGGAAGAGAGAGAGCATGGACCCGGCTATACCTTCGCGTGGATCTCGGAGCGGGATCGTGGCCACGCGGATGCTCTCAACAAGGGATTCGACTGTGTGCAGGGTGAAGTCGTGGGCTGGTTGAACTCCGATGATGTCTACTTTGACAGGCAGGCAGTGAGCAGTTCTGTGGCGGCCTTTCAGGCGCACCCCGATGTCGATGCGGTGTATGGCGAAGTTGCGCTGATCTCGGAAAACAGCGGACTGCAGATGATCTTATGCTTTCCAAAGTTTGACCACGCGCGCGCGCTGCGCGGGTGTACGGTCTCGCAGCCGACCGTCTTCCTTCGGCGTTCGGTCACAGACAAGTATAGGCTGGACCCCGCACTCTGGGGCCCGATCGATTTTGTCTACTGGCTGCAAATGGGAAGGGAGCACAAGTTTCTCAAGATCCATCGAATACAGGCGGGAGACCGCGATCACGGAGCCAGGATTTCGCGGGTGAGCCACGATGCTCTCATGAAAGCTGGAAGGAGGGCTTGTGCGGCTTTCGGAGCGAAAGAGAAGGCGAACCCGATTGCATTGTTCCAAGATTTCCTGTGGCTGAGACTCCTGCGGGTTACGGCGTTGTTCTGGTTGTTGTTGTTGCTAACTCGCAGAAGGCGGCTGAAAGATCTCGCGTTTCCCATGTGGATCGATAGCGTACCCAAAGTTCTGGCACGGCAATTGATGATGAGGGTCCACGATCGAGGCAGTCTAGGTCCGAGGCCGTCTTACCCTATAGGTGAACCCCATACTGAGGAATAAATACCCATTGCAGGTTCGTATCCAAGGGCACGCCTGAGGTATATTCGAGGACAGGTCAGTCCTCTAATAAGTGCCGAATCAATAGAGGCAACGCCACCCACGGGGGCTGAGTGACCCGGTTTGCCGCTGTTTCTAGTGTAGTCCGTCACGCAGATAGTCGTTTATTCAGCGAGGTCCGAGCGCGGGTTACTTTTTCGAGGATGTCCGAGGCTTTGGCGGTCCAGATAAAGGGCTTGGGATTCTGGTTATGGCCGTCGATGTATTCTCCGATGGCCTTTATCAACTGTTCGAGGTCCAGGAAGACTCCGCGCCTGAGTTGGTTTTGTGTCAGGTCGCGGAAGAAGTGTTTCACCATGTTGAGCCATGAGGATGATGTTGGTGTGAAGCGGATGTGGAATCGCTTGCGCGATTCCAACCAGCGTTGCACGCGTTCATGCTTGTGCGTCGAGTAGTTATCGCAAATCAGATAGATTTCCTTGTCGGCGGGTACTGTCTGATCGATCATGCGCAGAAGCCTGAGTCACTCATGATGGTGGTGCTTCTGTTGGCACAGGCCATAAACCTCGCCATTGGCGGTGTTAAGCGCGGCAAACAAGGTTGTCGTTTCGTTGTGCGTGTAATCATGCGTCATGGTCTGGTCGCGACCTTTCTTCAGCGGCAGTCAGTGCTGGGTTCGATCCAGAGCCTGTATTTGACTCTTCTCATCCACCGATAACACAAGCGCATGTTCCGGCGGATTGGGATGGAGACCGACGATGGCTTCGAGTTTGCTTGCGAACTCGGGATCGTTACTTACCTTGAAGCTGTCAACGCGATGCGGCTTGAGGCCATTGGCTCGCCAGATGCGTCCTACCGTAGAGTCCGATCTGCCCATCTCACGGGCCATCGTGCTGCGCGATCAGTGCGTGGCGTTGGCTGGTCTGCTACGCGTTGTCTTTTCGATCACCTGAGAGGCCACCGTTGCAGGAATCGACGGATTCTGTCCCGGCCTTGGGGCATCCTTCAGAAGGCCGTCAGCGCCCAACTTGATAAAGCGGACGCAGGCACAGGGCAACCATCCTCGGTGCTACCGCCAGCCGCGCTGCAATCTGCTTGTTTTGAAGCCCATCAGCAGCATGCAGCACGATGCGACTGCGCAAGACAACACGAGCAGGGGTCGAACGCCCCCGCGCCTGACGTTCCAAAGTGCGACGGCTCTGTCCATCAAAAACTATGGGCTTGGCAATGCGCATATCGAGGTCTCCTCATCATAAGATGAGACTCGATTTATAAATGACTCTATTCGTGACGGACTACACCAGCATAAATCCTTTTCTTCCAAGATCGGGGGACCTCAACATAACATGAAGAAAGCCTTAATCACCGGCTGTACCGGCCAGGACGGCTCGTACCTGACCGAATTCCTTCTCGACAAAGGATACCAAGTCCATGGTCTGAAACGCCGTGCGTCCAGTTTCAATACCGATCGCGTCGATCACATTTTTCGGGATTTTCACGAGGTAGACAACCGCTTTTTCCTGCACTATGCCGACCTTACAGACGGCAGTTCGCTCGCCTCGCTTCTGCACGATCTTGAGCCAGACGAGATATACAACCTGGGCGCGCAGAGTCATGTGAAGGTTAGTTTCGATATTCCAGAATTCACTGCAGAGGTCGTGGCTTGCGGAACCCTGCGCCTGCTCGAGGCCTTGCGTCTAAATGGCGTCAAGTGCCATTTTTATCAGGCTTCATCGAGCGAGATGTTCGGAAGTGCGCCTCCCCCTCAAAGCGAGGAGACAGCCTTTCATCCGCGCAGTCCGTACGCCTGCGCCAAGCTCTTCGGGCACAACATTACCGTGAATTATCGCGAGAGCTATGGCATCCACGCGTCGAGCGGTATTCTCTTCAACCATGAATCTCCGCGACGTGGCGAGACCTTTGTCACTCGCAAGGTCACACGCGCAGTTGCGCGCATTAAGTACGGAGTTCAGCAGAAACTCTTTCTAGGTAACCTGGATGCTCGTCGCGATTGGGGGTATGCGCCCGATTACGTTCGCGCCATGTGGCTAATGCTTCAACAGGAAAAGCCAGACGACTACGTGATCGGTACCGCAGAATCCCACACGGTCCGCGAATTCGTCGAACTTGCGTTCGCAACTGCTGACCTGGATTGGCATAAGTACGTGGAGATTGACCCCCGTTACTTTCGACCTGCTGAGGTCGATTACCTCTGTGCAGATGCCTCAAAGGCACGGAAGGTCCTGGACTGGGAACCGACCGTAACCTTCACGGAGCTAGTCCGTATCATGGTTGAGGCTGATATCAAGGAGTTGGAGGCTTGCTTCAAGGGTGGGGCCGCGGCCCTTCAACTTGCGGCGGCCGCCGAAGGCAGGCACTCATGATTGATTTGCGAAACAAGCGAATTTCGGTCACAGGCGGAGCGGGGTTTCTTGGACGTCATCTGATCGCCCGGCTCGAGAAAATGGGGTGCCACAACATCTTCGTTCCTGTACAGAACGAATACGACCTTACGCACCTCGACGCGATTGAACGCATGTTTGATGAGCGGAGACCGGAGATTCTCATTCACTTAGCCGCGGTTGTGGGTGGCATCGGCGCAAATCGCGCCAACCCAGGCCGATTCTTCTACAACAACGCGATCATGGGCATCCAGCTTATCGAGGTCGCGCGACATCGCGGAATAGAGAAAACCGTTGTATTGGGTACGATTTGCGCTTATCCGAAGTTCACGCCGGTGCCATTTCGTGAAGAAGAGCTATGGAATGGCTATCCAGAGGAGACCAATGCCCCGTACGGGCTGGCTAAGAAGGTGTTGCTCGTGCAGTGCCAGTCGTATCGTGAACAGTATGGTATGAACGCCATCTTCCTTCTGCCTGTGAACCTTTACGGGCCGGGCGACAACTTCGATCCGGAGTCGTCCCATGTCATCCCTGCGCTCATCCGCAAGTGCGTCGAAGCGGTGGAAGCTGGGCGCCAGGAAATTGTTCTGTGGGGAGACGGATCACCGACCCGCGAGTTCCTGTATGTGGAAGACGCAGCCGAGGGCATCCGCCTAGCGACAGAGCAGTACGATAAACCAGAACCAGTGAATCTGGGCAGTGGCATGGAGATTTCGATCCGTGACCTGGCGACGACAATTGCGGAGATGACCGGCTTCACGGGGCGGATTATTTGGGACACGAACCAACCGAATGGCCAGCCGCGGCGGTGTCTGGACGTGAGCCGGGCCGAAAGGGAGTTTGGGTTCCGAGCCGCGACACCGTTTGAGGTCGGTCTGCGCAAGACAATAGACTGGTATCTCCGGTCTTTACAGGACAAGGCAGCACAGTCCAAGGAAGCGCGTTGGAATTCTGGGATGTTGTAATCGTCACGGCCTCTTCCGAGCGGCAGGCGGCGCTGTATTGCGATGAGATCCAGCGCCGTAGCTTGTCTGGAATGCTGCCGCATGAGACCCAGTTTCTAGTGGTCCCCGATCCCGCCAGCCGCAGTGTGGGCAGCGGGGGAGCTACGATCAATGCGCTCGGAGTGCTGGGTAAGGACCTGGAGTGGTGGAATCGTTACCGGGCCCTCTTGCTTCACTCAGGTGGTGATTCGCGCCGTTTGCCGCAATACTTGCCAGGCGGCAAGCTGTTGGGCGCGCTGCCGTCGCGCACGCGGCCGCGAGGGACAACGACGGTCTTTGACGAGACCATGGCCCTGTCTGCAGCATGGGCAGAACGTATTTCCAATGGGCTATTGGTGGCTTTAAGCGGACTCGGAGCAAAAGGCTGAGGCATGAGCCGACCGAACGCTCGCATATTGAAGCGGCTCGCATCAATCTTTCTAAAATGATCTCCTCCATGCCCCGCGTTTTTTTTTGCGAGTGCACGAAGTGCATGGATGATGACCCGGGGGTAAGAAATTGACCAGAAAAGTGGCCGTGAAGGGCTTTGTCCGATGTGCGACTGTGTTGACAGGACTTGCCCTGATGACTGCCAGCACACTTGCGGCTGAACAGCCAGGGACGCCGAACAGCGCAGGACAGTCTGCAAGTGGCTCGAATAGCACCGGAACCGACTGTGAACCTATCACGAAGGGATCGCCTTTCATTCCGGTCGACAGTTGGGTCTATCCGGCCGTGCTGCGGCTTTATGCGCTGGGCTACGTCGATAATGTCTTCCTGGGTTTGCGTCCGTGGACGCGCGCGAGTTTGAACCACATGCTGGATGAGACTGCTGACCGCATTGAGGATGCGCAAGGAGAGCCTGGCGCAGACGAGGCGGAAGGGATCTACGAAGCGCTCACACGAGAGTTGCGCTACGACACCGAGGGCTCTTGCCAGGCGAAGAAGGGAACCGCCCGCGTCGAGTCGGTCTACAGCGTGATGCGCGGCATCAGCGGCACACCGCTGCGCGACAGCTTTCATCTCGGCTCGACCATTATCAACGACTATGGCCGGCCCTACGCCAATGGCTTCAATAACTACACCGGCGCCAGCGGCTACGCGTCCGCCGGCCGGTTTTCGCTCTACGTGCGCGGCGAGTTCCAAGGAGCGCCTTCGGCCACCGGCTATTCCACTGCGCTGGCCCAGGCGCTGACAACGGTTGACGGCACGGCCTTTCTCGACTCCGCCGGCAATCCGTACAACCAGACCACCATTCCAATGGGACCGATCGCCACCACCACCCAGGGGCGCTTTCTCGAGGCTTACGTCTCCGCCCAATACCTCAATCATGTTTTTTCTTTCGGCAAGCAGGACGACTGGATGGGACCCGGCCTGGGCGGCAGCATGGCTTTTTCAAATAACGCCGAGAATTTTTACGCTTTCCACATCAATCGCATTGAGCCGCTGAATATTCCTTTGCTTTCAATGCTTACCGGGCCTTTCCGCTATGAGTTCCTGGTCGGCGCGCTGCGGGGCCACACGTTTATGCCCAATCCCGCGTATGTCGCCAGCCCCTCGTCCAGTGTGCCGAACGTCATCAACCCGGGCGACCCGTGGGTACACGTTGAGAAGATCAGCTTCCGGCCTGACGCGAACATTGAATTCGGCTTTGAGCGCACCGTACTCTGGGGTGGCCAGGGCCACGAGCCCATCAATATCAAGAGTTTCCTTAGAAGCTTCTTCAGCACGGCCAACACTACCAACGCAATCAAGTACGGCCCCACCGACCCAGGCGCGCGTTTCGCAGCGTTCGATTTCTCTTACCGTCTGCCCTTCGTCCGCAATTGGCTGACACTTTACACCGACTCAGAGGTGCATGACGATGTTTCCCCCGCCGACGCCCCACGGCGCGCCTCGTTACGGCCCGGCCTCTATCTTTCCCGTGTGCCAGGCATACCAAAACTGGATATCCGGGCTGAAGCCGCCACCACCGACCCATCTAACTCAACAGTGCAAGTGAGAGAGTACGGCCGATTCATGTACTGGGAAGATATTCAGAGACAGGGCTATACCAACGGGGGGCAGATGTTCGGCGATTGGATCGGACGCGAGGACAAGGGCGGCCAAGGCTGGATTACCTATCACTTGAGCGGCAACGAATGGATCCAGGCAAGTGTGCGCAATCAGAAAGCCACCAAGGACTTCATCCCCGGATCAACTACCCAGACCTTCAGTGGCCCCGCCTGCCCACTTACCAGTTGCCTGCTCCCCGGCGGAACCACCCTGAACGACATCAACTTCCAAGTGGTAAAGCGCATCGGTAAAGACTTCGAGATCAACGGCAACTTCGCCTTTGAGCACTGGAAGGTTCCCATCTACCTTCCCGGCCAGCAGGCCGTGACCACGACTACCATCCAACTCACGTGGTTTCCGGAGCGGAAGGTCAGCTTCTAATCTAACGTATCGCGCCCGTGTAAAGTCGCTGACCCACAATGGGTGCTAATCCCACTCGGGGACGGGCGAGTACCACACGGTTGCAAGCGAAGTAGCGGCGGAGGTAACGAACCCGTTGAGGCGTCAATAGACCACGTTACCTGCGTAAGCGGCGTGACGTGGTCTATTGTCGTTTTGGCGTCGATATCTTGCATCCGGCGTGAGCGCCAGAGGAAACGCAAGCGCGGATTTCGGGCCGTCCGGAGGAAATGTGGTGAGAGGAGAAGACCAACCACGCAACGTGTCCTTCGAATATAACCGGTCATTCGTGATAAAGTCCCGTCAGGAGCCCCTTTGTTAGTCAAGAAAGATGTCATTACTGCCGCTGCGCGTGTGGCGCTGGGCGGAGCGTATGCCGGTTCCTGGGCCGCCCAGATGCGGGAGATCGGCCATGCTTAAAACTGAATATCTGCAGGGGGCCAGCGCCGCATTCCGCCTGATGATCGCAACCTCCTGGCTGGCCCCGGATTTGTGGCAGAAGAAACAGGAGGACGCCATCCGGGAAGCCGTTGGGGCCGGGCCGGCTTGGACGGAATATCTTGGCCTGGTGGATCGTCACCGCACTCCTGCCTTGAGTTGGGCGGCCCTTAGCCGAGTGCCTGGAATAACAGTACCGGAGTCCGCAAGGCAGGAATTGCAGAACCGAAGTGATGCCTGCCGGAGCCAGGCCGTAAGGCACTGCCTGTTGTTGGCGGAGGTGCTGAAGGGCTTCAACCGCGCCGGAATTCCCGCGATGCCCTTCAAGGGGCAGATCCTTTCCTACGAGCTTTACGGAGACGTGGGGCTTCGCAGTTCGAGAGACCTGGACCTTGCGGTGCCGCGGGAGCACCTTGCCCGGGCGCAAAACTGCCTGGAGAACTTGGGCTGGGGCCTGGATTCAACCTGGTTCCCCCTGAGTCCCGGCCAATGGGAGAGATGCCTTGGGCAGGAGCACCATCTTGGTTTCATCCATTCCAATGCGGGCTGCATTCTGGAACTCCATTGGCGCAGCGAGTTGGATTCTTCCGTCCAAACCAGCGCCCGCTGGGCCAGGAGCATCCCCTCCGTCTGGCAAGGTTGTCCCTTCCAGGCCATGAACCCCATCGACCAGGCGCTCTACCTTTGCAGCCATGGAGGGGAACATGCCTGGTTCCGAGCCAAGTGGTTGGGGGATTTGGCTCGCGTCTATGCCGCGGGGCAAGTGGATTGGGAGGCGGCCTTGGGCGAGGCTAGGAGAACGGGTCAGGAGAGGGCCCTGCTGGCTGGCCTGCGCATCCTGGACCTGGTGTATGGGCTTCCGCTGCCCGGCCTGCCGGGGAATCCATGGAAAGAACTGCCACCTCTCCTGATCGAGATGCCGCTTCACGCTCTCAAGGATCCTGAAGAGCCTGCGATGGCCATGGAGATCTCGATGGCCTCGATCCGCAACCGGCTCCACATCAACCACTACGAAAGGCTCTTGTTGCCCCGAAAGGGCTGGCGAGACAGTTTGTCCCGGCTTTTATACCATCGTGAGGATTTCAGAGTGCTCCATCTTCCCGATGGTCTCTGCTGGGCCTATGCACCGCTGCATCCCATTCTGTGGGTATGGCGGTGGGCAAGGCAGTCTAGCCGGGGAATAACCTCGGTGGTCTCCCTAAAACCGGCCATGCGCGGTCACTTCAAAACCGGCCATAGAAATTGGCCCGAGACGTGATTGTTTTACCGTTCCGAAGGTTCATTTGCAATCTGCGCATTCAGATGTTGGTAAGCGTCTTGTCTTCCCCTCTGGAATTGGTCTGGGCGCAAGTTCGACGATGTTGTCATGGCGCAGGTGGAGAGTGTAGGCGGGGAACGCCGTGTGCGGCGATGGCGTTCTGGTGGCGGAGAAGCGGTGGATTGTGGAGTTGACGTTTGAGCCTGGCGCCAGTGTGGCATTGGTCGCGCGGGCCCATGGAGTGAACGCCAACCAGGGGGAGATTCTCTATTTCTCGTCCGGTTCGAGGTTGAAGATGTTCCTGAACGCATACTGGGCTTATGGTCTTCGCATTCATGCAGAGATTGTTTGTCCGGAACTCCCTGTCCATCCACAACCTGACGGAAATCCAGATGTAACGATCCGTTTGCTGTCGCCGGTCGAGAGTATTACAGAATCTCTGGAGCAGGGCTATTTCGAGGTACGGCCAGGGGTCTTCCGGTTAGCAGTGACCGGGGTGGCTCAGTACCTGGTGGAAGAAGGGAAACGTATCTCCATCGAGCCTCTGGCTGGGGCTTCATGGGAAGAGGTTCGCGTGTTTTTGCTTGGTTCGGCCATGGGCGCGCTGCTTTACCAGCGCGGGTTGCTTCCGCTTCACGGAAGCGCTGTGGAGACGAACTGGGGCGCGATGATATTTGTTGGAGCTCAAGGGGTTGGTAAGTCCACGCTAGCGGCCCAATTTCATCGCCGGGGATACCGCCTGCTCTCAGACGATGTTTGCGCCGTGGCCACCACAGCGGAGGGATTGCAGGTTCTCCCCGCGCTGACCCATTTTCGGCTTTGCGCCGATGCTTACGAGCGCCTTGAATCCCCTGAGGGCGCACGTTTCAACGTGGATAAATTTGTGGTGCCCATGGGAGAAGGTTATTGTCCTCACCCAGTGCCGCTAAGGGCAATTCATATCCTCGCTGACCAGGACAGCGACACTCCGGAGTTCGAGGTGCTTCGCGGCTTTAATCGGGTGCAGCGCCTTCTTGAGAATCTGTATCGTCCCCAGTACCTGAAGGGCCAGGGTACGCAAAGCGATCTGATGCGGATGGCGGGGCAGATTGCACAGAAGACTATCATGGTCGAAGTGACCCGACGGCGCGATCCGAAAGTGATCGAGGAATTGGTCGGCTTCCTCGAATCGGTATGGACAGAGCGCTTCGCCGCAAACCCATCGAAGGAGAAGAATTAGATGCGCCACTTCAGTCCCGAAGACAGGTTATTCCGCGCCCAGGGGATGCTTTCCACTGAACTCGATCAGGAGACGGTTCTGATGAGTATCGATGCGGGGGCATATTACGGTATGGCGGGACCTGCGCGAAGCATTTGGGAAAAATTGGAGACGCCCATGACTTTTTCGGCTCTCGTGGACCTGCTGGTGAAGGAGTACAAGATCACGCCCGAGGCCTGCGCCGCTGATCTGCAAGGGTTTCTGGCGGAGATGGAGCGGGAAGGTCTCTTGCGTGTGGAATGATCTGAAGCGCTATGCGCAAGCTTCGTGTGCCCGCAAGGGCCTTCTATGGGAAGCCTTTGCGGCTCTGGCAATTGCGCGGATGGCCATGGCCTGCTTGCCTTTTCGTCGCATCGCGGGCTGGCTGGGAACGGCCGGCGCCGAGAGTCCAGCTACGGCGACGGCCGAGGAGACCCGCACGGCAGAAGCGGTAGGTTGGGCAGTAGGAGTTTTGGGGCGGCGTGTGCCGTGGGATGGGCGTTGCCTCGCCCAGGCACTGGCTGCCATGGGTATGTTGCGGCGCCGGGGTCTGGAGGGGACCGTGAGTTTTGGAGCGCGCCAGGGTGAATCCGCGGGATTCGACGCTCATGCGTGGCTGCGATTGGGTTCGTGCATGGTGACCGGTGGACCTGGTCACCAAAGTTTCAAGACCTTTACGACCTTCACAAGGAAACAATCTTGAGCGGAATCTACGGCATTTATCGGTATGACGGGGCTCCGGTGGACCCTCGCTGGCTGGAACGGATGAAGACGGCCATGGCCTACTACGGTCCCCATGGCGGGGGCTGCAAGGTCGAGGGACAGGTGGGGATGGGGCATCTGCTGCTGGAGGTCAACCCGGAAGATGCCTTCAAAAACCAACCGGTTCGGGGAGAGCGCGGTCTTGTGGTTAGCGCGGCACGATTGGACAACCGGGCTGCACTTCTGGAGGCATTCGATGTGCCTGCATCGGAGGCTACCCGGCTTACTGACGGGCATCTGGTGAGTCTGGCCTTCGATCGATGGGGCGAGGAAGTCTGCTCACACCTTGAGGGAGATTGGGCACTGGCTGCCTGGGATGCACGGGAACGCCGTCTTCTGTTAGCCCTGGATGCCTGCGGAAATGCCGCCCTCAATTACTACGAGGGCGAAGACTTCATAGCCTTTGCATCCAGTCTCAAGGCTCTGTTGGCGCTCCCCGGCGTGGTCAAGGAGCCGGATCGGCTACACCTTGCCGAGGTGCTGGTTTCCTGGCAGGACGATGCGGAACTGACCGCCTACAAGGGATTCAGGCGCCTGTTGCGGGCTCACGCCATGACTGTCGCTCCCGCTGGCCGAGTCCGCACCTGGCGCCATTGGTCGCCGGACGGTCGCGAACTGCTAAGGTATCGCCGGGATGAGGAGTACGAAGAGGCCTTTCTGGAACACTACACACGGGCGGTTCAAACCTGCCTGCGGACCCGAAAACCGGTGGCCGCGACGCTCTCAAGCGGCCGGGATTCAGGTTCCGTGGTGGCTCTTGCTGCGCCGCTTCTTGCCGGCCAGGGCCGTGGCCTTACGGCCTATACCTCGGTGCCCTGGCTGCCTTCGGACGGAGCCAATGAACGGCAGCTGGGCAACGAATGGGAGCTGGCCCACGCAACGGCTGTGATGGCGGGCGCCAATGTCCAGCATGTTCCCATAGATGCAAAGGACTATGGAGTCATCCAGGGCATCGAGTACTTTCTCGACCTCCATGATGGCCCAGGTCATGCGGCAATGAACCACTATTGGTTCCAGGCCATTATGGAAGCTGCCTCCCGGAGCGGTGCCGGGGGCATACTGGCCGGGGATTTTGGCAATGCCACAGTCTCCTGGTCCGGAAATGGATCGACGCTCCTGGCGCTTCTCCAGGGATATCCGGCTACCGCTTTGCGGTTGTTTCTTCATGCGGAGCCAAATCCCTGGCTTACTCTGAAGCGGCAGGTATTGAAGCCGTTATTGATGCCGGGACTGCTGGCGTTTCGACGCTTCAGGACTCCGCTCAGCAGATCCTGGCAGGCCTATTCCGCGCTCAATATGCACATGGCTTCGGAGTTGGATTTGGATGGCCGGATGAGGGCGGCAGGGTACGATCCTACCTTTACCTTCTCTCCCCTGCAAGATGTCCGCCGCAGTTTCTTCTCGCCTGAGTCAGGCATCGCGTCCGGTGTGGGGTCGGAGTTCGAGGCCAGGCATTCTCTTTCCTACCTGGACCCAACCGCCAACCTCTCCATGTTGGAGTTTCTTTTGCGGGTTCCCGACGATCAGTTTTGCCGGAGGGGTCAACGCAGTTTTTTGATGAAGAGAGCCTTCAGGAACCGATTGCCCGACCCGGTGCTGAAAAGGCAGCTGAGCGGGCTTCAGGGCGCCGATGTGGGCCATAGGATTCTTCTCGAACGGTCTGCATTCCGGGAATGTCTGAATTCCCTGGATTCATTGCCCGAGGCCCGGGAAATCCTCGACCTGTCCCTCCTCCACCGCTGCTTAGATGATCTTGTTGTAAAGGTCGATCCTTCCACCACGGCACGGGCAGGCCAGATTCTGCTTCGAGGGTTGGGCGTTGGGCTGTTTCTTCGCCGTCTGGCCGATTCCCGTTCGTGAGGTCTTTGCCGTCCATGCTGAGCAGCCAGATCAACCAATTCTTTGGCCAGTTGCCCGCGGGCCGTCGCGCCCTTACCCTGGTTTGGCACGCGGCGGGATGGTGGACCGTGGCCTGGGGTGTTCTGCTGGTGGGTCAGGGATTGATTCCCGCCGGCCAGGCGCTGCTGCTCAGGACTTTGGTGAACCGGTTGGTGACCCAGCAAGGCTGGGTGAGTATTGCGCCTCCGGCCCTTGGAATCGCCGGCCTATGGGTGGCCGGGCAGCTTTTGTCCAGCGCGCTGTCCTGGGTCCGGGCGGTGCAGGCGGAGCGGGTGCAGGACGAGGTTCATCGTTTGATTCATGTCCAGGCCCTCCGCCTGGACTTGGCTTTCTACGACCATCCTGAATCCTACGATCAGTTGTACCGGGCTCAGGTCGATGCCATTTCTCAGCCGCTGGCGTTGCTAGAGAGCCTCGGTTCACTGGTTCAGAACGGATTGGGCTTTCTCGTGCTGGCCGGTATTCTCTGGACCTATGCCGGATGGCTGCCCCTGCTCCTGGTTTTCACCGCGATTCCCGGCCTCGTTCTGGTTGCCCGTCACATTCTGAAGGAACACCGCTGGCACCGGGAGCACACCAACCAAGAGCGGCGTGCGCGATACCTGGACTGGTTGATCACGGATCAGAGTTCTGCCGCCGAGTTACGCCTCTTCGATCTGGGAAACTACCACCGCAAGGCTTTCGAGAGCCTGCGGGAGAGTCTGAGGGAAGGGAAGTTGCGCCTGGTGCGGCAAGGGGCCGTAACCGAGCTGGGAGCTGGGCTCCTGGCCTGGGCCGGCAGCTTGGTGGGCCTGGGCTGGATGTTGCACCTGACTCTGGCCGGGAAGGTCAAGTTGGGGGACCTGCTGCTCTGCTTCCAGGCCTTCCAGCAATGCCAGGTCCTGCTTCGGTCTCTCCTGGAAGGCGCGGGCAAAATCTACCGAAGCCTGCTCTTCGTTGAGAACCTGGATGACTTCCTGAGAGTGGAACCGGCAATCCTTTCCGGGCCGGCCGGGAAGCAAGGGTTGCCGGTGAGGGAGTCGATTCGTTTCGAGCACGTCAGCTTCACCTACCCCGGAGGATTCCATCGGGCCCTGGACGAATTTGACCTGGAAATAGCCAAAGGCAAGGTGGTAGCCCTGGTGGGTCACAACGGGGCCGGAAAGAGCACCCTCATCAAGCTGATGTGCCGCTTCTACGACCCCGATGAGGGGCGGATTCTTGTGGATGGGGTGGACTTGCGAGCGCTGGACCAGGAGGCCCTGCGCGACAGGATTGCCGTCCTTTTCCAGGACCCGGTTCATTATCACGCTTCGGTGCGGGAGAATATTGCCTTTGGCGACATTAACGGACTTTGCGACCAAGCGCGGGTGTGGAAGGCCGCCCAGGATGCGGGCGCGCTGGAGCCTATCGAACGGCTGGAAGGGGGCTTTGAGGCATTGCTGGGCAAGTGGTTTGGGGGCGCGGAACTGAGCGGAGGGGAATGGCAGCGGATTGCGTTGGCTCGAGCTTTTTTCCGGCGGGCCTCCTTGATAATCTTGGACGAGCCCACCAGCTCCATGGATTCCTGGGCGGAGCAAGATTGGCTGAGCCGCTTCCGCACCCTGACCGAGGGCAGGACGGCGCTTATGATTACCCACCGCTTCACCACCGCGATGCATGCCGACATCATTCACGTTTTGGATAAGGGGCGGGTGGTGGAATCCGGAACCCATGCGCAGCTCGTGGCACTGGGCGGAGCCTATGCCGGTTCCTGGGCAGCCCAGATGCGGGAGATCGGGGATGCTTAAAACTGAATGTCTGGAGGGGACCAGCGCCCCTCGGTCGCGAAATCCAATTGTTGCTCGCCGGGGCCGGTCTGAAGGCCTGAATTCTTATGATTTTCTCCTTGCTTTCTTGGAGGGACGTGCATTAGAGTCAGAGTTGTAAATTTCATTCAATCCAAGGAGATTGGCAATGGATGGCTTTGTTGGAATCAATGTTGCGCCCAGGAAAGAATGGTCTGCGCCTGAGCTGAAGAAGGTTTGTGTTGAACAAATCACTGCCCTCTCACATGGTTCTGGCGGTGATGGTGGTGGTTCTGGCCACAATAAGTCTTAATTCAGGAATGCCTGCCGGATCAAAGAGCAATACGGCGAAGAAGTGGGCAGGTAATGATCTTACCCTCGGAATCCAAATCTCTCAGCCGACAGGCTCTGGGAGAGAGTCATCCTGTTCGTTCCAGCGGCGGTAATCTAGAGCATTTCTAATTTAAGTATATACATTTTGTACAATGATCCTCCTGTCGGTAAGAAGGAGGTGTGGATACAATCGTATTCGCAGGACTTGCGCGATTGTGTGCTCGGAGCGCTGGCTCGGGGGAAGGTCCGTCGGCCATTGCACGGCGCTTTGAGGTCAGCCGCTTCTACGTCTATCAGGTGCGGGACCGGGAGCAAGAAACCGGGGTGCGCAGCAGTTTCCAGATCGGCGGGCATCGTCGCTCCCGGTTGGAGGCAGCAGAGCCGGCTTTGCGCAACTGGATTGCAGCCGAGCCGGGATTGACTCTGGCCGAGTTGCAGGAGCGGTTGGCGGCACAAGGAATTACGACCTGGATCGGCGCTCTTTGGCATCAGCTGAACAAGTGGAACCTGACCTTCAAAAAAAAACCTGCACGCCAGCGAGCAAGAACGCGAGGACGTGTAGGCAGCGCGGCAGGCATGGACGTCGCAAAGCTGGTATTCATCGATGAAACCTGGGCCACGACCAACCTGACGCGCAGCTATGGCCGTGCCCCCAAGGGCTGCCGCTGCATCGGCTTGACGCCCCTTGGCGATTGGCAAACGACGACCTTTGTCGTCGGCCTGCGCCACCAGCGGCTCACCGCTCCGATGGTCGTCGACGGGCCCATGGACGGGGAACTGTTTCTGGCCTGGGTTGAGCAGTTCCTCTGCTCGACGCTGCAAGCCGGAGACACCGTCATCCTCGACAACCTCAGCAGTCACAAGTAAGCGTCTTGTCTGTATGCGTCGGAGCAACCCACCTGTTTGTTGACTTCGTTTTGTGATGCTCTGAAGGCATGAGCGATGGGGCAGTGGGATTGGTGCAGCGGCGTCGGCGTGTCAGTCGCGAGGAAGCGAAGCGGCTGGCTGGGGAGTATGAAGCGAGCGGTTTAACGCGGCAGGCGTTCTGCGCCGGCCGCGGGTTGAG
>Ga0326727_10006221_pt1 | contig 32996 bp, 35 predicted proteins | sample MB2enrmetagenome_FD_207643 | JGI IMG/M metagenome (GOLD analysis project Ga0326727, IMG submission 207643) | Lab enriched peat soil microbial communities from McLean, Ithaca, NY, United States - MB29MY | ecosystem: Environmental > Terrestrial > Soil > Wetlands > Peat | place: USA: New York...
CGATTGCGGGCAACCGTGTTTCGTAGGGGAGCTTCGCGAAGCACCCTCATCCGGAGTCCCGCGCGATCGCGTGGGGGGCGGTTCGCGAACCGCCCCTACAGCCGCGTCAATCCATCGTGGCGCGGGGATTCTCCGCATTGCATAGGATCTCCGGCGGGCCGAACGGAGGGGGCACGAACAAGGCTATCCAGATTCACTCTTGTCCAAAACAGCTTTCGCGCGTGGCGTCTTGGACAGGAGTGCGTAGCGCCGCCTTTGTGGTCCGCGTCTCTTCTGTCCAAATACTTGACCGTCGTCAGGAAGCGAGAGTGGCTCTTCCCCAAACTCTCGCTCCCGAACTCGAGGGCAGGACTTCGTCGTTACACTTTGCGGTATTTGCCGGAGAAGAACCGCGGACCCCAAAAACGAGGGTCCGCGCTACACCCTGTTCGCACGGGGTGGAATTGTTCGACCCCCAATAGGCGTAGGGGCGGTTCGCGAACCGCCCCTACTTCTGTCTCCACCGTCCGGCGCGGCTATCGGTTACCTTACGAGCGCGCCACAACGACGCAGGCCACAATCGCGCCCAGGGCAATCGCCGCAAAGATAGGAACAATGACGCGGCGCAGCGCGGGGCCGCCGAGGACGGCTGCGATCCCGCCCTTCACCAGAGTGTTCGACGCCCCGGCCAGCAGAATCGATCCGCCCGCCGTGCCAGGCAATCTGCGTGTAGGTGGGCATCAGGCAGCTACTGCTTCGATGGTGATGGTCTGGCTTGCATCCCAGCCCGCATAGTAGAGTTCCACGCTCAGCTCCGGGCGATCCTTGGCCAGCAACGCTCGCGCCCGATGCAAGTCCTCTTCCTGGCGCCCGCGCGGCTCCTGGGAGGAATGCAGATGACCCGGCAATTCCTTGTACCAGCCGCAATCCTGATGCTGAATCAGAATCAGACGCTTCAGGTCATGCGCATCCACCAGGAAACGAAACCACTTCCAACCCGCCCAGGAGAACTTTGGCAAGTATTCTACCAGCGTCAGGCATTGCGGGCCGCCGGGCAGCACCAGCAGGTCGTAATTCTCATCAAGGTTCAACTTGCCGTTCAGGAACTCGTAGAATCCCGCCTGGAAACGGTGGTCGCTGCAATGGATCACCAGGACTTCCGCATCCGTTTCATGCAACGTGGAGGAGAGTTTATAGCTGGGCATGATTCTGACCTCTTTATTTGGGGACGGCCATTTACTGCTTCCACCACACGTATGAGACGTACGCCAAACTAACCACGGCCACACTTATGAAAATAAGAAGATAGCCGCCCAGAAAAACGTGCCAATAAGTTCCAATCGCAATTCCTAAAGCTAACATTCCCAACTTAAAGAGACCGGCCTGCCACCATTTCAACGTGAACGTCTTGAAGATATTCATGTGCGTAGCTTTCTTCCTCCTACTTCTTACCGGCGCTTCCCTCCGCCGGAGGAGTTGCCGGCTTCATGGACGCTGCCATCTTTTCATCCACGCCGAGTTGCGAAAGTACGGTGGGAATATCCAGCCCCAAGGCCTGAAGCTTCTGGAGCAAGCCGAACACCAGCGCCGGCCCGGCTTGCGCGATGCGCCCGATTCCACCCGTGCCATCGCTGGCCGCGCCGTTGCCTTGTTCAATCACCACCACCTTATCAATGTTGCCAAGCGGCGCCGCTACCGCGCCGAATATGCCCGCTGAGGCTTGCAGCACGCTGGGAAGCTTCTCGAGCAGCGTCTGCAATTTTGCCGCGTCGTTGAACTGCCGCCACGCTTCCGCCTTCTTTAAAATGGCCTGCGCCTCCGCCACGCCTTGCGCTTCGATGGCCCGGGCTTGCGCCAAGCCGATGGCCTCCACCTTCGCCGCTTCCGCTCGGCCTTCCGCTTCCACCGCCGCGGCGCGGCCCATACCTTCCTGCTTCAGCTTTTCCTGCTGCGCTTCCGCCAGGGCAATCTGCGCGCTCTTCTCGCCTTCCGCATCCAGGATCGCCGCCTGCTTCTTGGCCTCGGCGCGCACAATGGCCGCCTGCCGCTCCGCCTCCGCCGGCTTGATAACTGTCGCCTCAAGCTCTCGTTGCTTGCGCAGGACTTCCTGCTCCTGCACGGCAATCTGTTCCTGCGTCCGAGTCTTCTCCACGCGCACTTCTTCCGCCACCACCGCCTGCTTGGCTTTCGCCTCCGCCAGAGGGCCGGCCTGCGCGGACTTGGCCTTCTCCATTTCAATTTCGGCCTGGTACTGCGCCTGCCTGACCTGAAACTCGCGATTGGCGCTGGAAATGTTGGCGTCCGCGTCGAACTTCGCTTTTTCGCCTTCCTGCATGGCCATCGAGGACTTGATTTTGGCGTCGCGCGTGGCCTCCGCTTCACCAATGGTTCCGTCGCGTTTCACTTCCGCGGTGCGCTTCTTGCCCAACGCGTCGAGATACCCTTCCTTGTCGCTGATGTCCTGAATCGTCAGCACGTCCACGCCAATGCCCATGCGCTCCAGATCGAGCGCCGCCTCGGAAGTCAGCTTCTGAGCAAAGCTGGAGCGGTCACTGTTCACCTCTTCCACTGTCAGCGTGCCCAGGATCGAGCGCAAGTGGCCCTCCAGGGTTTGGAAGATCACTTTCTGGATGGTGTCATGGGTCATGCCCAGAAAGCGTTCCGCCGCCGCCGAGAGCGACAGGTCGTCGCCCTTGATCTTCACGTTGGCCACCGCCTTCACGGAAATCGGCACGCCCTTCAGCGTGTAAGCGCGTTCTATTTCCAGGGGGATGGTGAAGACGTTGAGGGACAGGTAATCCACCTGCTCTAGCAGCGGCCATCGGAACGCCGCTCCGCCACGCACCATGCGATAGCCCACCGTGCGCCCGTCGGGCAGCTTATGTTTGCGCCCACTGAAGATCGCCACCGCATTGGGCGGCACCTTAATGTAGTTTTTGGCGAAACGGGAAATCGCAACCAGCAGCGCAATGGCGGCAATCGCTGCCAGAACAATAACAAAGGGCGGGAAAGACATGGACATCCTCCTGAAGAAATGTGGCGAGTCACTCACAACATATTACGTGTCGGGAAGGGCCGAAGTTCAAAAATCGAAACTCGAAATTGGAAACTTGAAACTGGAAACTCGCCGCGATTTTCGAGCTTCGAGTTTCGACTTTCGATTTTCGATCCTTGCTGGCTGGTCACAGGTCACGACTGCCCTACTCGGCGCGGTCTACCAAAACGACCTCCCCGACGATGCTTTTGATTCTTACCAGAGTGTTGACTGGAACCGCCTCGTTGTTCGACGCGCGGGCCACCTTTTCCACCACCGTGTCACCCAACGTGCAACGCACCTGGCCCATCCCCCCTTGGGGGATGGCGACGCTCACCTGCGCCAGATTCCCCACCAAGTCGCCCGTCCGGACGTGGCTGGAAGCTTGTTGGCTATAAAGAAAGCTGGCGAAAACGTAAATCACCCCCGCGAAAAGCACTCCGCCCCCGAAACCCATCGCTGTGCTCACGCCCACGCCGTATCCAAGGTGAACGCCGATGGCGCCGAAACTTCCAAACGCGGTAACGAACACGCTCAGGATGCGGCTGCTCAGAAGACTGGGGCCGGCGCCATGGCCGTCGGCGTCGTGGCCGAAATCCCCATGATCGAACAGGTCCCCCATAATGGAGCTGCCCATCAGAAAGACAAATCCGAAGGCGGCAATCGCCAGGAAAGTTACAAACGCCGATGTGCTTGCCAGGAGAATCATGTCGGTGGCCTCTGCGTCAAGAGAGTACGCTACACCTCGCAAGGAGCTGTCTCAGGGCGGGCGATATCTCTTGCAGTGAGGCTACTCTAAAGCCGGTCTGCGACGAAGTCAAGGCAAGTTGGCGGGACGAGGGGATTTCTGCCGGGGGGTCAAGGCGCGGGATACATGATCCAACCGAGCACCAGCGCCACGCCCACAAAGGTCACAAACACTTTGGCGCCGTACAAGAGTCGCTCGCGGGGTGTGTTCTTGCTTAGGACTCCGAATACCACGGAGACGAGAAAGGAGAACAAGACCATAGCGGGAAAATGTGGAAGAGCCATTCTATATCCTAGTGAAGAGTGATGAGTGACGAGCAATCGAAAGACGAAAATCGAAACTTGAAATTCGAAACTCGCAGTGAGTTTCCACTTTCCAGTTTCAAGTGGCTCGTGACAAGTGAGCGGGGGCTTTCCTTCTTGCTCGTCACTCGCCACTTGTCACTCGTCACTGCCCTTAGGGCTTGCGCCCCACGGCAATGTCGTATGTATCGAGAACCGAGAGCATGTTCAGCATGCCCGCTGAAACCAGATAAGCCGTGCCGAAGTCCGAACTTACAAACAGCGGGTTGCCCCCCGCATAGCCGAAAAAGCGTGCCACCGGCATGGCCAGGCCCACGCACAACTCGCCGAAATAACCGAGGGTTTGGAGATATGACCCCGAACTGGTGGCGAAAAACTGACCCTGCATGGCGATGCCCATCACGAACATCGCCACAATTGCGCAGAAAAGGATCAGCGCGCGCCACTTGCGGCCGAGCAGGAGGTGGCCCAAGCCCGGCACCAGCCACGCCGCCACGCACAGCCGCACCAATGTGGTCAGCTTGGGCTGAGCGGGGCGGGGAATTGTCTCTTGCACAGCTTTGTTCGCCATAGGAAAAGGAGTCACGAGCCAGGATTCAGGATCTTGGATAACGGGACTAAATCCTCAATCCTCATCCTAAATCCTACCCCGACCTTCCAAACTATCACATCTCATCAAGTCGCGGCAAGGATGGGCACGATCGCCGTTTGGATTTCCCCGGTCACACAAGCCTCGCGGGCTCCGGTGAATACATTCACTTCACTGCGGACACCGAAGTCGTGCAAATAGATGCCGGGCTCAATGGAAAAGCAGGTGCGGGCGATGATCCGGCGCTCGTCGTGGGTTTCAAAATTATCCATGTTGGCGCCGTTGCCGTGCACATCCTCACCAATCGAGTGCCCGGTGCGGTGCACGAAGAAAGCGCCGTACCCGTTCCGCTCAATGACCTCGCGCGCCGCGTCGTCAACCTCATAGCCGTAAATGATGCGCCCGGCTTGTAGGGATTTCTGCACCAGGACGATGGCCGAGTCGCGCGCCTCGCGGACCACTTCAAAAACCTTGGTGTATCGCTCGGGAACCGTTTCGCCCACGTACCCCGTCCAGGTAATGTCGAAATAAACGGCGCCAGGCTGATTCTGTTTGCCCCACACGTCCAACAAAACAAAATCGTCGGCGTGAATGGCCACTGACGCCTCCCGCGAGGGTGAATAGTGCGGATTAGCGGTGTTGGCATTCACCGCCACGCAGGGAGGCTCATCGGCTACGAGGCCGTTCTCCGCAAAAACCTTTGCCATTTCCTGCTGTACATCGTATTCGCTGGTTTCCTTGCCGGCGCGCACCGCATCGCGGATGGCTGCAAACGCCGACCGCACTGCCTGGTGCACAACTTTCCCGGCGGCCAGGTGTGACTGCCATTGCTCCTCGCTCCAGCACGCCTCGAACTGCTGCACCAAGTCCGCGGAACAAACCACTTCCACCCCGCAAGCCACCACCAGTTCCACCGTACCCGCGTCCACCAGCCCCACGTAGGGGATGCTGTTCAAAGCCGAGTATTCCATCGCCACACGCTTTTTTCCGTGCAGCAACCGGGCGAGTCCTTCGCGCTGCTCGCGCCAGGAAGAATACCGCTCCTCCGCCCCCGGCAGACCCGCCAGGTTGTTGGCCTCAATCCGGTGCACCAACTTCGCCGGTCCCCCTTCCGCGGGAATAAGGTAATACCAACGGCGAGTGCACATCACAGGGTTAATACCGAGCACGCGATAGGCAATGGGATCGCGGCGATGGTGGTCGTAGAACAGCCAACCGTCCAGCTTGGCTTCGCGCAACGCAGCTTGAATGGCCTCGAGATTCATATTTAGGTCCTCCTTCGTGTCACCGACCCACGCAGTCCCCTGCAGGTGTAGCGCGGGTCTGTTCTTTAGATCCCGGGTTCGTCCCTGAGGGGCAAGGACAAGCTGCGGACCCACATAACAGGTCCGCGCTACCCTTCTTGTCGCTGCCCTCCTCCAGGCTTAAAAACGAAATCGTAAATGACCATCAGCACCGCGCCCGCCAGTCCCACGGCCGTCACCACCCACCACATTTGCTGGGGTCGGTGCAGGACGTCGCCGAATTCGTGGAGAAGGTATCCGCCCAACGGGCCAGCGATTAGGTAGCCAATTCCGATGGGCAAAAAAGCGCAACCCATATAGAGCCCCTGCTGGCCGGGCGGGGCGAGCCGCGAGATATAATCATAGTACCGCGCAGATTGAGTGATTTCACCAAGCGCCAAGACAACGAGCGACGCAACGAGTCCCACCATCGTCGGATGGAGCGCTAGAATCAGCCACGAGACACTCGTGATAATAAGCCCCAGAGTCATTGCCCGGAATGCGGGCATGTTTCTCGTCAGGTGAGTGACCAGCAGCTGGAAGCAAATTACCGTTAGCCCGTCGGTAGCCAGCACCAAGTCTGTGCTTGCATGTGGGTCCACATACCCCCGTAAGAAGAGCGGCATGGAAATGAACTCCTGCCAGAAGACGATATAGAAGATCGAGAAAATCAGGAGGAACAGGACAAACCTAAAATTGCTGAGGGCGACAACCGTATTCCTGATCGCGGCCGCAAGGCTGGGCACTTGTTTTTCGCCGGACCGCGTCGGCTCACGGAAGAAAATGATGGTCACGCAGAACATCAAGAATACACTGACGGAGGAGACGCGAAAGACTCTCTCAGCTCCTAGGCCTAGCCTTTCTCGGACCAACCAGCCGACGACGGGCCCGAGAGTACCTCCAATATTCACCAGAGTGTAGTAGATCGAATACCCCAGAGTACGGACGTTGTCTGCCGATGCCCGGGCCGTCGTTCCGACCACACACGGCTTAACCAACGCAGGGCCCATTGCCGGAATCATAAGGATGCAGAAGATTAAGGATTTGTCGCCGAGGGCGCGCCGAGCTGGCTGCATCCACCCCGCCGAAAGGGAGCCCATGAGGAAATATCCAACCGTCATCACGAGATACGCAAACATCAGGGCGCGGCGAAAACCGAAGCGGTCCGCCAGAGTCCCGCCTAACACCGGTAGAAACCAGACCACGAATCCGAAAGTCCCCATCATCCAGCCGGTGACTTCTTTGGAAAAGTGCAGTTGCTCGCTCAAATAGATGGCCAGGACGGCGCTGGCGCCGTAGTAAGCGAGGCGCTCGAATAACTCCGTGAAATTTGCTACCCAAAAGGCGCGCTCAAATCCCGTGCGAATCTCTGCCAGTCGCTGGGAAAAGCTCAATGTTTTATCCCCTCTCTGGGCGAAGCTGAAACTCGAAACTCGAAATTCGCGGCGAGTTTCGAATTTCAAGTTTCGATTTTCGTCTTTTCCTTGCTCGTCACTGCCTTTTTGATCTGCGCGATGCTTTCTTCCGCGGAGCGCCCCGTCACCCGCAGCAACTTGCGCCGGGCCTTGTGGCCGGAGAGGATCACCACACAGGCTTGCGGCAGACGCAGGGCGCGGGCAAAGAAATACACGCACGCTTCATTGGCCTGGCCCTCCGTGGCGGGGGCATGCAACTCCAGGCGCAGATCACCCGAGGCGTCCACCGTCAGGCGTTCGCGCGCCGCGCGGGGCTTCACCCGCAGCCAGAAGCTTACGTTCTCGCGTTCAACCTTGAAGTCGGGCATAGATGAAAAGCGTCCGTTGTCAGTTGTCCATAGTCAGTGGTCCGTTGTCAGTCGTCAGTGATCATTTTTCAGCAAGAACGAATGCCCCGTTCGCTTGGGCGCATCCTACGAACCCAAAACTCACGACAGGCAAAGTCTCGACTGGTAACTGACCACGGACCACGGACAACTGACAACGGACAGATTCCCTCATTTCCTCTCACCAAAAATCGCGGTCCCTACTCGCACTAACGTGGCGCCTTCTTCGATGGCGATTTCGAAATCATGGCTCATGCCCATGGAAAGCTCGCGCATGGAAACGCTGGGCAGATTTCGAGCTTCGATATCTCGAGCCAAGGCGCGCAGTTGCCGAAAGTAAGGCCGCACGTGCTCCGGGTTCGCAAGGAAGGGCGGGATGACCATCAGGCCGCGTAGTTCGAGTGTCTCCATCGGCGCAATCTGCTCCGCCAGGGCCGCCACTCCCCCGGCCCGAACACCCGCCTTGGAGGTTTCTTCCCCCAGATTCACTTCAATCAGCACCGGCAAGGGTGCGTCGCCGGGGGCAGCGGCCTGTGCGAGTTTCTCCGCCAGGCGCAATGAATCCAGCGAATGCACCCAATGGAAAAGTTCCCGTGCCGCGCGCGCCTTGTTGGATTGAAGGTGCCCCACCAAATGCCAGGTTACACCCAAATCCGCAAGCGCCGGGCACTTGGACTTCGCTTCCTGGACGCGATTCTCGCCAAAATCGCGCAGGCCCGCCGCAAACGCCGCGCGTATCGATTCGGGCGGGTACGTCTTGGAAACGGCCACCAGCCTGATGTCCTCGCGCCGGCGTCCGCTGCGGCCACAGGCGGCGGCGATTCGCTCTTCCACCCGCGCGATGTTTTCTCCAATGTTCGCGTCCATCTTTCCCGCAGACTCGAGCGCGGCGGACCCACGCGCTGGTTTTTCGGACTGGGCAAATTGAAACCGTGCCATTCTATCATTCCCGGCGCCACGTAAAGGCACCTTGTTACGATTAAGGACGGGTGTTAGGATGCAGGATTGGTCCGTCGTCCGTAGTCCGTTGTCAGTGGTCCGTAGTCCTTTGAAGATTACCGGCGCCAGCACGGTGTTTTCAAGATGCGTCCACGGAACGCGATCACGGTCGTAACTGAAAACTGACGACCGACCACGGACAACGGACCACGGACAAAGGACAAGCGCCTTATGGATTCTGGCCTCTTCATCACTTTTGAAGGGCTGGACGGCACGGGCAAGAGCACGCAACTGCGCCGCGCTGTCCAGTACTTGCGCAAATGCGGCCATCGGGTCCTGGTGACGCGCGAGCCCGGCGGAACGCGCACGGGGGAGCGCATCCGCGATATCCTGCTGGCGTCGAAAACCGGAAAACTCGCGCCTTTGGCCGAGCTGGCGTTGATGTACGCGGCGCGCGCCCAACTTCTGGAAGAAGTGGTGCGTCCGGCGCTGGCCCGCGGCGAGGTGGTGGTGAGCGACCGCTACAATACCGCTTCGTTCGCCTACCAGGGTTACGGTCGCGAGTTGGGCACGGCCACGGTGCGCACCTTCGACCGCGTCATTTGCGGGAAGACGCAGCCGGACCTGACCATCGTCCTCGACCTCGATCCCGAACGCGCGCTCGGACGCGCGCTCGGTGATACGCGGCGGTCGCGCCTTGACCGTATAGAAGCGCAAGGGTTGGCATTCCACAAGCGAGTCCGGGCCGGGTATCTGGCTCTCGCCCGCAGCGCGCCGAAGCGCATCAAGGTGGTGCGCGCCGACCAGTCCATTGACGATTTGCAACGCCAGATTCGCGCGCTCATCGATCCGCTGTCGGCCCGAAAGGGCCGAAAATCGAAACTGGGAAATCGAAATTCGATAATCGTGACCAGTTTCGAAAAAGGACTGAAAATCGAAAACTGATAATCGTGACGCGTTTCGAGTTTCCAGTTTCAAGTTTCCAGTTTCGATTTTCGAACTTCCAGTTCACGCATAGGTTAGAATTCCGCCTTAGAGATCATGGGCTTCGATTCCTTTCTCGGCAATCCGCAGGCAGTGGCTGCAGTACGCGACATGCTGGCGAGCGCGCGCCTTCCCGGCGCCTTGCTTTTTACCGGGCCCGAAGGCGTGGGCAAGAAAACGCTGGCCCTGATGTTGGCCAAGGCGCTGGTGTGCGAACGCGGCGGCCGGGACTTCTGCGATCAGTGCGCGCGCTGCCGTAAAGCGGAGCAGATGTTTGCCGCGGCGCGGGAAGACCTGGCGCGCCGCCGCGAAAGCAAGGAATCCGCGCGCCGGGTGGAAGGCCTGGTTTACTTCGATCTCCAAATCATCGAGCCCCTGACGAAATTCATCCTCACCGAGCAGATCCGCCAGTTGCGCTCCATTGCTTACACACGCCCGTTCGAGTTCCCCCGCCGCATCTTCATTATCGATGAAGCCCAATCCATCCATTGGCAGGCCGTGGACCTGCTGCTCAAAGTGTTGGAGGAGCCGCCGGAGACAACGAGCTTCATCCTGATCTGCCCCAACGCTTTCGAGCTGCGCTCCACCATCCGTTCGCGCTGCATGCGTGTAACTTTCCAGCCGGTGGATCAGGCCCTTATTCAGAACCTGCTGGCGAGCGAGGGAAAACTCACCGAGACGCAGAAGGCGCTGGCGGCGCGCGTGGCGGCGGGCAGTGTGGCACGGGCGCGGACTTTCGATCCCGCCGAGTACGAACGGCGCCGCCAGCCTTGGGTGGATTTTCTGGAAGCGATGGCGCGCCGCGGCGCTCCTGGCGCAACCACGGACTGGCGATTGGTGTTTGACTCCGCCCACGCCCTGGCGGAGAACCGCGATGACTTCGAAGGAACGTTGAAGGTCGGCTACTCCCTTCTCTCCGATCTCCTGCACGTCCTGCTGGACCCGGCGGCTGGCGCGATGGTGAATGTCGACATGATGGCACGCCTCCAGGGCTGGGCACCCAAACTGACTCTTGCCGGCATCGCGAAACTCAAGGCTGGCCTCGATCAGGCTTACCGCCTGCAAATCCGCAACGTCAATCCCCAACTCGGTTTTGAGACGCTGGGCATCGAAATGATCTCCGGCCGCGAGCCTGATCCCCTCTAGCGTACCGTCCCCAGATTGAGCGAGTAATGGGGCGCCGCCGTTTTGCCCGCATAGGATGGCGGCGCTGAGAATAGGCGCTTTGTCCAGCCATTCCTCGGGACTCTACGTTTGACCAACGCTCCCGCCGGCCCTTCGAAATCATCCTCCCATCCTCTGCCGCGAGAAGAACCGGCCAAGCCTTACCTCCCCAGGGCGTGAGTTTTTGCCGTGGACAGGCAACGAGGAACATCCACTAGCCATCCAACTTTATGAACCCCGAGCGGCCAGTGCGACCGATTCAAGAACCAGAGTGCAGCGGAATCCGGTTAAAGCAATTGCCACCGGGTTTTGCCTATGCTACTATTCATTTCATTCGCGGCTGTCTTCCACGCATGGTTTTTTAATGGCCGTATGAAACCGAGACGCTCGGTGAAGCGTACAGGTGAATAGGAGCGACCCGCGCATTTTACCGGGATAAGCTTGAATCTTTGCCCGTCCGTTCGGGCTTCGGGAGTAAACCAAAATGAATCGACGATTGATTCGCCCTACGCTGTCCGATGTACAGGACCAAATGGGCGCACGCATGCAGCGCAAGAAGCCCGCTCCGCCAGAGCAAACCAACGCCGAGAATTTCTATTATCTCAAGCAGATGCAATCGCGCACCCCGATGGTCGTGATTCTGGATCAGGGGGAAACCATCCGCGGAGTGATTGAGTGGTATGACAAGAGTTGCATCAAGGTGCACCGGGCGAACGAACCCAACCTTTTGGTCATGAAATCATGCATCCGTTATATGTACAAGGATGGTGAATCTCGGAATGGGGCAGTCCACGAGGCGGACAACCCTCAACCGCCGGACCTTTATAAGGAAGAAGAATAGTCTCCGGCATCGCGTCCGGTTTGCATCTTATCTGCCCTCGAAGGAGACCGGCAGAGGATGACTTGCCAGACAAACAAGGGCGGCGACCCTTTCAGGCGCCGTTGCCGCCTCTGGGGCGTGACCCCGATCCCGCCTTCCCGCGGCACTTGACACCGTGTCGGGGCTCGCCTAGCATGAACCCGTGCCTGCGTTTGTTATAAGGAACTCCAGCGTGAGAGTACTCACTATTACCCACTCCGATCCGCAAAGGGTTCGACGCCAGAGACAGTGGTTACGAACCGTGCGGCGCGCAAGTTGGCGGGTGGCGCTGGCATTTGCGGCTATTCTTCTGCTAGTATGCGCAGCCCCGGCGCAGGAAGAAAAGCCCAAGATACCAGGCCTCGACAAGATCATTTCAGCCAACGAGCACTTGATGTTTACCGGCACCGTTAAATCGGTCGACGAGAAGCACAACATCCTAAGCGTAAGCTCGGTGGAGGGGGGGGATACGGAGATTTTCCCCATCAAGCATAGCACCCATGTTCTCACTGCCGACGGCTTTAGGAAAAAGCTGGACGCTCTCTCTCCCGGCACCCGCGTCAATGTCTTCTACGACCAACGCGCCGACCACCGCACGGTAACGAGCATCGAACTGTTTACCAGTGAATCCAAGAAGAAGGAGCCGCATTCTTAGTCCGTCAGCCGACGGACGGCTGGGCTCCTGATTCCGGCGGGAGAACTATGCGCATTGGCATCACCTGCTATCCCACCTATGGCGGAAGTGGCGTGGTTGCGACCGAGCTCGGCTTGGAACTGGCCGCGCGCGGACACGACGTACACTTTATCAGCTATGCCATGCCCGTGCGGATTACTGAGGCCTCCGGGCACATCCACTTTCATGAAGTGGAAATGCTGAATTACCCGCTTTTCGATCACCCGCCTTACACGCTGGCGCTCGCCACCGCCATGGCCAACGTAGCCGTAAACGAATCCCTAGACCTGCTGCACGTGCACTATGCGATTCCTCATTCGGTCAGCGCTTATTTGGCGCGCGCCATGCTGAAGCCCCGCCGCCTGCCCTTCGTCACCACGCTGCACGGAACCGATATCACCCTCGTCGGCTTGGATCGCTCTTATCTTCCCATCACCCGCTTTTCCATTGAGGAAAGCGACGGGGTCACGGCCATTTCAGAATACCTTCGGGCCGTCACACTGCGCGAATTTGAGATCCACCGGCCCGTTGAGGTCATCCCCAACTTCGTCAACTGCGACGTCTTTAACCCCGCCAACGGCAAGTGCCGGCGGGAAGAATTCGCCCCAGGCGGGGAGAAAATCCTCGTGCACCTGTCGAATTTCCGGCCCGTCAAGCGCGTTCCTGACGTCATGGAAATCTTCGCTCTGGTTCGCCAGAAGATCCCCGCCAAGCTTCTGATGATCGGTGACGGGCCTGACCGGACTATAGCCGAATGGATGGCCCGCGAAAAGAAGCTCAGCCCCGATGTGTTCTTCCTCGGCAAGCAGAATCAAGTGCAAGACCTTCTCAACTGTGCCGATGTGCTGCTGCTGCCTAGCGACATCGAATCGTTCGGCTTGGCGGCGCTGGAAGGAATGGCCTCCGGCGTCCCTGCCGTTTGCTCGCGCGTGGGCGGCGTGCCGGAAGTCCTCCGCGATGGCGTGGAGGGATTCCTGGTCGAGGTTCGCGACGTTCAAACCATGGCGGCGCGCACCCTTGAAATCCTCACCCACCCGGAACTGCAGGCGGAGATGTCCAGCGCCGCCCGGCAGCGTGCCCTCCGCAACTTTTGCAGCGGCAAGATTATCCCCCTGTACGAAGACCTTTACCGGCGCGTCCTTGAGCAGGCGTGACCCCTCTGCTGCCGGAACGCTACTGCCCACACCCGCACTTCCGCATTGGCATGCCGTTGCTTGAGTCTAGCCATATATAACTAGCTAGTGAGTTGTCAACTGCCATGGCAGAAGGAGCGGGCAAATCCAGGCTTCTTACCTGTTCCATAGCCGCTTGCTGGAGGAGTACAGGTGTAGTTTTATTGAATTGATTACACAACACTTAATTGCGAATAGAATGGCCCCATGCGGGGAGAATGGCTTAGAAACCCTGCGCGCCTCGCCCACTCGCCTGCGACCTTGGCGCCGAATTGCGCGAGCCGGCCCCCTCTGAGTGCACGCTCCCGCAGCACGCTTCTAGCCCCGTTTTCCAATATGCCTGCCTAGCCCTTCTAGCCTTCCTGGCTCGGTGAAAGACCGTGAGGCGGGGGCTCTCTCTGCCACCCTCCTGGCCCCGGCCTGGCCAGTGGGCTTTTGCGCTCCACCAATACCTTCCGTCCCAACCGGCCGGCCCGGCCCATGAACCTCCCCGGCGTCGATTTCTGCACGTGCCGACGCGGTCATCGCACCATCGGAGGGGGATGCTTCTTCGCCCGCCGCTCGAATTGCTAGCTCGAAACATCGCCGGCAAGGCCTCCGCATTCGCCCCCGCCGTCACGGTGCCTCCCTCCCCGCGTGATTTCCCTCTGGACCCCAGCGGCAAGGCGCACTGTCCATAGCCTAAAGATGTTTAGTATTGCACACAGTGTGAATAGCCTATAGACTGGAAGGTCGGCGCACGGCGCAACAATATCTCCTGCATGAATTGCCGATTAACATGCTGAAAATAAATGATATGCATTCAAATCGCCGCTTTGTATACTGCAGTCCCAACCCCCAGGATTGAGCCGAACACGCTTTTCGAGCATTTCCAGGAATTCTCCCTGGACCCTGCCTATCTGGCCTAGCCTCCAGCGTTCTGCCGGCGCCCGCCCTCAGCCTTGCGCCACTTCTCCCCTGGCGTGGAACGTACTCGCGACGCAGGCTTCCGCCCCATTAGGCAAGGGATTCCCTTGCCTCGCACAATGCCCAGTGCAGTGACCCACCGCATGCTTCCGATTACTCATCGCCCCTGCGGTGCCAACGCTCGGTGATGCAACTTTTCTGCAAGACTGGATGAGGCTGGAAACTCCGGGTCGCAGCCCTCAATCGTCGAATGCCTAGGGGGAGGCAGCCCGCCCTAAGTGGTGTAACTTAGCCGCGGAGCTTGCGCCAGGAGTGCCGAGAGTTTGGGGTCGGGGAAGCGCCTTGTATAGGGCTGCGTCCGGCCGATCTCCCCAGCCGCAATCTCTGGAGTGGTCACCTGAGGACCACCCGTCATCTGTTGAAAGAAGTTGGGGTACTGCAGCCCGGCAACGCAGCGCGCCACCAGCCGTTTAATGGCGAAGTCACGCTCGGCGTAAAGGTCCATGCCGTTCGCTCCACCAAATTCCGCCAACATCACCAGCGGCGCGAGCGCGTAGAGGTGGTAGTGCAGGGCCATCTGCCCGTGCCCCATCTCCAACGGCAGCGTGCCATCGGCGCGAATGTCATGCACACCCTGCCGATCGGAGTGGAAACCAGCTCCCTTTTTTGTCTATGAGACTTCGAGCCGCGTACACTCTCTTCCCCTCTGGAAAGCTTGAGCCGAGTTCCCCCTCTGCCGTCCCGGAAGGTCTCAATCGGCACCAGCGCGACACGGAGATGGCCCGATTCCAGATCTCTTTGCCTCGCCTGCACTTACCCCTGCCTGACGTACACCGATCGCTACTTCGGGGTCGCCTCGCCTTCGTAGTGCTCCTTCCAGGCTTGGTTGTTCCTATTCATGTAATCAGCGTCGACATTGAACTTGATGAGGAGGCCGGAATCTTTGGCGATCCAGGCCGTTCCTCTACTATCCTTGATGTTGGTCAACACCGCACGGGCGGCTTCCAGGCCCATTTTTTGTGTTGGGGTGGCAGTGGTGGTGTCAAAAGTGAACTTATCCGCGAGAGTGGTTCCTACTAGATCTATAGTCGGCGGAGAAGCCACGGTAGATCCCAAGGCGATGACAAAATCCGGACCGGTCATCACTTCGATTGTCGACAAGTTCGCCATCCCCCAATTAAGCTCATCGCCCTTCTTGGCCTTGGACGTCTTGGTGGTTGAGCCGCGTGTCTCCGTCAGGCTGATTTCCTGCGGGGAGATATCCGCTTCCAAAGCCACCGGGCCGACCTTAGGCGGCTGGGTCTTGCCCTCACTGATGTTCACCAGCCCCTTAAAGGAGAAGTGGAACGACCCCGTCGGCTTGTTCACTGCCTCCATCAGTTTATTGGCGCCGTCGCTTAGTCGTTTAGCATCGGTCAGGTTCGGCATGGGAAGATTGGGCGCCGGAGCAGAACTCGCCTTAGGCGTGGAGTTGTTATCGCACGCCAAGAGAGCGGCCATCAGCATTAAGCCCGCAAGCATTGCCATCATTTTCATTAATGCGTTTAGGTGTTTCATCACGGTATGACTCCTATCCCTCAGAATCCGCCCGTGGGAGCGGGATGAGAACCCGGTGGGCATTCTATAAGGAAGGCTGCGGGGGCGCAACTGACATCATCCCTCGGTCATGGATCAGTCTAATGTTGCCGCGGCGGGACCTATCCCGATCTTATTGCGACGCCGCCATTGCTGACCTCTGCTTATACGGTGAAGGATAAACCCCCTTACCCCCGGCCCCTGTTCCCCAAGGGGGCGAGGGGCTGGGCGTGAGGGGGGCTTACCACTATAATTTGCAGTACCCATTTGGTCCGCCACCGTAAGGATAAGCTCACCGCTACACCTTCGGAGACGGTCAGCGCGTTGGCGTCGTGGGCAACGCGACGGCCGGGCAGATTTCCGCGGTGGTGACCATGCGAACGCCGGCGGCAACCATTTCTTCGAGCGCCATGCGGCCGCCCTCCGCGCTGATGGGTTTGATCGCATCCACCACCACCTCCACCTTAAAGCCTTGCTGGCACAACGCCAGAGCGTCGGCGCGCACGCAGTATTCCGTGGCCACGCCAAAAACCACGGCGCGACGCGGGCCCAAGGCGCGCAGCAGGGCATCGAAATTGGGATTGTCCTGGGCCGAGTAGGTGGGCTTCTCCACGACGAACTGGCCCACCCAGCGGGCCGGAGGCTGAAAGGTGCCGGGACGGCAGGGAATGACCATGGGAGAGGCAAAGCGGGTCTCGGGAATACGTTCCTGTCCGGGAGTGCCGACAACGCAATGGGGCGGCCAGATTTTGAATTCCGGGTCATCAGGCGAGTGCGCATCGGCTGAGGAAATTACGGGCACCTCATTCTCCCGCGCCCAATTCATCAGACGCTCAAGATTGGGTACGATCTCCTCCGCGCCCGGAACATACAGCCTTCCCTCCGCACGCATAAAATCCACCTGCGTATCGACGTCGAAAAAAACCAGAGGCTCACCGGCGACACTCACTTCTCCAAATCCTCCTCTTAATGAGATGATTTCACCGCGCCGAAGTGACGCACGCGGATTTCATCCAGCAACTTATCGAGCCCCTCGCTCTTCGCGACGGGATAAGCGGGCGCATCCCGCAAGGCCTGGTAGGCCTCCGGCAGGCAGGCGAGATTGGCCAGCGTGCGCTCGCGGATTTGTTTCACTAGAGGGGGTGGGGCCAGGCGGCGTCCGGCACTCATGACCGGTTCAAGCAGGGGCGCGGCCTGGGGATACTCTTCCTGGGCGCCGGCAAGCAAGTCGTGATGGTATTGCCCATCCTGTGAGAAGCGGAAGACCTGCTTGCGCCCGGGCCAGTAAACTTTCTCTTCGCTGAATTTGGTTTTCGGCTCCACCACGCCGCCGGCTTCCGTCTCCACCAATTTGTAAACCACGCTTAGGGCGGGCACGTCGCGCGAGGTGACAAGGTCCGTGCCCACGCCGAAGGAGTCAATCGGCGCGCCTTGGGCCGTAAGCTCCTCGATTTTGTATTCGTTCAAATCGCCACTGGCGACGATCTTGGCGTCGCGCTGGCCGTGGCAGTCCAGAATCTCCCGGACGCGCCGACTCTTCTCCAGCAGGTCGCCGCTGTCCAGTCGCACGCCGGGGATGGGTGTTCCCAGCGTGGCCGCAATCTCCGCGCCCACCAGGGGGTCGTAAGTGTCGACCAATAGGATGGCGGTATCGGGAAAAGTTTCGAGCAAGGCTTGGAAGCTGCGGCGCTCGCTGCGGAAAACCTGCGTCCAAGAATGCGCTGCCGTGCCCGCCAGGGGCAGATCGTAGAGCGCGCCGGCCAGCACGTTGGAGGTGGCCGCGCATCCCCCCACACATGCCGCGCGCGCGGCGCGCACGCCGGCTTCCGGCCCGTGCGCCCGGCGCGTTCCGAATTCCAAAACATTGCGGCCACCGGCGGCTCGCACTACGCGCGCGGCTTTCGAGGCCACCAGGGTTTCATAATGCATCACCGCAAGCAGATAAGTTTCCGCAATCTGTGCTTCCAGCACCGGCGCGGTGACTTGCAGCAAGGGCTCTTCCGCAAAGACCAGCGTGCCCTCCGGAACCGCGCGCACGTCTCCATGGAAGCGAAACTCCCGCAGGTAGTCGAAGAACTCCGCTGAGACCGTATGGAAGGCGGGTTGCTGGCGCAGAAACCGCATGTCATCCTCAGTGAAATGCAGGTTCTCCAAATAAGCGAGCGCCGAGTCCAGCCCCGCTGCCACCAGAAACGAGCGCTGCGGGGGTAAGTGGCGTACGAAGAGCTCGAAGGTCGCGTGGCAGTCAATGCTATGCTCGAAATACGCCGCCGCCATCGTCAACTCGTACAGGTCTACAAGTAGCGCTTGATCCGTGTTCATTTCACCTCTGGCCGTGGGGTTATTTGGGATTGTCGATTCCCGATTGTCCATTGTCGATTGTCGATTTGCGATTGCCTATTGTCGATTGGTAATTGGCGACTGATCCCTTGCTCTCCTTATTCGCACTTGCCGTCCGCCGCGCCGCAACAAGGCTGTAAATTCCAGTATGTCTTCGAGAGTCGAAGAGAGTCAAGCGAGGGGAATCGGGTCATCGGCTCATTGAGTGATTTCTCAGTTTCGATTTTCGAATTTCGCTTTTCGAAGCTCGCAGATTGATTCATCCCCTCGCCGAACTCCGCCGATAGCGACCTGGGAAAGTGTGGGCAGCGCGGTTGATAGTCGACGGGTGGAGCCTCGACGGAATGGTGTTTCCTCGTCCTTTGCCTCGGCCCTGACGACAACGATGCGGGGGAGTGCGGGCGGCGTGGGTGATAGTGAACCACTGCTGTCCAAGATAATTGCTAGCCCTGTAAACCGCATGGCCCAACTGGCAAAACAACATGGCGACGAATTGGGTCCAGCAACCGAACCCTTTGACGGCGCGCTCGGCCTGATGCTTCTTGACCAAAGCGGCGAACTCTCAACGCGGAAAGTGCTGCAGCAATTGATTGAACAGGCTCGCAACTTGTACCATGGTGGCGCCCTCCTCGGCGGCGATCAGAGATGTGTCAGCAACATCATTCTGAAACCGCCACCGCAGGAGGGCAACTGTTGACTTTCTACAAACACCTGTTTTGGACAAGAGTGACTCAATGTCAACCCCTGCGGGGTTCCGGCGGCAACCAGGATGAAATCAAATCGAACCTTACGGGGGACGGCCTTCGAGGCGGCCCCACTCATCAAGCCACCCGTTCTGCGGGGGGTGTCTGACTTATTCTCGCGGCTTTGCCGCGCTGTGTCCACTTTGCCGGGTGTATACTGAGCTCAAGCCCATGTATTGAGGTCGGAATTCGGGGTTGGATAGATGCCGGGAGGGCACAGGGGTCTGGGCCTCACACCGCCTGCCCGTGCCGCAGAAGGGACTCACAGCGCGGCACACATTTTCGTAAAGGTCAAATTCTCATGTCAGAATCAGTCAGCGAGTTTACTTGTAGCGAAGAACCGAACTCCCCGGTCACACCGCAAGGAATGGCCCTGCTTGGGCTGCTTTTCTTCCTGATTTGTTTGGGACTGGGATATGCCCCCCTGAACCGGTATGATCCTGGGAGTCAATACGGAACATCTGACGTGGCTGCGTATCGCGATATGGTTGTGGGCCGCCAACCCCAACGTGCCTCGAAGGCAAGTGGCGCCTTGGCGCAGCTCGCCCAGTCGGAGAACTACTACCGCGTGCTCGTGCCTTACGTCGCCAGGCCGTTTTATTGGCTGGCGCGGGGTCATGTGGGAACTTGGGACCCTGCCCTCTTGGGTTTGCTGGTTGCGAATGCAATTTTCACGGCAACTACCGCCTGCTTAATGGTGGCCATCGGGTATCGTTTAGGGCTCGAGTCTTCCACGGCCTTGCTGGGTGCAACCCTGTATTTGCTGAATTTCTGCGTGGCTAATCTCAATCTGGTCGGGCTGATCGATTCCGCCGAAGGCTGTTTTGTGATGGCCATCGTCTGGTCGTTGCTCACCGGCCGCTGGTTTCTGTTGCCGCTCTGGGGGGTCTGCGGCGCACTCGCCAAAGAAACCTTTGTGCCGCTTTCCGCGATGTTCGCATTCGGTTGGTGGATAGCGGAGGCGCGAAGGGACCGGCCGCAACTCTCTCGCCTGGCGTGGATCGGCGCATTAGGTCTGGCAAGCTTAACCACGGCGACCATCGCCTTATCCGTTGCCGTAGGTGGGCTGATTTGGCCCTGGGAGTTAGCATCATATCTCCATGCCGGTAATGGATTACTGGCCGGCCTGCGGGGATGTATCCTCTGCCACACTTTCTGGTATATATTCGTCTGGTTACTTCCCTTGGGGTTAGTGTGCTTGCGCCGATTGCCCCGGCCCTGGGTGCTGGCCTCGGCCCTGGCATTTTGCGGAGCGCTGGGCCTTGGGGCTTATAATAATGCGGTGGGCAACACTTCGCGCGCGCTCTTTAACGTCGCCGGCCCTCTATTGAGCCTTTCCGCTGCGATCTTCCTTGCTGGTGTAAAGGGCGCAAGCGGTGCTGCCGCAGAGATTCCCATGGCCGGCGCCGGAGGCACGAGGAGTTAGGCAGATCGCCCCTGGCAAATTCGGGAGGACTTCATGAACGACGACAAAGACGATCTCCGGCTTCACAACCTGAAAGTTGTTCCGCTCCGCCACACCCTGGCCACGCTCGCTTATCGAGGGGGCAAGGCGCTCGCAGGCGTGCCCGCGGAATTTGCCGGGTTTCGCGCCGGCGAGACCACGCGCACTCCCGCCGAAATCCTGGCGCACATCGGCGACCTGCTCGATTGGGCGCTTTCCCTCGCCGACGGCAAAGAGGCCTGGCACAATTCCCCTCCGCTCACCTGGGAGCAGGGAACGGCGCGCTTCTTTGCCGCGCTGGAAGACTTTGACCAGCGGCTCGCTTCCCCTGTGCCCCTCGCCTCTTCCGCGGAAGGACTGTTTCAGGGTCCTATTGCCGATTCCCTCACGCACGTTGGCCAAATTGCCATGCTGCGCCGCCTGGCCGGCTGCCCCGCGCGGGGTGAGAATTTCTTTGTGGCGGAAATTGCCGCAGGCCGAGTGGGCCCTGAGCAGGCCAAGCCGAAGTTCGAGTTCGAATGAGGCAGGCTGACTTTCATGGACGGGTTTTTTGCCATCCCTGCGCCTTCCCTCCGTTTGCTTCGCTTCCTGATTCGTAATCAGTGATATGTTCACTAATATGCTATATATTATATTGGTACTTGCGATAATGGGCCGGATGGCATAGACTTAAAGTCCCCAATGATAACAAGTGATGGAGACTCCCGTCGGGAAAAGCGCGTGATGTTCACGACGCGCGTGGCATTAGGGACCAACTCTGCCCTTGGGGGCCGCGTCGTGGAGGCATCGACGATTGATCTTTCCGAGTCCGGCGTTCGACTCCGCTTTTCCGGCATGGTTGAGCCCGGGCAGATTGTGGAACTCTTCCTGGGCAAGCGCCCCGAGCGATGCCGCGTGGTGTGGACCGCCCCCACCCCCGCCCGCCAGGAACTCATTGCCGGGCTTGAATTCATGACCAAGTTGCCCATGGCGCGCCGACGGACTCCTCCTGCCGGCGATCTCGCCCCCATTGCCTAACGCGAGTCCTCACCCCCTCGCCCCCTGCCTATCAGGACATCGGTGCCAATGATTCCGTTATCCCTTTGACGGCTCTTCTGAACTCGGGTATAACACGGGAAAGGGGGGAATTATGAACAATGTGAAGAAGGTTCTCATCGGTCTTTGCCTGAGCCTCTGCCTGCCTTTTTCGGTCCGGGCTCAGTTGGTGCAGGATTTCAATCCGTCTCCGACGCCGTGTTGTCTGCCGGGGATTGTGGCCCATCTCGCCGACGCGCTCCAGGATTGGAACCAATTGGGCCGCTATCACCAGGACAACTTGCGCCTGGAAAAGGCGCCACCGGTGGAAGGCCGCGTGGTATTCCTGGGCGATTCGATAACCGACGGATGGGATTTGGCGAAATACTTCCCGGGAAAACCGTATGTCAATCGTGGAATCAGTGGACAAACGACCATGCAGATGATCGTGCGCATGTATCCGGACGTTATCCACCTCCGCCCGGCGGCGTTTATATTATTGGCCGGCACCAATGACATTTCTCGCAACACCGGTCCGGAAACCCTGGAGATGGTGGAGGACAACATTCGCGCCATGTGCGAGCTGGCCGAAAGCCGCCACATCAAGACCATTCTCTGCTTGCTCACTCCCGTCAGCGACTATGCCAAGGCGAAGCAGACCGAGCACCGGCCCCCTGCGGATATTGTGAGCCTCAACCATTGGATCGAGAGCTATGCGCCCGATGTTCACGCCCAGATTGCGGATTACTACACGGCGCTGGTGGATGACAAAGGCATGTTGCGTGAGGGCTACTCTGAGGACGGCCTGCATCCCAACGCGCGAGGATATGAACTGCTGGCGCCCGTGGCGGAAGCCGCCATTGAGAGCGCGCTGAAATAGAAGTGGCTGAGGGATCGGGTCATTGATTCATCGGGTCATCCCGCCATTGGGTCATGTGATCATCGGGTCATTGAGCCATTGAAAAAACTGCACGCTGTCTGTCGCCAACGGCTTCTGGCTATCGGTTTTGCAACCTCATCTGTTGCGGCGAACAAAGCAAGGATGAAGCACGTCCTTAAATGACCCGATGACCCGATGGCCCGATGATCAAGTCTTCCTGTGGCCCGATGATCAAATGACCCGATGCCCCGATGGGTCAATGACTCGATTCTGAGTAGTACCCATCCCGCGCTTGCACGATGACGTCTTTCTTCTTCACGGTCAGCACAATTTTGTGATACCCGGGTCCGGCGTCGGGTGGTTCAGGCGTATATCCCAAACTGTATTGATTGCGCAGTTCTTCCTGGATCTGGCTGAATTTCTCATCAAGGGGGTGTTTCTTGGAGGCCTCGAAAAAGCGCCCGCCCGTTTCCTTGGAGAGCCGTTCGAGAATCTTCTTGCCGTCCGACCGCGATTCTTGCGGACGCGGATAGCCGCCGCCGTGATGGCCCCCTCCCATGCCGCCGCCCATCCCTCCGCCCATGCCATGATGGCCACCCATGCCCCCGCCCATGCCGCCGCCAGGTCCCTGCTCTTCGGCGAAGAGGATGGAATAAACCAGCGTGTCGGCGCGCTGGGCGGCTTCAATGGCGCTGGCCAGGGTTTTCTTGCTATGGCGGTCCACTCCGTCGGAGAGGACGATCAGGGCTTTGCGGCCCCCCTGCTTTGCCATGAGGTCGTTCGAGGCCAGGTATACAGCATCGTAAAGCGTGGTGCCACCGCCACCCCATCCGCCTCGGCCGCGGCCGCCGCCCCCGCCCCCTTGCCCCTGCCCGGAACCGGCTGAATCGCCGCGGTCATCATCGTCACGCTCCTCGATCTGTAGCAGGCCCAGCGCCGTCTGCAACTTCTGCCGGGAGGAGGTGAGGTCTTGGAGGAGTTCAACTTCCTTGTCAAAGTGAATGACGAAGGCGAGGTCCTTGTCGAGGCGCAGCACTTGGTCGAGAAAAGAGGCGCCGGCGTCGCGCTCCTCGCTGAGAACGTGCCGCTGACTGAAGCTGGTGTCGACCAACAACCCGAGGGTCAGGGGGAGATCAGTCTCATGGGAAAAGTAGCGAATCGTTTGCGGGCGGTCATCTTCTCTCAGCTCGAAATCATCCTGGGTCAGGTTGCGGACGATCGCCCCCTTTTTATCCCGCACGGTGGCGAGCACGTTGACCACTTTCACGTGGGCGGAGAGGGGAGGCCCCTGCGCTTGCGCTCCCGTAGCTTGCTGGCTCTTCATGGGCTGATCCGCCAGGAAGAGGGGCGCCACCAGAAGGAAGAGAATGAAGCCGCGCCCAACCGCGAATCGTCGCGCGAAGTCATTGGCGCCACGTTGCGCCGCCTGCTCGAACGCATGTTTTGTCATCATCAAGGTCTTCCGCATTTCCGTCCAGGGGGCGAGCCGATTGCAGACCTCCATCCCGCTGCAATTCCGGCGTCTGCCCTGTGTCCATCTCCCCGCAGCGGACCACGGGGGGAATTACTTATTCTGACACACATCGGCTCTTGCGTTGGATGGGAAAATGAGAGGCGAAGGTTGTTTGCTCCCTGTCGCCGGCAAGGGAATGATCAAAAGGCACGATGATCTTCCGGCGCAAGTCTTCCCCTTGCAGCCAACCGCAGCGGCCCGAAGTCCGGCTTGCCTCGGTCCTCAAGTTGCCACGTTGAGGGCCAACCATCCATCGCGTGGGCGCACATGCAACTGAAGCTATTGTACTCTGACCCTATTCTCGCTAAGATGCTGGTGGAGGGGGGATACTCCAAAGCCGCAAGGCTCAGGGAGGGAGAAGCTCGCGTCTGGCAGCCATCGGAGCGCAGGCGGAGGCAAAATGCGTAAATTCTTCATCGTGATGGTCGCTACCCTTTGTCTGGGGATCGGCTTGACCAGTACGGCCCGAGCTCAGGGTGTCAATTGGCGGACGCAAGAAAAGCTGCTCAAAACCCAACAGAAGCAGGAGCGGAAGGCCCTTAATATTCAGCAGAAGAACCGGAAGCAATCTTGGAAGGGACGGAATTCCCGGCGGCCTTCCAAAGCTGAGCGCGCTCATGCCGAGCACCAAATGCAGCGCGAACGTCGCAACCTGAGCCAGAGGCAGAAGGATGCGATGCAGGATATGAAAGACCGCCAAAGGTCGGATAAGGATATGCATCGCGCTTATGGCCGGTAGGTGCGGTGGGGCTTGAATGGGCGGGGTTGGCATCATCTCAGCCCCGGGAGGTCGCCATGAAAGGGGATGCTCGGTATCTGGCGATTTGCCTGCTTGCCAGTTTAATGATGTGGGCACAGGGAGGCCAGAATACCTCCGATCAGTCACCTCCGAAGGAACAATCTCAGCAAGAGAATGAACGTCCCACACTCGGTCCTAACACCGGACCGGGATTAGAACCCGGACCGCTCACATCCACCACCACCGATCTTCGAAAGCTGATGCGGATTCACACTCTCTACATCGAGAGCATTGACAATTCGCTGAGCGACAAGCTGATTGCGTCCCTGGGAAAGTGGGGGCGGTTTCGTTTGGTCACCAAGGCAAAAGATGCGGATGCAACCCTGCGGGGATCGTGCCTGGAATCGCGCCGGTTGAAGCACGTGCACTCTGAAGTTTTTATTTCTGACCGCAATGGCGCGTCCGTGTGGCAGGACTCCATATACCGGCCGTTCAATCCTCCGGCGCTGGATCAGGCCGTCAGTGATACCGCTGACTTGGTGGCAGCACACTTGGAGCGTACTGTGCGGGAGGCCGATCGGCGGTAAAGGGCAATAGGGCGGGATTTTAATTTATGACTGGTGGCAGCGAGACGGCTTGCCCCGCCGGGATTCTGAATCTTCACAATGTCCAAATTGATGACATTTCATAAAATCCTTCCAGGATGCGAGGAAGGGGACGCCGAGGCCTGGAGGGCCTTTCTGGCGGATTACACTCCCTTCGCGCTCCGGCTTTTCGGCGTCTACACACCGTGGACCTCCGATGCGCGTTGGGACGGTTGGCGCGATGCCCTCCGTGCCTTGAGCGCTAATGAATACGCGGCTCTGCGGGGATTTTCGCATCAATCGGAGCGCGAGTTTCTGGTACATCTGCGCGCATTTCTTCAGGAACAGGCTGCCACCAAGCTGGCATCATCCCATGACGCCGCCCACCCTTCCCCGCCCACGGTTGAGACGCTCGCCGCTTTGCTCAGTGGCCTGCCTCTGCTGCATCAGGAAATTGCATTCTTGACCCTGGCAGGGTATTCCCAAGGGACCATCGAGAAGATTCTGCGGATTACTCCCGCCGTGGCGGACGAGGGGCTGGAGCGGCTGCGCCCGAGCAACGCCCCGGTGCTCGAGCGAAGTGAGGACCGGTGCCTATGGCCCTCGGCCTGGATGGGCATTTGCAGCGTGGCGCGCGCCAACGGGCAGAAGGACTGCACGCCGCTTCGTCAGCTCATTCGTATTCTTGACGGCCAGGCGAGCTGGTATGACAAGTCTCCGGCGGAGGAGCATCGCACCAAGTGCCTCCACTGCCTGGAACTTTGGATCTCACTGCTGGAAGTTGTCGCCTGGGACCGCACGCGCCAACCCTGGCCACGGGACAAGATAGAACCTCTCACTGTGGTTATTCCGGCATTGCCCGCCACTGCCCGCAGGTCTCTGTTCGACCGACTGTTCGGTAGGTAGAGGGGATTTTAGTCTATGCGCAATTACCGTGAGGAATTTTCGGACTTTTTGCCAGTGGTTTACCTCGACTGTGCCTATCAAGGCGCTTTCCCGCAGGTTACGGTGGAGCGGATTCACAAGGCTATTGAACTTAAGTCCCACCCGGACCGCTTGAAGGCTCCGGAGTACTTTGGCCTGCCGGAGCGCGTTCGAGGACAAATTGCCCGATTGACCGGCGCCGATGCGACGGAAATTGCCATCACCACCAGCGCCACGCAAGGAATTGGCATTGCGGCGGCGGGTTTGTCGCTTGGCCCTGGCGATGAAGTCGTGGTGTCGAGCACGAACTTCCCCTCCAACCTCTTTACTTGGCTTCACTTGCGGCGGAAAGGCGTGACCGTGAAAGTCATCCATCCGGGCGCGGCGGGAGTGACCCTGGGTCAGGTGGCGGCGGAGCTAACTGCTCGCACGCGCGTCCTGGCGCTCGATTGGGTGGATTATTCCACCGGCTATCGGATCGATCTTGCCGCGTTCGGCTCGCTGATTCACGAGCGGGGCGGGATATTTGTGGTGGACGGCACGCAGGGAGTGGGCGCGAATGATTTGAATCTGCGCGCATTGCCCGTGGACGTCATGGCCTGCGCGGCGTACAAGTGGCTTTTAGGCCCGTATGGGACCGGGTTTGCTTACGTGGCTCGTGACTTATTGGACAAACTTGACCTGCCCGTCATCAACTGGTACTCGGTGGAGGGAGCGGAAGATTTCGATTCACTTCCCCAAGCGGAGTTCAAGCTGATTCACGACGCGCGCGTGTTCGATTCCGGCGAAACGGGGAACTTCATCAACCTCCATGGCCTGGACGCATCCTTGGAATTCGTGGAAGGGGTCACGATCGGCAACGTGCACGCCCATTGCCGCCGGCTTCTGCAACGCCTGGAAGAAGGATTGTGCATCCGGGGTTACATTCTCTCGGCAGGGTCGTCGCCCGGCCACGAATCGACGATTCTCGGCTTCCATGCCCTGACTCAGGAGGCGACGGCGGAATTGCACCAAAAGCTCTCGGCAAACCATATCGCGGTGAGTTTGCGCCACGGCATGATTCGCGTTTCGCCGTACCTTTACAATGACGAGGCTGATATCGACCGGCTGCTGGCATTAGCCTGAGCGAAACTCGAAACTGGAAATTCGAAACTCGAAAATCGGCAATCGGCAATCGGTAATCGACAATCCCCATGCTCCTACGTCTTTTCCGTCGCGATGACCTGCCCACGCTGCACAAAATCGATCAAAGCTGTTTTGCTCCGGGGATTGCTTACACGCGGGAGGAATTGACGGCTTTCATCGGCCACCGTCACGCCCAAACCTGGGTAGCGGAAGAGGCCGGAGAGATCGCGGGTTTCCTGATTGCTCAGCGTGAGCCGCGCAAAATCCTGCACATCATCACCATCGATGTCCTGGAAGGCTGGCGCCGTCGCGGGGTGGGTTCGCTGCTGATGGCAGCGGCCGAGAAGTGGGCGCGGGATCACGGTCTGCGCATGATCGGACTCGAAACCGCCCAGGACAACCTTGCCGCGCAGAGGTTTTATGCAAGGCGCGGTTATCGCAAGGTCGATGAGATCGAGCAATACTACGTTGACGGCACAGCCGCGTGGGTGATGGTGAAGGAGTTGGGTTAATCTCGCACGCAGGCGCGTGGAAACTGTGTTTTCCTTCTCCGCGGGGAGAAGGTGGACCGCGACCGGCGTTCTCAGCAGCCGTCGCGGGCCGGATGAGGGGTCGCTTCCCGAGGGGCACACCGCCAACAAATAATATTCCTTCATGCTCTTCCACACTTCCGCCGATAAACGAAGCGGGGGAGTGTCGGGGGCACTGCGAGGGGGCAAACGACGGGAAACGGGGCTCAGGCAGGCTTTTAGGCCCTGCGCGCCATTGGGCGTGCGAGGGGTCGCACCCGAGACTTGGGGCGCCCCAATGCACCGGGGCGCCACCCGCGCTTTTCTTGCCCCTCATATAGGTTTTTATTTATGCAGGACTCAATAGTCTGCAAGTTCGCGAGAGCCGTGCTGAAGATGGAGAACTTCCACGAAGTTTGGGGACTCATTAACGCGGTAATAGATGAAGATCGGGGTATGCACCAACTGGCACACCCCCCGGGCGCCCCTTCACCGGGCTGCCGATGTACGGGAAACTCCTGAGAAGCTCAATATGGTTGAGGATGGCGTTGCCGAAACGCTCGGCGCGGGCGGGAAAGTTCACCCAAGAGTAGGCGAGAATTTCCTCAAAGTCTGCTAACGCGGCTTCGGTGATTCGAATTTGGAAATCCACTGGGGAATGAGCTTCCGAACTTCCTCGATGGGTACAACCCGGCCGGCGTCAGCGTCAGCGGCGCCGCGGTCAATGGCGGCCAGGGTTTTGGAGTCGACTTCGACTTCCTCGGTCACCGGTACTTTCAGTTTAAGATCAACCATAGCACTACAGTATCCCAAGCTGGCGCGGGATGCAATCGCGGAGGAGCAGGGCAGGACTCTCCTGGAATTGGTAGCCTCCCGAGCGCCTAACCCCGAATCCCGTGTCCCGTCCTCAATCGGCAATCCGTCAGCGGGAGGGACCTTTGGTCGACAATCATCAATCGCCAATCGGCAATAAGCGAGTCCCGAACCCCTGTCCTTCCGACCTCGTGTTCGCCCTTCTCTTGAATCTTGAATTCTGAATCTGCCATCGCTCTTTCCCCGCATCCCGGCCTTTCCGGCCTCATGTTCGCCCTTTTCTTGAATCTTGAATTTTGAATCTGCCATCGCCCTTTCCCCGAACCCCTGCTCTTGAACACTTGCGCGCGAGAGGCCGCAACGCGAAGCTTGGGACGCAGGCATCAAATCGATTGTTTGCGCCACCCGCAGAAGACCTTGATTCCGGAAAGTTGTGGTACAATCTTACTGGTAAGATTATGGACCCTTTCACCACCAAAATGTCCTCGCGCGGTCAGGTCGTCATTCCGGAGCCTCTTCGCACGCAATTGGGCCTTGAACCTGGTACGGAGTTCGTGGTCGTAGCGAAAGATGACGTGGTCGTTCTCAAGCAACTGGCGGCCCCGTCATGGGAGCAATTCGACAGCTTGGTTCGAGAGGCTCGCCGCCAGGCGCGAACGGCGAGACTTTCCCCCCGTCACATTAGCCAGTCCATCGCCAAGGTCCGCAGAAGCCGATGAAAATTGTTCTCGACACAAATGTGTTTGTGTCGGGCATTTTCTTCTCGGGGGCGACCTATCGGATTCTCCGTGCATGGCGCCAGGGGCGGCTGGAGGTCGTCTATTCTCCTGCCATTATGCTCGAGTACAGATGGGTGCTTGCCGAGCTGTCAGAAGAGTTTCCCAACATTAACGCTGAACCCTTCCTTGACCTGGTAACGCGCTACGGGGAATTGGTGCATCCGGGGCCGATATCGGGCGTTTCCTGCCGCGACCCGGAGGATGTGAAATTCCTTGAATGCTTGCTCTCGTCGAAGGCGCGATTCCTCGTAACGGGCGATAAGGACCTGCTCGAAGTGCGGACGAAGGCCGCGCTGATTCTGACGCCTCGGCAGTTCTGCCACCGATATCTGTACACCTGACCTTGATTTCGTGGCCCCCTAACCCCTAATTCCCAACCCCGAATCTCGTGCCCCGTATCCCGTGTCCCGGCTGCAGTGATCTCCGGTCGCTGCAATGAAATCTCTCCTCTTCCTGATCGAACCCGTCGATAACGATGTGGGGGAGTGTGGGCCGCGCGGGTCGGAGCGCGGGCATCCTGCCCGCTATGGAGAAGGGGGCCCGCTCGTCCTTCTGCTCTTGTACTACGCCTGTCGCTCGCTCCGAGTGCTGCCCTAACCCCTAATCCCCAACCCCGAATCCCGTGCCCCGTATCCCATGTCCCGGCTGCAGCGATCACCGGTCGCTGCAATGAATTCTCTCATCTTCCTGATTGAACCCGTCGATAACGATGCGGGGGAGTGTGGGCCGCGCGGGTCGGAGCGCGGGCATCCTGCCCGCTTTGGAGAAGGGGTCCCGCTCGTCCTTCTGCTCTAGTACTACGCCTGTCGCTCGCCCCGAGTGCTGCCCGAACCCCTAATCCCCAATCCCGAATCCCGTGCCCCGTATCCCATGTCCCGGCTGCAGCGATCACCGGTCGCTGCGATGAATTCTCTCATCTTCCTGATCGAACCGGTCGATAACGATGCGGGGGAGTGTGGGCCGCGCGGGTCGGAGCGCGGGCATCCTGCCCGCTTTGGAGAAGGGGTCCCGCTCCTCCTTCTGCTCTTGTACTACGCCTGTCGCTCGTCCCGAGTGCTGCCCTAACCCCTAATCCCCAACCCCGAATCCCGTGCCCCGTATCCCGTGTCCCGGCTGCAGCGATCTCCGGTTGCTGCAATGAGTTCTCTCATCTTCCTGATCGAACCCGTCGATAACGATGCGGGGGAGTGTGGGCCGCGCGGGTCGGAGCGCGGGCATCCTGCCCGCTTTGGAGAAGGGGTCCCGCTCGTCCTTTTGCTCTTGTACTACGCCTGTCGCTCGCTCCGAGTGCTGCCCTAACCCCTAATCCCCAACCCCGAATCCCGTATCCCGTACCCCGTGCCCCGTATCCCGAGTGCTGCCCTAACGCGCTGAACTCCGCATCCCCATTTACCTCGAGCCGGACGTCGCCAAGGCATTCCGCAGCTCGGCGGCGGTAAGTGAGGCTCTCCGATCTTTGCTGCGCATTTCCGCCACCACCCACCGCCTGACCAAGCCGTCGAGTACAAGGCCGGCCAGCCCCCGCCGCTGACCACCACCGTCAAGCGGAGTGGGTAGCGAGGATTTGTGCGCTTTCCGCACTACTCCGGAGTGCCAGGATAAGCCTGGCTGATCTTGTGAACTGAAAGGAGTTCACCTTGTAGATTACCCGTTCGACAAGTAGCCCGGCAAGCGCGCGTGGGAGCAATCGCACGGGCGAAGCCTTGCTGGGGCGAACTCGTGAGCCGCAGCGGTAAGCGAACTCATTTCGGCCCCGTTATGCAATGGAAGGTGGCCAGCCCGCCGGAGAGTGGTGAAGCCTGGAACCGATGAGGAAGCAACGGGTGAGAGCACTCATGGGGCCTTCCGGGGTGGGAGGAGGCGGCGCGCGAGGACAGATCAGTCGAGGAACCTGGGAGGCCCGACGGGGCGGGGGAGAGGCAACTCGGCCCCAGGCGCTGGGGGGAATTCATAACCTCCAGGGCTGCGCCGCCGGGAGTCGGAGGGGCTCATAGTAGCGACGAAGCGGGTAATGACCGTGGAGCGAAGGGGCCTCACTGGGAGTGAACTTCAGTAAGAGGAGGAGAAGGCCGCTTGGAGAAGATCCCCACTACGGAAGAACGGCCGGAGAGCGTAACGCCGCTAATGAATAGCGGGCGCGAGGTTCTGCTGCCGGGAAAACTCTCTCTTCTGAGACAGAAGTTGGGCCAAAAGGCCAAACAGGAGCCGAAGTTCCGGTTCTATGCGTTGTACGACCGGATTTATCGGCGGGACACGCTGGAAGCGGCGTGGGAGCGGGTGCGTGCCAACCAAGGCGCGTCCGGTGTGGATGGGGTGACGATCGGTGCGATCGAAGCCGCGCCCGCCGGGGTGAAGGGATTTCTGGAGGACTTGCAGGAATCGCTGCGCACCAAGCGCTACCGGCCGCAAGCGGTACGACGCGTTTACATCGAGAAGGAGAATGGGAAGCTGCGACCGTTGGGAATTCCAACGGTTAGGGACCGGGTGGCGCAGATGGCGACCTTGTTGATCCTGGAACCGATCTTTGAGGCGGATTTCCTGGATTGCTCGTATGGGTTCCGTCCGGGACGCTCGGCGCACCAGGCTCTGGCCGAAATACGCGGGCACTTAAACGCCGGGTATCAGGCGGTGTATGACGCGGATTTAAGGGGCTACTTTGATTCGATTCCTCACGACAAGCTGCAGGCGTGCTTGCGCATGCGGATCGCGGACCGACAGGTCTTGAAGCTGATTCGGATGTGGCTCGAGACGCCGGTAGTGGAAGCGCCGGAGGAGAAGGGCGGCGCGCCGAAAGTGAGCCGTCCGAAGAAGGGAACACCGCAGGGCGGAGTGATTTCACCGCTGCTGGCGAACCTCTATTTGCATTGGTTCGACAAGGTGTTCCACGGCCTGCGAGGGCCGGCCCGCTGGGCCAACGCGAAGCTGGTGCGCTACGCCGACGACTTTGTGGTGCTGGCGCGCTTTCTGACCCCCAACCTGCGCGGGTGGATCGAGGAGAAGTTAGAAACCTGGATGGGGTTGGAGATCAACCGCGAGAAAACGCGCGTGGTAGACCTGACCGAGAAGCGAGCCCACCTGGACTTTCTGGGGTACACGTTCCGATACGACCGCGACTGGAAAGGTCGTGGGCATCACTATCTGAACATCGTGCCGTCGAAGCAAGCCCTGCAACGGGAGCGAAATCGTCTGCGGGAAATGACCGGGTATTCCCAAAGTCATAAACCGCTGCCGCGCCTGATTGCGGAGTTGAATCGACACCTGAAAGGCTGGGGAAACTACTTCTCGTTTGGGCGCCCGCGCTCGGCTTACGGGAAAATCGACAACTTCGTACTGTGCCGTCTCTATCGGCAAGTGGAACGGCGAAGCCAGCGGCCCTTTCGCCCACCCCAAGGGAAAACCCATACGCAGCACTTTCTGCGCCTGGGCCTGCGGTTGTTAACGGTCCCTCGGGGATGAGCACCTGCGTCTGCCTGCGGTCGGAAACTTTCCGGAGAGCCGGATGAGGGAAACCTTCACGTCCGGTTCGCCGAGGGGAGAGTGGGCCGCCTCTTCACGGGCTCGCCCTCTCTCCTACTCTACCG
>Ga0326727_10006222_pt1 | contig 32995 bp, 34 predicted proteins | sample MB2enrmetagenome_FD_207643 | JGI IMG/M metagenome (GOLD analysis project Ga0326727, IMG submission 207643) | Lab enriched peat soil microbial communities from McLean, Ithaca, NY, United States - MB29MY | ecosystem: Environmental > Terrestrial > Soil > Wetlands > Peat | place: USA: New York...
GACAATCAGCCGGTCTTCGCGGTCGAAGAGCTTGCCGCGCGCGGCCATCACCGGCTCCTTGCGGATGCGGTTCTGCTCGGCCTGGAGGCGGTAATCGTCCACCCGCAGCACCTGCAGCCGCCACAGCCCGGCCGCCAGCGCCAGCATCATGAACAGAATGCCGTACTGCACCACCGTCAACTTGAGGGTGGAGAGCTTTTCGCCGCGACTGCCGCTGCCGGAATACATCGTCTGAGCCTTAGAATAGCGCCGTTTTCGCTGCGCTGCTGAGTTGCATATTAGATTGTGCGTGCAATCCATCGAATGTGGACGGCTCAAGCCGTGCCGTTTCAAATGAGCTGCTCAAGCCGAAATCTTCTAATCTCTAGTCCCTGCTCCCTAGTCCCTTACTCCCTGATCTGCATGCGGTCGAAGAGCGGGAAGAGTACCATCGCGATCACGGAATTACCCACCGCCTTCATCAGCTCCGCCAGCCAGCTCCACTCCAGCTCCAGGCCCAGCAGGATGCGGTAGATGAAGACATAAATCGCGCTGCACAGCAGCGAAAGCAGAAAGGTGAGCAACAGGCGGATAGTGTGGTTCTCGACATCGATGCGCACGCCGACCGACCCAGAGAGAAAGCCGGCCACCGTCTTGGCAATGCCGTTGACGCCGATGGCGTGGTGGGTCAGCGCGTCCTCGAAGATGCCCAGGCTCCCGCCCATCAGCATTCCCTGGATGGGATCACGCCGGACCAGGGCAAAGTAGACCGTGACCACCAGCGGCAGATCGAACCAGGCGTAGCCGCGCATATAGCGTGGCAGCAAGGCTTGCAGCACCAGCGCCACCAGCGGCGTCATTGCATACACCAGCACCGGATAGTGGCGAATCCCCAGATCGCGGCGATGATCGGTGTCCAGGACACTCATGGTTATGGATTCCTCCCTGGCTGGCCGGACGGGGGTTGGGTTGGTTGCTCGGGCTTAGATTCCGGCTTGTTTTCCGGGCCGGCAGGCGTTTCCTCGCCTGATGACGGAGTTGCCCCTGGCGTAAAGCGGTCAGGATGGAGCGCGGGCAGCAGCTTGGGAGCCGGCGCCGCGGCGGGAGCTGCAGGGGTTTCTCCGGGCTGGGCCGTCTGGCCGGGCGCTGCGGGATTCGCCGCCGGCGCATTGGGATCGGTGAGTCCGGGCAGCCGCTCGGCCATGATCTGCGAGGCCTTTTGCTGCTGCTTGATGGCCTCCGCCTCCTCGCCTTTCAGCATCTCACTGGTGGCCATATCCTGCTGCTGCTCGGCTGAGAAGCGCGGCTCGGTTGAGGTAATTACCAGCACCTCGTCGAGACGGTCGAGATGGGCAGCCGGCTGCACGATCACGTCAATGAACGAGTCGCGCTCAAGGTCGGGCACAACCTTCTCCACGACTCCTACCGGCAGCCCGCGCGGGAAGATCAGATCGCCCCCGGCGGTGAGCACCGTCTCTCCCGGCTTGATGCGCTGGTCGACCAGCAGGCCTACAATTTGCAGTTGCCCGCGGGCGTTGCCGCGCAGGATGCCGCGAACCCGCGTCGTCTCCAGAATCACCCCCGCGCCGCTGGTTTCGTCGTTGATGGCCAGCACCTGCGCCGAATGGGGAAAGACCTCGCGCACCTTGCCCACGATGCCGTCGGCGGTCAGCACGGCCATGTCGCGATCCAGGCCCTCCGCCGAACCCTTGTCGATATAGAAGACCCGCGAGGAATCGCTGCCGCTGGAGCCGATGGCCTGCGCTGCCAGCGTCTTGTAGATGTATTTCTGCTGGAAGTCCACCAGCGCTTGCAGCCGCTCACCCTGCTTGGCGTCTTCCAGCAGAGAGGCCTGTTCCAGGCGGAGCCGGTCGATGGTCTTCTGCAACTCCTGGTTCTGCGCGCGGATCTTGCGCAGGTCAAGGTAGTTATGCCACAAGCCCTCTGTGCCCTGCTCGGCCCAGTGGAAGAGCTGCTCAGGGGGCGTGACCACCGCATCGGCCCACAACCGGATCAGCCGCACGCCGGACATGTCCCCCGGATCGAGCGTGTTGCGCCCGCTGTCGGTGCGACGCACCTGCACGGCCAGCCCGATGATCTGCGCCAGCAGGATAGCCAGCAGCACCAGGAGATTCCGATAACGGAGGATGAACGAATCCATGGCGAAAGCTCAGGCAGGAGGGAACTCTACTGAAAGCAAGAGCAATACCAGTATACTGACGGGCGCATGAGTCACGGGGTGTCCGTTCCGCTTACGGCAGGGCAAATCAACGCCATCATCCGCCGCGAGATGCTGGCGGGGCTCCGGACGGCGGCGGCGAAATAGACCACCGATGAGATATTTGCTCTACTCGGGCAGAAAGTAGTAAGATTTGCTCCAGCGAGGATGGAAGCGTCTCATGCCGGACATTCAAAAAGTCAGTGTCGCCCTGACCGGGGAGCAGATCGGCGCACTCAAAGCCGCCATCGAAACCGGCGAATACGCCACCACAAGTGAAATCGTCCGCGAGGCGATCCGCGATTGGCAGTTCAAGCGCGAGTTGCGTCAGGAAGACCTCAAGCGCCTGCGCCAGTTGTGGGATCAGGGCAAGGCCAGCGGAGCCGTCACGCCGGTCGACTTTAAAGCTGCGCGGCATGAGGCCCGGCAGCGATTGGCGATTCTCGCTGAGGATCAAGCCCTTGTCCGTTGATCTTGTCTGGACTCCGCAAGCACGGGAAGATCTGATCGAGATCTACACCTACATCGGCTGCGATAATCTATCCGCTGCCGAGCGCATCTTCGACAAGCTGCGAGCGAGGGCTGAGTTGCTCGCCGAATTCCCGCGGCTGGGTGTGCGGCGTCCTGAGATATGGCCCTCCACGCGCATGCTCATCGAAGGCGCGTACCTCATTCTTTATGAGACCCATCCAGATTGCGACGAAGGCAGCATTGATGACGTAGAAATAGTAAGAATCGTGGACGGGCGACGGAATCTGAAAAATCTATTCTGAAGCAGATCGCACCCCAGGCATGAATTCTGAGATCCGGGAAAGCCACGAACCTTCTGCGAGCGAAGAGCGAGCGTCTGCCCCACCGCAGGTGGCGCAGGTGGTTAGTCGATCTTGATCTTGCGCAGGAGCTTAAAGTCGGAGAGCATCTTGCCGGTGCCCAGCACCACCGAGGCCAGCGGATCGTCGGCCACAGAGACGGGCAGGCCGGTCTCCTCGCGGATGCGCTTGTCAAGATTCTTGATCAGCGCGCCTCCGCCGGTCAGCACGATGCCGCGGTCCGATATGTCAGCCGAAAGCTCCGGCGGGGTCCGCTCCAACGCCACGCGAATGGCGTTCATGATCACGGCAATGCACTCGCCCAGCGCCTCGCGAATCTCACTGTCGTCGATGGTGATGCTCTTGGGAACGCCCTCGATCAGGTTGCGCCCCTTGATCTCCATCGTCAGAGGCTTGTCCAGCGGGTAGGCCGAGCCGATCTGGATCTTGATGGCTTCGGCGGTCCGCTCGCCAATCAGCAGGTTGTACTTGCGCTTGAGGTAGTTGGTAATGGCCTCGTCCATCTGGTTGCCGGCCATGCGCACGGAGCGCGAGTAAACAATTCCAGACAGCGAGATGACCGCGATGTCCGTGGTGCCGCCGCCGATGTCCACCACCATGTTGCCGCCTGGCTCGGTGATCGGCAAACCGGCGCCGATGGCCGCCACCATCGCCTGTTCGACCAGATATACCTCGCTGGCCTTGGCGCGGTAGGCGGAGTCCTCGACGGCGCGCTTTTCCACCTGCGTAATCTCCGAAGGCACGCCGATGACGATGCGCGGATGGACCAGCATCTTACGGTTGTGGGCCTTCTGGATGAAGTAGTTGAGCATCTTCTCGGTGACCTTGAAGTCGGCGATGACGCCGTCCTTCATCGGCTTGATGGCCACGATATTGCCGGGGGTGCGGCCCAGCATCTCCTTGGCCTCCTTGCCCACGGCTTCCACCTCGCCGGTGTTCTTGTTGATGGCGACAATGGAGGGCTCGTTGACAACAATACCCTTGCCGGCCGCGTACACCAGGGTGTTGGCGGTGCCCAGATCTATGGCCAGGTCGCTGGAGAACATGCTGAAAAGTGAGCGGATGCCGTGCGACCGCGTGGAGCGCGATGGATAACCGTTGGATGACATGAGTAGACCGGTTGTACCTCAAGGCTTATTGTACGGCCAGCGGGTCAATACTGCTGCGAAACCGTCAAAACCGGCAGTGGTGCAGTTTGAAGCTACAGAATTTGCCCAGAAGCCGGCTCGTGCCCTTGCGCCTCTTCTCAGAGCCTGACATCATGAATGCAAGATGCCGGAACTCGTACAAATCGGTTTTCAGCCGTTGAAGCGTGCCATCGCTGGTGCTCCGAAGCCGCGCGCTTCAGTGCTTTGGATTCAGGGTGTCACGCTGGCATGGATGCTCGTGGAATTCGCTGTCTCTGCATATGCGGCTGTAACGGCTCACAGCCCTGCGATGTTGGCCTTTGGCTCGGACAGTTTAGTAGAGCTCCTGTCCGCGACTGTTGTGCTCTTGCAATGGATTCCGAGCATTTCTATCTCGGAACGGAGGGCAGGCCGAACAGCCGGAGTTCTGCTTCTTGTGCTCGCCTTCGTGGTTGCAGCGATTGCAGTTGCGTCATTGGCTCTGCGGTTGCGGCCTGCAACGAGTTACGCGGGCATCGCAATCACCATCGCGGCACTGATCGCAATGCCTGTTCTAGCCATCCTCAAGCGCCGTGAGGCTCGCCGCAGTAAGAATGCAGCTTTGGCCGCCGATGCAGTGCAATCCGCAACGTGCGCGTATCTTGCGCTGATCGCGCTGGCTGGCCTCGCTATCAATGCAGCATTCCATGTCGCATGGTTTGATTCAGTTGCCGCTTTGGCGGCTGTTCCCATCCTTGTGAAGGAGAGCAGATCGGCCTGGCAAGGCCATGCCTGCGGATGTTGTTGAGAGCCTGATTTTCAAGCTGCGCCATTACCCCAAAACCGGCGCCAAGGCCATTTCCGACGCGGTCAACGTTTTCCGTAGCCCACGCCAAACGCTGCCCCGGATGAGAGTCGACGAAAATCTGAATCGTGTCCGGCTATCTCTTCATTCTCGCTTGCAAACTGCCCAGACCCGAGTGCGTGAGTGTGCAGATTGAACTCTGGTCGCAGCGGTAATGAATGCTTACGGGATAGTCTTGCCATGCGGAGTCAGCGGCGGCTCCGGAGGCTTTGTCGAGGAAGAAGGTTTTTCGCCCTCGCGTGGCAATGACTCCCTGACCGGCGTCAAAGTCCACAATGGCATCGTCTCCTTCGATCGTGTAAGGCAAGAGCTGGATCGCGACCTTCTTCTTGCGGGCGGCTGATGAGGAAGAAGATGGGTGTGCCCCGGCGGCCTGCAACTCCCGCTGGCGCTTCAGCCATTGAGCCTGCTCGGCAATAGAAGGAAAGTCTGGCGTAAAACTCCAGCTCGCCGTCTTTTCATAAGCTGTCTTCGAGCAGGGGAATTCGCCGTGAGCGTTGATGGCTGTGATCTGCCCATCGGGTCCTATCTGATTCTGGAAGATCTCATGATCACGCTCCCGCGTGGCCTCCTGAGCATCCAATTGTGCATAATTGCTGGCTTGCGCCGGCTGGTCCGCGGCATCCGTCTTCAAGGCCTGGGAATCCGTAGTGGATGCGGCCAGAGCTTCCGCATTCCGGGCATCGTATTTCAAGACGATATCCCTGGTGCATAAGACAAAGCCCTGTGAGTCCTCCAGGTGGACTTGGATGGACAGAGGACGCAGCGGCCGGGCCACCGCTTGAGCAAAGCCCGCCTTGTAATTTGGATCGCTGGGTTCGATCGTCAGGCGGTAGGCAACCTTCTTATCCCATTCGATCCATAAGTGGCCCTTCAATCCGGCCGCGCTGGAGGTGAAAGATTCTAAGTCGTACCGACCTTCCGCATGATTCAGTTGCCAAAGGACCACCGCGAAGACGACGCCAAACAAGACGCCAAGGCCCACCCCCGCCGCGGCGTAGACCCGGGTTGGACTCTGGACGAATCTCTGAATTCGTTCAATCCACACCTTGGAGGGCGGCAGCCGGGGGAAAGGAGTTTCACTGGCGGGAGTTTCGCGGGCCTTGTCCGCGGGCGTGGCGATGGGATGGAACTGCACCGGGGCAGCATGCTTTTCGGTGGGAGGCTCCGTGTCCGTTTCAATTACACGGTAGTTGCTGACAGGCAGCTGTTCATCTTCTGTGATCTCGCCATTGGGATCTTGATGACTAGCGCCTGGGAGTTGATTGCCGAAAGGCGACGGATCCGGCTCACGTCTCTTGCGGTTGGGAAATCTCGGATCCTCATACATTATCAGTCATCCCCTTTATCTGGTTGTCCGCAATCCTGTTCATTGGGGCCAAGAACATTGAAGCACAGTTTACAGCCCGGCGCATCGAGTTTTTTCCTTGTTGGATGAACCGGTCTTCACCGGTCTGCATCCAACTGGCTGTAGCCCTAGAGGAGGAACAGCAATGAAGATCGGCGTTCCCAGGGAGATCAAGGACAATGAAGCACGGGTAGGCGTGACCCCGGCGGGCGTAAAGGCACTCTGCGAGGCAGGGCACACCGTGCTGGTTGAGACCCAGGCCGGCGCGCAATCGGGCTTTCCGGATGCCGAGTACCAAAGCGCCGGCGCGGAGATTGTGGGCGAGGCCGCAGCCGTCTGGAGCAGCTCCGAGACGGTGGTCAAGGTCAAGGAGCCCATCGAGAAAGAGTACGCCTTCCTTCGCGAGGGGTTGGTGCTGTTCACCTATCTGCATCTGGCGCCGCTTCAGGAGCTGACCGGCAAACTGCTGGAAGCGAAGGTGATCGGCATCGCCTATGAGACCGTTCGCGACCGCTGGGGCACGCTGCCGCTGCTGACTCCGATGAGCGAAGTGGCGGGGCGCATGAGCGTGCAGGTGGGGGCCACCTACCTGGAAAAAGAGCGCGGCGGGCGCGGAATTCTGCTGGGTGGAGTGCCGGGCGTGCCTCCGGCGCATGTCACCATCATCGGCGGCGGTGTGGTAGGCACAAACGCGGCCAGGATCGCATTGGGACTTGGCGCCAAGACGACTGTCGTCGACGTCAGCCTGAACCGCCTCCGCGAGCTGGACGACCACTTCGGGGGACGGCTCGGAACGTTGGCCTCAAACAGCTATAACCTGGCCCACGTAACGCGCGAGGCGGATCTGGTGATAGGAGCCGTGCTGATTCCCGGCGCAACGGCGCCCCGGATCGTGACTCGTGAGATGGTAGCCGGAATGAAGATGGGCGCCGTGATTGTCGACGTGGCCATCGACCAGGGCGGGTGCGTGGAGACGGCCAGGCCGACCTCGCACTCCAATCCGAGTTATCTGGTGGATGGCGTAGTGCATTACTGCGTCACCAATATGCCCGGAGCGGTGCCGCACACCTCGACGTTGGCGCTGACCAACTCGACCTTTCCCTATCTGCTGCGCATCGCCAACCTGGGCGCGCGCGAGGCGCTCCGTCAGGACGCGGGCCTGGCCGAGGGGCTGAACACCTGGCTGGGCAAGCTGACCTATCGCGGCGTGGCCGAGAGCCAGCAGCGGCCATGGACACCGGTAGCCAGCGTGGTGGAATGAAGGACAATTGTTAGTTGTCATGCCGATGAGAGCCGGAAGGCCTGTCCTATTGCGCTCTTTGCGAAGGAGGAGATCTACAAAACGCACTGCGCAATCTCTACGGTTATTCCCGGTGCAGCGTTCTTGGCGTCCCACTCAGAATGCAGCAGATCATCTTGCCGACTGTGAACCTGCGCTAAAGAGCCTTTGCAGCCAGCCGGGCTTTCTTTCGCAGCGCGGGGGCCTGGGATGCCTGGCATGCAAATGAAATTCCCGGCAGGCAATACAATCGCCATGCCGGGGACAATCCTGTTTGCGACATGGGCAAACTATGGGCTGTTCAGTCATCTCATATACCTGTCTTCTTATGCCACTGAAGAAGCCTCACCGCTCCGAGACGGTCTCCTCCATCTTGCCGAAGATCATCTTGCCGCTGGCGGTTTGCAGCACGCTGGTGACGGCGATCTCGACGGATTTGCCGATCACTTTGCGCGCGTGATCGACCACCACCATGGTGCCGTCGTCCAGGTAGCCGACACCCTGGTTGAACTCCTTGCCCTCCTTGAGGACCAGCACAGTCATCTTTTCGCCGGGTAGCACCACCGGCCGCAGGGCGTTGGCCAGGTCGTTGATGTTCAGCACCTCAACGTGATGCAGGTGGGCGACCTTGTTCAGATTGAAGTCGTTGGTGACCACCTTGGCCTCCCACTTCTTGGCCAATTCGAGCAGCTTCAGGTCCACCTCGCGGATGGAGGGGAAGTCGTCGGGGACGATCTGTACCTGAATGCTGGTGTTGGATTGCATACGCTGGAGCATATCCAACCCGCGGCGGCCGCGCTGGCGTTTGGAGCCATCGGTGGAGTCGGCCACCGTCTGCAACTCCCGCAGCACGAACTCCGGAACCACCATCATGCCATCGATGAAGCCGGCCTCGGCGATGTCGGCGATGCGGCCATCAATGATCACACTGGTGTCCAGCACCTTGGCGCTGCGGCGGGTCAGCTTATCGCCCGCGAAGACGGTACTCAGCGCTGCAGGGTTCAGCAGATCGCCCTTGCTGGCACCCACCAGCAGGCCCACATAGGTCATCAGCAGCAGATCGAAGATCTGGATGACGGACGAGGTGGTTCCTGGAGCCAGAGCGCCGCGCAGCACCACGCAAAACAGCGCCGCGCCCAGGATACCCAGGATGCTGCCCACGACAGCGCCGATCAGCCGCTTCAGGCTGAGCGCCCTCACCCGCATCTCAAAGACAATCACCGCGCCGGCCGCGCCCGCGCCCACAACTGTACTCACCCATCCCGTCATGCCGAATGGATGAAGGAAAAAACAGACCCCGGCAAGAAGAGCCACAAAAAGAAGACGAAGCACAATCAGATCCATAACAAGCCAACCCCCCGCTGGCAGGCAGAATAATCCTGCAAACCGGGTATAGTTGGCGAGTATTCCACCTGCTTGCGCTGTAGTCAAGTGCTGGGAACAGGGATCAGTGGTCAGTAGTCAGAAAAAGAATGTCAATATGATCAGAAAGCCTCGCGATTATCAAGGAAGACTAATCTACTCGCGCAGCCGAGGCGAAGCTGTTCACTGACCACTGTTCACTGTCCACTATTACTACGATGCCCGTGCCAGCTCCATCATGGGAGCCAGCCGCTGCGAGCCCTTGCGGGGGCCGCGCTTGCGGGCGCTCATCACCTTGATACGCTCCAGCAACTCCAGAGGCGAGCAGTTCTTCTTGGCCAGCAGGGCATCGGCGGCGTGCATCTCGCCCGCCATCTTCTGCGGGTCGCCCAGCACAATCATGGGCACATGAGAGGCAATCTGCTTCAGCCGCTCCACCAACTGGCAGCCGTTCATCTGCGGCATGCCGTGGTCGGCCAGCACCAAATCCACAGGAGTCTCGGTAAAGATGCCGATGGCCTCCTGCCCGTTGCAGGCCGAAACCACCCGGTATCCGTTGGTTGCCAGCATGAACTTAAGTACGGAAAGCTCTTGTTCGTTGTCGTCTACACAGAGAATGATCTTTTTGGGCCGCATGGTTGGGGGACAACTCCTTGGTGTAATTTTGTTGGTGCGCATGGGAACTTGAACACTTTGCCCGTACCCGCTCCAGCAGCGGGCTGGCGAATGTGACTTCGAAACTGTGACTGGAAGCGAGCCAGCTCATCCTGGTGCATCTCGCTGCCGGATTGCCCTGCGCGCCGCGAGTAGAGCCCTGAAGGGCACGGCGAACATGCAATGCGGCAACCGGCTTTCGATGCTCAGGCAGCTGCCTACACCCCGGTCAATAATGGAATGTTGCCAGGGAAATAATCCGGCTCATGCGCCGGTCAAAATGCTTCAACGAGAGCCTAGACTACGGCGAATGGAGAGCGATGGGAAGGGGGAATTTTTAGCGAAACGATTTTATTAAAAAATGAAAGGAACGTGAGGAAAAGGGCTAGATTTAACACTTAGCATCACTTGTAATGATGAATTCCTGTTGAAAGCGTGTGCAAACCGGCAGGAAAAGCCGTCCAGATGCTACAAGAACAGTGCTGCCTGCCACGCGCACATCCGTGATCTTCGCTGATGGGGATTGCTCCGACACATTTTGGAAATGCGCAGTCAGGTAGAGATCGCTGGGGCGGCCGATCTCAACGCCCTGGCGCACGTGGATGCGCTCGCCGGGCGCGACGGCGCCGCGCTGGACCAGGTAGCTGATGGCGCAGCCGGCAGCCGAGCCGGTGGCCGGATCTTCGCCGCCGTAGAATTGCATCCGGGCGCGGTAGCGGGGCGTATGGCCGTCCTGCTGGCCGAGTATTGGAGCGAGTACAAAGAACCAGCGCGTACCGCGCTCCCGCAGCCACGCCGTGGCCTCAAGCTGATTCACGCTGAGCCGGGCGAGAGCTTCGGCGGAGCGCAGCGCCACAATCGCGAAGGCCGTTCCTGTGGAAACAATCTGGGGCGGCAGGCTGGGGTCCAGGTCATCGACGGCCAGCCCAATGAGCCGAGCCACCTCGTCGGGGTCCAGTTCCGCGCCAAACTCCGGATCGCGCTGCGTCATCTCGCCGTAGAGCCCCTCACCGCTGAATCGCACCGGCACTGCGCCTACATTAAGGCTGAGCGTAACGGTGTCGCCCCGCACGGTCTCCGGCGCATGGAGCTTGAGCATGCTGGCAGTGCCCAGCGTCGGATGGCCGGCAAAGTTCAGCTCCTCCTGGGTGGTGAAGATGCGCACCCGCACGCCCTCGGCCTGCTCCACCGCGGCCGGCCTGCGCTCGACAAATGTAGTCTCTGAAAGATTGAATTCGCGCGCAATCTGCTGCATGCGCTCCGTCGTCAGGCCACAAGTGTTCATCACCACGGCCAGCGGGTTGCCGGCCAGCGCGGTATCGGTGAAAACATCGACGACGAAGTAATCCAGATCCATTCAAACCGCTCCTTCCCAGAACGGCATAGCGGTATTATCAGGCTTTCGGCCTGTGGATCAGATCTGTGGAATTGGGATTCCTTGTGGATTTCCAGCGGCCGTTCGCTGCGATGGAACCCTTCAGCGCGGCTTTTCGTACACCCTCATCAGATGGAAGATCACTTCAGTTGGGCGTGGGTTGAGTCGCAGGCTGCGCAGAGCATCGCGGCGTGGAAGACTTGCGCGGCGCGCTCCCTGCCGGTGCTTCCGCGCCAGACGCGAAAAGAGCAGCGCGCGCACGAGAAGGCCTACGACCAGGGCCTGCGCGCCGTGGAACGCGAGGCGCGCCGGGCACGGCTCAACCCGGTCGAGCGACATCGGGCGCAGCAGCGCATCGTCGCGCTCTTTCCCGGCTTTGCCGCCGCCGCGCTGGGTCTCGAAGCAGGGGCCATCGACCTGCTCACCAACAGCTTCTTTCCGGTGGGCACCGAGTTGGCGCGCTGGACACGCAGCTTTGACCCCACACTGAGCATGGCCGATACCATCCAGGCCTGCCGCAATGCCTGGATCGCCTGCGGAATGCAGGCGCTGCTTGGCCGGCCCATGGAACTGACTCCGTCGATCCTGGCTTACAGTTTGCTCTATCCATATAGCGACAACTATCTCGACGATCCATTGATCTCCACCACGGAGAAGCTCGGCTTCAATGAGCGCTTCCGCCAGCGCTTGCGCGGCCAGCGGATGACCGCCGGCGATCCTCGTGAAGCGGCCGTTTGGGCGATGGTGCAAATGATTGAAGAGCAATATCCGCGGCAACACTGCCCGCAGGTCTACGAGAGCCTGCTGGCGATCCATCGCGCCCAGGGGCAGAGCCTCGCGCAACTCAACCACGGCGGCCTTCTCGATCACTCCTGCGAGGCCGATGAGGTGTTGCGCATCAGTTGCGCCAAGGGCGGCAGCTCCGTCCTCGCCGATGCTTGTCTCGCGCAGCCCTGGCTTACCCCGGAGGAATGCCAATTCTCTTTCGAGTGGGGCGTGCTCCTGCAACTCGGAGACGACTTGCAAGACGTGCGCGAAGATCTTGAGCGCGGATCGCTCACGCTCTTCACCCGCGCCGCCGCGCAGAGCGAGCCGCTGGACAACCTGGTCGCGCAACTGCTCCACTTCAGCCAGCACGTGGCGAGCCGCATGGACAATTTGGAGAATGGCACGACTGTGCTCATGGATCTGCTGCGCATGAGCTGGCGCACGCTGATCGTCATGGCCGTGGCCGAGAACCACACCTTCTTTTCGTCCGCATTCCTGGCCGAGTTGGAGCCTTGCTCGAACTTCCGCTTCGGCTTTCTGCGCTCCCGCAATCAGAAGCTGGCCGGCAGGCAAGCTCTCTATGCCACCCTCTTCGACGCCTTCCTCGAAGCCGGCGAGGGCGATCCAGGCGGAATCCCTTTGCCGGCAATGAACCGTGAACCGTGGCCACTGAACAGCCGAAGGCAGACGGAAGACTCCAGCAGTTGCACAGCCGGAGTCATCAGCCTCTTTTGTCCACGAACTGAAATCTATTCGAGTCAAATCTGAACTGCAAACGGACCACAGTTCACTGTTTTGGATGCGGCAAGGGCCGCGCTTTATATAAGAGGCGCGGCCCTTGCCGTTCTATGTATTTTTATACACTGTGAGAAATCAGAGCGCGATCATCGGGCGGGACCGGCGGTGTTCGCGCGGTCGAGGATGAGCCTCATGCGCAGTGCTTCGGCCCGCTGCAGGGCCACAAGCCGCATCTGCCTGCGAATGTGGTCGTCGTCCTCCAGCAGGGCAACCTGCGCTTCGTCGATCTCGGCATTCTTCTCCAGGCGCGCAATCTGCTCTTCGACAGTGTGGCGAAACCGGGAGCTGATCTCAAAATCTTCACCGACTTCACAATTGGTCATCAAGGCTTGCTCCTAGGGGAAATCTTTAGCCCTGAATGAATACTTCTTAAAAAGGCTAAAGTATTTTAGACCTGTGCCGATCTTAATGAGGGATTAAGAGCGACGCCAGATTACGCGAAACGAATCAAAGGTAATAGCCTGTCTGAAACGATACAGTACCAGTAAGCATTATGCCCCGTTTGCACCGCTCGGCCTGCCTGCCGGAGGACGCCGCACTCCGCCTTCCGTTCCGGAGTTGCTTACTGTACCACTACCAGCAAGCGTTCCCTTCTCCGGCGTAAGATGCGTTCGTCCTGGAATGCCAATGGTCGCCGGTACTTTGTTAGAATTCAGGCGATGATGTTATCTGGATATTCACTTCTCAACGGCGAGCCTCAGGAGGGAGCCGGAGCTGCATTTGCAGGCTTCAACCCGGCGACGGGAGTCCGTCTCGATCCGGTCTATCATTGCGCTTCCACGGAAGATGTCGATCGCGCGGCGAATCTGGCGGAAGAGGCCTTCGCAATATACTCCAGGCTGCCCGGCATGGAAAAAGGCCGATTCCTTCGCCACATCGCCACGGGAATCGAATCGATTGCGCCGGAGTTGGTGGAACGGGCGCATCAGGAAACCGCCCTGCCGGAGAAGCGCCTGCAGGGAGAGGTCGCGCGGACCGTCAATCAGCTTCGGCTATTTGCCCAGGTGATCGAAGAAGGCTCGTGGGCCATGGCGCGCATCGATCCCGCGGAGCCGCGGCGCGCACCGTTGCCCAGGGCCGATATCCGCTCCGTACTGCGTCCACTGGGCCCGGTTGCGGTCTTTGCCGCCAGCAATTTTCCGCTGGCGTTTTCCGTGGCGGGAGGCGATACGGCCTCAGCGCTCGCGGCGGGCAATCCGGTAATCGTCAAGGCGCATTCGGCGCATCCGGGAACCAGCGAGATGGTAGGGCAAGTCATCTGCCGCAGCCTGCGGGAGTGCGGACTGCCGGCGGGCGTCTTCGCGCTGATCTTCGGCTCCGGAGCTTTGGTTGGGTCGGCGCTGGTTCAGCATCCGGCCATCAAGGCGGTGGGCTTCACGGGATCGCTTTCCGGCGGCAAGGCCTTGATGCAACTGGCGGCGACGCGTCCGGAACCCATCCCCTGCTTTATGGAGATGAGCAGCAGCAATCCCCTTTTCGTGCTCCCGGAGGCCCTGCGCACGCTCGGCACGGAGATCGCGAAGGGGCTCTTTGCATCCTTCACGCTGGGTGTGGGGCAATTCTGCACCAAGCCGGGCCTGGTTTACCTGCCTCGCAATGAATCCGCGGACGCGCTGGTGGCCGAGCTTGCGGCTCTGGTACGGCAAGCAGCGCCGTCTCCTATGCTGACCGAAGGAATCTGCAAGAGTTACAAATCCGGAGTGGCACGGCGGCAAGGGCATAGAGGCGTGGAAATCCTTGCTCAGCCCTCGCCGGAGATCGCCGGTGCAGTCGATGTTTCTCCGGTTCTCTTTCAAATCGAGGGAGGCGAACTGCTCCGCGACCCCGAGTTGATGAAGGAGATCTTTGGACCCAGCACGCTTATTGTCCGCTACGCGGACCGGCAGGAGTTGATCGCGCTAGCATACGCGCTCGAAGGGCAGCTCACGGCGACCTTGCACGGAAGCGAGGCCGACCTGGCCGATTTCGCCGATCTGGTTGGGATTCTGGAACGCAAGGCGGGAAGGCTCGTCGTCAACGGCTATCCCACCGGCGTCGAGGTCTGCCACGCCATGGTGCATGGCGGGCCGTATCCCGCCACCAGCGACAGCCGCCACACTTCGGTTGGTACGCAAGCCATCTATCGCTTTGCGCGGCCTGTCTGCTATCAGGATTTTCCCCAGGCGGCGTTGCCGGATGAATTGAAAGACGAAAATCCGCTGGGCATTTGGCGCCTGGTCAATGGTGCATTCACGCGCGATCCGCTCTAACACGAGCCGCGTTCTCTCTCATGAATTGCTTGCCGGCTTCATGTCCTTCAGCCTGAAGATGATTCCGCCCGCCAGCATGAGCAGCATCGACATCAGGAAATATCCGGCGCGCGAATTGCCAGTGAGCGCTTGAAGTAGACCAACCAGCCATGTGCCGGCGAAGCCACCCAGCGCCCCGCAGCTATTGACTAGGGCCATCAGTTCGCCGGCAACATTCTTGGGCAGCATCTCCGGCACAATCGAGAAGAAGGGTCCGTAGGGCGCGAACATGGCGCCGCCAGCGACGATCAGGAAGGCATACGCCAGCCAGAAGCTGTACCCGGCGGTCATCGAAGAAATGAAGAGCGCAACTCCGGCGAGCACCAGAAACGGGCCGATGTAGCGTTTGCGGTTAAGCGTCCGATCGGAAATATACGCGATCACCATCATGAGAATGATTGCCGGCAAAAAAGGAACGGCGCTGAGTAGGCCAACCATCTCAATTCCGCGCGCCGATCCAGCTCCGATCATGGTGGGAAGCCACAGCACGAAGCCGTAAATCCCGGCACTCCAGCAGAAATATTGCAAGCACAGCAGGAGCACGCCGTGCACGCGCAGTGTCGCCCGGAAGTTCGCCATTGGTGGAAGCGTCTTCTGCTCCGACTCCAGCTCGCCCTCCAGATGGCCACAGCACTCCCTGCTCATCCAATGCGCCTGATTCGGATGGTCGCGCACGATGAGAATCCAGATAAACGCCCACAGAATTGCTGGAATTCCTTCCACAACGAAGGTCATCTGCCAGCCGACGGCCTTGATCAGGAATCCGGTCGCCGCGGACATCCACAGAATTGTCACCGGATTGCCGAGCATGAGAATCGCATTTGCCCGCGAGCGCTCGGCGCGGGTAAACCAGTGAGTCAGCAATATCAAAATCGCCGGAAAGATCGCACTCTCCGCCACGCCCAGCAGAAAGCGGTCCAGAGCCAGCAGCCAGAACTCCCGGATCACGCCCGTCAATGCCGCAGCCGCGCCCCAGCTTATCAGCGCAAAAAAGATCAGCCGCGTAGCGCTCTTGCGACGCGCGTAGGCCGCGCCCGGAATCTGAAAGAGAAAGTAGCCGAAAAAGAAAAGCGAGCCGAGAAAAGCCGACCGTGAATTGTTGATGTGGAGGGTTTCCGCCATCCCGGCTGCCGCGCCAAAGCTGTAATTCGCCCGGTCGAGATAAGCAAGGCTGTAGGTAACGAAGACCGCCGGCATCAGGAAGATCCAGCGGCGCCGCAAACCCGGTTGGCGGGGCGCCGAGTTTGGCGGTGCAGTATCAATCACACAAGTTTTATACCACCTCACAGGCGATATAGCATCCTGGGAGCCGCTACCCCAATGGGTGCGCGGTCTCTATACTTGAGAACGAAAGGAAACTCCTATCGCCACTATTTCGCTCACATCGGTGCTGGAGACAGCGGACCCCGGTCTTCTCAGCGTGGCCACGCACGCACGAGGGCCCGCGGGAACGTTGCCCCTCACAGCGGAGATGCTGCTGACACAGCCCTCCGGAAATCTCTTCGGCCTGACTCAAAACGCCGGCATGGGCTGGAACCCGGATCGGCTGCTCGACCCCGAGTTTCTGATCCTGAGCACGCACGGCGGACTGCGCGCCGAGAATGGTGAACCCATTGCACTCGGCTTCCACACGGGACACTGGGAGGTCGGCTTGCTGGTGGCGGAAGCGGCGCGCGAGTTGAAGGCCCTGCACGCCGTTCCCTTTGCCGGGGCTTGCACGGATCCATGCGATGGCCGCACACAGGGCACGGCCGGAATGCTGGACTCTCTTCCCTTTCGCAACGATGCCGCGATCGTGCTGCGCCGCCTGATGCGCTCGCTGCCCACCGGCAAGGGAGTGATCGGCATCGCCACCTGCGACAAGGGCCTGCCGGCCATGATGATGGCGCTGGCATCGGCGGGGAAGCAGCCCGCCGTTCTTGTTCCCGGAGGCGTCACGCTTTTGCCCGAGTCGGGAGAGGATGCGGGAAAAGTTCAGACCATCGGCGCTCGCTTCGCTCAGGATCAGATCACGTTGGAGTACGCCGCCGAGGTGGGTTGCCGGGCCTGCGCCTCTCCCGGCGGAGGTTGCCAGTTCCTGGGCACTGCGGCAACCAGCCAGGTGGTTGGCGAGGCACTGGGACTGGCTCTGCCGCACACCGCGCTAGCGCCCTCCGGTCAGCCCATTTGGCTCGATGCGGCGCGGCGTTCGGCCCGCGCGATTCTGCGCTTGCACCAACTGGGAATTGGCGCTGAGGACGTGTTGACGCCGGCGGCAATCCGCAACGCCATGGTGCTTCATGCTGCCTTCGGCGGTTCCACCAACCTTCTGTTGCATATTCCCGCCATCGCCCATGCCGCCAAACTGCACCGGCCCACGGCCTCCGATTGGGCCGAGGTCAATCGCCAAACGCCGCGTCTCGTCGATGCGCTGCCCAACGGGCCGTGCAACTTCGCTACCGTGCAGGTCTTTCTTGCCGGCGGCGTGCCTGAGGTGATGTTGCACCTGCGAGAGGCGGGACTTCTCGATACCAGCGTGATGACAGTCTCCGGAGAGTCGCTCGGCGCGTCTCTCGATTGGTGGCGCGAAAGCCCCCGGCGCTATGAGTTGCGCCGCAACCTGACAGAGCTGGACGGTATCGATCCTGAAGATGTCATCATGTCGCCCGATCGCGCCCGATCCAGAGGGCTGACTTCTACGATCTGTTTCCCGGTGGGCAATCTCGCGCCGGAAGGCTCGGTCATCAAGAGTACCGCGATCGATCCCTCGCTAGTCGATGAGAAAAACATCTATCGCCATCTTGGCCCAGCCAGAGTATTCATAACGGAAGAAACAGCCATCCAGGCGATCAAGTGCGGTCAGGTTGCGCACGGCGATGTGATTGTTCTCATCTGCAGCGGGCCCGCGGGCGCCGGCATGCAGGAGATCTATCAGATCACTTCGGCGCTCAAGCAGCTTCCCCACTGCAAGCACGTCGCGGTTCTGACCGACGCGCGCTTCAGCGGCGTTTCCACCGGGGCCTGCATCGGCCACATCTCGCCAGAGGCGCTCGCCGGCGGGCCGATTGGCAAGATTCAGGAAGGCGATCAAATTGAAATTGTCATCGATCGCGAATCGCTGACCGGCTCTCTCCATCTCGTGGGAGACGCGGATGAGCTCTTCGGCGCCGAGGAGGGCTCGCGCCGCCTTGCGCAGCGGAAGCCACGCGCGGATCTGCGTCCCCATCCCCGACTGCCCGACGACACCCGTCTCTGGGCTGCTCTGATCCATGCCAGCGGGGGTGTATGGGGAGGCTGCGTCTATGACGTGGACCAAATTGTCTCGCAACTGAAGGAGCAATCGTGAAACTTTACCGCACGGACGTGGGTTGTTTTGTTGAACAAAATGGTATTCACTATCGTGTTCCATTGACTTCGTGGGATGCGCTCGTAACGCAGGACGATCTGCATGGGTATCTGCTCTCCATTATCAATAACGGCGAGCCCGCGAAGGATTTTTTGTTGGCGAAGATTGAAGCTCCCATCGGTAATCAGGAAGTCTGGGCCGCGGGCGTCACCTACTACCGCAGCCGCAGTGCGCGCATGGATGAGTCGAAAACTGCGGGCGGCGGCGATTTCTATGATCGCGTTTATTCAGCGGAACGTCCCGAACTCTTCTTTAAATCGACGCCACACCGCGTGGCCGGCCCCGGAGGTTACGTGCGCATTCGCAAGGATGCTGCATGGTCCGTTCCAGAACCGGAACTCACGCTCCTGATCAACCATCGGGGCCAGATCATCGGCTATACCGCCGGAAACGACATGAGCTCGCGCGACATCGAGGGAGAAAATCCGCTTTATCTCCCCCAGGCAAAGGTCTACGACGGTAGTTGCGCCTTGGGACCCTGCGTGCTCATTGACAGCGAGCCGCTGCCGGCCTCTACCCCCATCAGCCTGGAGATTGTACGCGACGGCCGTACTGAGTTTTCCGGCGCTACAACGCTTGCAGAGCTGAAACGCGTGCCAGCCACTCTCGTTGAATACCTGTTTCGCGACAATAGCTTCCCTTTCGGCGCTTTCCTGATGACAGGAACGGGGATCGTTCCACCGAATTCCTTCACCCTCGCCAGCGGAGACAGGATTCGCATCACCATCGACCCTATCGGCACGCTTGAGAATGAAGTTGTACAAGGAAACTGAGAGGAGCGCACAGTGGCCTGTGCGACTTGCATCAAATTGGTGGAGGCGGCGGGAGTCGAACCCGCGTCCGAAATCGCTGTCAGCCAGGAGTGTTCATGCTTTGCCCGGTTCCTTAGGGTTTCGCTCCGGACCCTCAGAACGGGCAAGATGGGCCAGAAACTAGTCCGATGATCTCGCGGATGCAACACGGACCGAGCCGCAACCGCCAGCCTACTGTATGACGTCCGCTCACAGCCCATAGGCGAAGCCGTGGAAGACGGCAGCTTATTTAATTAAGCTGCAAGTGGCAGACTGTAGTCGGCAACTTTGTTTTTGCAGGCGATTACGGGTGCCCACACCCCGGCATGACTCCTAAGCCGCAATCGATCCCGTCGAAACCGTGACGCCCCCAATTCAGGGAAGTACCGGGCCAACTGGCTCGTGCTGCTATATCTATTCTACGCCAACACTGGTTTTTCCGCCTGACTACTGCTTCTCCAGATCGATGCTCTCGTACTCGTGCCGGGCGATGGCGGCGCGAATCTGGGCCGGGGTCTTGCCGAGCTTGGTCTGCTGGTAGGCGAAGAAGCCCTCCTTGGCGCAGGTGTCGCACTCGGTGCTATGCGTATTCTCATAGCAACTGCGCAGGCTGGTGTGGCCCAGGGCGCGATCGCATCGGCAATTGCAGGGAAGCTGGTAGATGACGCTGCTGACCTTGGCCGCTAGCAGGTAGGCGTGGATCTGCCAGGGGTAGCGGAAGTGTTCGCCGGTCAGTTGGGCGCCTGAGAGAATCGGCGGCAGGGCGCTCACCTTTAGCGGCGCGGAGGGGTGATAGGCGGGAACATCGTCGGCCGGGTTCGACCACTGCGCATAGCTGGCCACGGTCACGGCAAAGACCGCCAGAGCCAGAACCCAACGGCGCTTCATCCAGTTTTTCGTCATACGCCCCCCTTGGCTCCTATTTTAGACCGAAGCGAGCAAGAATCGAAATCCGGCGCGGCCATGAGACAGTAAGCAGCAGGCGGGCTTTGAGTTTGGCGCAAAAAAAAAGGCGGCACGAACGGTCGAGCTGTTCGTGCCGGGAGGCCAGTGACGCAAACTACTTCCTGCTTCGGAGGTGACAGGTTCAGACGCCTCCTCAACCGGTATATACACTATAGCATAGATTCAGTCGAAGTCAAATACAAAAATTTAAATATCTGCTTAATCTTCAGAGAACGATCTTTCGCGGTCTCTTTGTGTCCCGAAACGAGACTTTTTCCGAAATCCATCGGATGGATGGGAGCTGAATAAGATGTGTCATACTATTTATATTCTTACACTTATCAAGGATAGTCGGCAATCATTATGCAATCATCGGCGGACGGAGGCCGGAGGGATTACAACTGTTTCTACGTCAGCGAAGGACGAGCGGTTTTCCCGCAGAGCTGGACAGCAGTCCATTATGTTTACTGGGAAGATACAGGAATCGAAGTTCCTGATTTCAGGATTGCCGAGTGCGATCCAGACGGCAAAACTCGACTTGAAGCCGGATGAACCGCGCATGTGCAGTCAGGCCAGCTTGTCGATGACAGCCGCAAGATCGAAATCCTTCGCCGTCAGGCCGCCGGCGTCGTGCGTCACCAGCCCCAGGCGCACCCAGTTATAGCGAATGTCGATGTCTGGATGATGGCTGGCCTTCTCTGCCTGCTCGCCCACCCGGTTGACGAAGGCCAGCGCGGAGAGGAAGTCCTTGAAACTAAAGATTCGCGTCAGCTCCCCCTCATTGATTTGCCAGCCGGGGAGAGCGGCGAGGCGGGAGGCAGCATCCTGAGCGGTCAATGCGGTCATAGGTCTACTCCTTTTGCCGGAGGGCGCGGCGAGCCGCGGCCCAGCCTTCCTTGGTGAGCTGGTGAGCACGGCTCACGGCCAGTGCTCCCGCGGGCACGTCGTGGGTGATGCAGGAGCCGGCGCCAACGTAGGCCCCATCGCCCACCTCGACCGGCGCCACCAGCGTGGAATCGCTGCCGATGAAGGCGTCCTTGCCGATGCGAGTGGTGTGCTTGTGAACGCCGTCGTAGTTGCAGGTGATGACTCCTGCGCCGATGTTGCTTCCCGCGCCAACCTCGGCGTCGCCCAGGTAGGTAAGGTGGTTGGCCTTGGCGCCCTTGCCCAGCTTCGCCTTTTTGGTCTCGACAAAGTTGCCCACATGGGCGTCTTCGCCGATCTCGCTGCCCGGACGCAGGTGCGCGAAGGGGCCAATCCTGGCGCCATCCTCGACCGTGCTCTCTTCCAGTACACAGCTTTGACGAACGAGCACGCTGCGGCCCAGTGTGCAGTTTACTATCACCGAGTAAGAGCGGATCCGGCAATCGCCGCCGATGCGAGTACGGCCCAGCAATTGCACAAAGGGCTCGATCACCGTATCGGCGGCAACCTCGACTTCTGCGTCGATCACGCAACTCTCGGGCCGGAAGATGGTCACGCCAGCGGCCATCAGCCGGTTGGCCGTAGCGGCGCGCAACGTGGCGTCGAGGGCAATCAATTCGGCGATGGTGTTAGCGCCCAGAACTTCGACCGCCTCGGCGGCTTGGATGGCAACCACGCGCTCACCGGCGGCGCGTAAAAGACTGGCCATATCGGTGAGAATCACTTCCTTGTTGACGTTGTTGGCGGTGAGCTTGTCCAGATGAGCCAGCAGCGGCGCGGTCCGGAAAGCGTAGATGCCGGAGTTGATCTCGCCGATACTCTGCTGTGCGGGCGTAAGCGCCTTCTGCTCGACGATGGCTTCCACTTCAGGCGAGAGATGTGACTTGCGGACAATGCGTCCGTAGCCGGTGGGATCGTCGGGAGCGGCGGTCAGAATGGTCATCGCCGCATGCTCGGCCAGATGGAAGCGCCAGAGCTGGTCAATCGTCTCTGGCCGAATCAGCGGCACATCGCCGGAGAGGACAAGAATGTTGTCGTAACCGGAGATGGCTTCGCGCGCGCATTGAATCGCGTGGCCGGTGCCAAGCTGCTCGGTCTGTTCGACAAAGCTGACGCCGGTCGAGGCTACCGCTGCCCGTACCTTCTCCGCGTGATGGCCGATGACGACGAAGATCTCGCTGGGCGCGATGATCTTGCTCGCAGCGGCGATCACGTGCGCCAGCAGCGGCTTTCCGCCGATCTCGTGCAGCACCTTGGGCCGCTGCGACTTCAGCCGCGTCCCCTTGCCCGCCGCCATGATGACTATTGCCAGCCTTGCGTTCGCTTCCATGCTCCGCTCCCTGTCAGGAATCTTTTCACTCCCATTGTAGTTTCTCCGTCCTATTGATGAGTTTGAATGAAAAGCTGGTTTACTCAAAGATCAAATCTATCTTCTTCATCAACAGGAAGAGCCTGTCTGGTTGAGTCGGGAAAGGGGTGAACTCGTTCTTCATGTAAAAATCGCACGCGCCCTCTTTGGCATCCACGACCACTGCCCAGCAAGAGACAAGTTTCGAGGCTTGCCATGCCTTGTAGAGTGCGTCCATGAGCAGCATTTGGCCGACACCTTTTCCTCGAAGAGTTAAATCCCTTCCCATGCGGCCAATCAGCGTAGCGCCGATGGGCCGCTTGGGGAGTTTTTTTTGAAGGCTGGGAGGCAAATCCGCACTGAGGATAGAGATCGGAGACAGGGTATAAAAGCCGGCGACAAACCTTCCGTCGTGAGTCAGAACGAAGGCGTTAGTGACTCGCCTGCTGATATCCTGCCGAATGGGGTCGCCTCGGAAGTAGGCATCAAGCGCTTCATTCCCGCACGAGAAAGCTGCTCGGTCGTGCTGTTCTCCGAGCGGCTCAAAATAGTATATGGGTTCGTCCTGTGCTTGATCTTGGCTCATTGGGTCAGGAAACGCTCCTTGTAACGTTTCGCTGCCTGGGCTAACTGAGGACCGAGCGCGGCAGGCTCCATCAAGGCCGCGGCAAATATCTCCGCATCGGGGCGTTCAAGAGTCCAGGTTTCATATTCGCGGATCGCCTGTCTGGCATTGGCGACGGCGGTCTGAATGATGAAATCGGTCACCGTGAGCCCTTTGATGCGGGCTGCCCTTTCAATCTCCGTCTTCTGCTCAGGACGAAGCCGCACATCGATCCGTTCGCGGATCTTGCGTATTGTTTCCTTGCGCACTGGCGCGACTGCTGTAGCCATAATCCCTCCACGGGACACCGTACGGACATTTTCCGTACAAATATAGTATATCGTCATCTTGGGAAATTTGCATCTCAATAATTTCAAGTATGCGTCAAAAGCTCTTATCTAATACAAGACACATAGGTTATTGTTCATTCCAAAGCGTGAGTTTCTAACGCACCACCCTATCCGCAAAAACAAAAACGAGGCGAGGGTGAGGCATCTAGCTACCATGACAAAGGTCAATAGATTTCATTCTTGGGAACATCCAATTTGGCTAAATGGATCATAAGGAAGAGTCCAAGTTCGCGAGTGATACCGCTCTTAGGCATCCACCGGTCAACAACGTGATATTGGCCTTTCTTGACACCCTCTATCACCCATTGCGAGCCGTCAGTGCCCGTCTGATCGTCAACCGGGTTAGCAGCCTGCCAGAAATCGAACTTGCTTACCCGCAAAAGAATCGCTTGGACCTCCTCCTTGGTTAATATTCGGGTGGTATTCACTATGAGAACACCAGGCCTGAATCCACCAGCACCGTTCGCAACTTTTGTGGTAAGAACACCGGTCCCGTCAGGCTTTATATCGACTCTGGTTGCGATTGGATGATTGAAGGTACGAAGCCAAAGGAATCTATATGATTCTAAATCTGGAACTTTTGTCAGTTCGAATAGTGAAGGCTCTTGGAGCGCCTTTAGCTGTGAGGAATACCATTGTGCTTTAAAGTCATCCCCCTCGAGTCGAGTGATGACTTTGGAAAGTACTGCCCTTGGCAATATGCCACAGAAAAGGCAATTACTATCGCAAGAATCCAGTTTCTTCGCACTTGTTTCTCCTGAGCTGAGGTGAATCGTGAAACTCACCTACACACAGTTGATCTAATTCATTAGACACTGTCCGCCGCAGGAATGTTCCAAACGTAGCGCGGTCGGGTGCCCCAGGTCCCGATTCTGGGACCTGGGATTCCACTTCCTCAATCATCCCAACGTTTACTGCTTTTGTTCTGACGTTGCCTGCTGCTTGGGCATCGGGATCGTAATGTCAACCGTCTGCACCGGCCCCAGCTTAAGCTCGTCCAGCCCAGGCTTGATCTCCGGGCCGTTGCCTACTACCAGAATCGCCAGCTTGTCAGGATGAATGTACTTGGCTGCCACCCGGTTCAGGTCAGCCACAGATACTTTTTCCAGCGCGGCCTTGTAACTCTCCAGGTAATCGGGCGGATAGCCGTAGAACTCGAGGCGCACACGCTCGGCCAGTACCTTCTCCCTGGTGTCGTACCTGAAGAGGAAGGAGTTGAGGATGTTGTCCTTGGCGCGGGCCAGTTCCTCGTCGGTAAAGGGACGGGTGGTGAGTCCGGCGATCTGATCAAGGGCGGCTTTGGTTGCATCCACGGTGGTGGCGCTCTTGGTGAGTACCAGGGCGTGGAACTCTCCCGGATAATCCCATGCATAGCCGTAGCTGCCGCCCACCGCATAGGCCAGGCCCAGTTCGGTGCGCACCTTCTGGAACATCCGACTGGCAAAGCTGCCGCCAAGAATCTCGTTCATCACCGCGAGCGCGGGAACGTCGGGATTGTGCCGGTCCGTGCCCAGGCCCACGATCTGTACATTGGACTGGTTCACGTCTTCCTTGTCGATGAACGAGAGGCCGGGTTTGGGTCCGGCGAAGGTGTCGTGGCGCGGCGGCGCTGCCTTGACCTGCGGCAGCCCTTCGAAGGCCGCGCGCAGCTTGGCCTCCATCGCCGCCGGGTCAAAGTCGCCGCTGATGGAGACGATCAACTTGCCGCTGATGGTATGGTCGTGCCAGGTCTTCAGGTCGTCCACGGTGACCGCGCCGATGGTGGCGAACTCGGGCTGGCGAGTATAGGGACTGTTGGCGCCGTAAACCAGCTTGGCCGACTCGCGGCTGGCGATATCGCTTTCATCATCGTTGCGGCGCATGATCTCCGTGGCCACCTGCTGCTGCGCCAGTTGAAGCTTCTCCGCGTTGAATTGGGGATGAAAAAGCAGCTCCATGGCAAGCGCAAAAACCTGATCCGCATCGCCCTTGAGCGAGTCCCACGAGAGAGCGGTGGAATCCACGTCTCCGCCGGTCTCGATGTGCGCCGCCTTGGCTTCGAGCAGGTCGTCGAGCGCGTCGCCGCTCAGCTTGACCGTGCCGCTGGTGCGCCACGCCTGGCCATAGAGGCTGACCAGCCCCGCTTTGGCCGCATCCTCTTCGCGCGCGCCGCCGGGAATCGACACCGAGCCGGAGACGAAGGGCAGTTCATGGTCCTCTTGCAGGAAGAGCACGATGCCGTTTTTGAGTTCAATGCGCTGGGGCTGGTGCGGTTTGAAGTCGTGCAGTTTGGGCGTGGGGATCTGCTCCCAGGGCTTGGCTTGCTGGGCTGGGAGAGTGATGGGAGCAAGAAGGGCAACAAAGATTGCGCCTGCCAGAACGATTCCAGAAAAATGCTTCATCAACAAGCTCTTCATTGCGCGCCTCCATCTTTCTGCGCCGCCGCTGTCGGGGCTTCGGTCTCGATCCAGGACTCGGTGCGGTTGCTGGGAACGAAGACTTCGTTGGCCACGCGGCGAATATCCGCCTTGGTCACCTTGTCCACCTTGTCCAGTTGCAGGAAGAGCTCGCGCCAGTCGCCGTAGCGGGTCTGGTACTGGGCCAGCGAGTTAGCCAGGCCCTGATTGTCGGCCAGTCCGCGCAGCAGGTCGGCGCGGGTTCGGGTCTTGTACATCGCCAGCTCCTCGTCGCTCACGTCGGCGGTCTTTAGCTTATCGATCTCCTTGTGGATGGCGTCGCGCATCTCCGCCGGCGTGTGTCCCGGCAGCGGAACCGCGTAGAAGGCGAAAAGTCCGGGGTACTTGTCGCCGGGGAAGGGCGAGAATCCCTCGGCCTCGGCGGCGATTTGCTGGTCGCGCACCAGGCTGCGATAGAGCCGCGAGACGCGCCCGTTGGACATGATGTCGGTGATGGCGTCATAGACCTCGGCGTCGGGCGAGCGATAGTCGGGCCGATGATAGCCTTCGAGATAGAAGGGCTGCGTTTGCTCGCGAATTGCCACGGTCTTTTCGGCGAACTGCTTCGGTTCGATGGTGGTCATCTCCTCCGGCTTGGGACCGGCGGGAATCTTGCTGAAATACTTCTCCAGCATCGGCAGCGCGTCTGAAGCTTTAACATCGCCCACCACGGCGACCACAATGTTCGCGCCCACGTAATACTTCTTGTGGAATTCCATCGCCTCGGTGGCGTTGATCTGGCTCACCTCGCTGGGCCAGCCGATGCTGCTGCGCCCGTAATTGTGCGCCACGTAAGCGGTGGCGAGAAACTGCTCGACGAGCCGCCCGATGGGATTCGAGTCGGTGCGCATTCGCCGCTCTTCGATCACCACATCGCGCTCCTTGTAGAACTCGCGCGGCACCACGTCGGCCAACCGCCCGCTCTCCAGCCAGGCCCACAGCTCCAGCCGGTTCTCCGGCATCGACCAGAAATAGATCGTCTCGTCAAGGGCGGTTTCGGCGTTCAGGCCCTCGGCTCCGTTGCGCTCGGCCACGTCTGTGAATTGGTTGGGGATGACGAATTTGTGCGCCTCGGTCTCCGCATCCTTGAAAGCCTTCTTCAACTCCGCCAGCTTAGCCTCATCGCGCCCTACGGCCTTCAGGTACTCGGCCTCGTAGGCGTCGTTGGCCGCCTCCACCTTGGCCAGCGCAATCTTCTCGGCGGCGTAGTCCTTGGTGCCGATCTGGCTGGTTCCCTTGAAGGCCAGGTGTTCGAACATATGCGCCAGGCCGCTCTCGCCGGAGGGGTCGTTCACGTCGCCCGCGTCGATGAAGGTGGAGTAGCTGAAGACCGGCGCCTCCGGCCGCTCGCAGATGACCAGCGTCAGCCCGTTGGGCAGCACCTTGGTCGTGATTCTCTGCTCGAAGCTATTGAGGTCTTGCGCCCGAGCGCCCGCCAAGGCGATTGCCGCCAGCATCAGCGCCAGAACGCCTATGTAAATCCATGGGGAATTGTTTCGTTGCATTCAATCTCCTTGTCCGAAGGGACGCAAACGCCACCCTCGTACTCTTCCAAGCTAGTGCCATGGACCGAGGGGGGTCAAACCGGCAGCCCCTCACGAAATCCTCATTCGCCTCTTGTACGATGGAATCACCATGCAGAGCCAGCGGACAAACCGCCGCCGTCTCACACCCGTATGGCGGGCGGTGATCGAGATCGGCTTCATCGACTTTCTCTTTTACTCCAACCTGCTGATGGGCGAGTTCACCGTGACCAACGGCCGGAGCAAGACGCTGGCGGCGGCTCTGTCGGACATCTTCACCGCCACCAACTTCGCAATCGCTCTGATCTCCGCGCTCATCGGCTACCTGGTCTTTGAATTCCTGCGCAAGAAACTCTGATGCACCAACTCGACACAAACCGGTTGACTCTTCGCCGCTGGCGGAAGGCCGACCGCGAGGCCTTTGCGCGCCTCAACCGCGACACGGCAGTGATGGAATTCATGCCAGGTCCGCTTTCGGTTGAAGAGAGTGATCAATTGGTGGACCGGATTGAAGCGCACTTTCAAGAGCATGGCTTCGGACTGTGGGCAGCCGAGCTGCGCCAGAGCAGCGAGTTCATCGGCTACATAAGCCTTGCGATTCCTAGCTTCGAGGCCGCATTTACTCCCTGTGTTGAGGTCGGCTGGCGGCTGGCAAGCCGGCACTGGGGCAGAGGACTTGCAACGGAAGGCGCTCGCGCCGCCGTCCGGCACGCATTCGAGGTGCTGGCGCTTACGGAGCTGGTCTCGTTCACCGTTCCGGCGAATACGCGCTCCCGCCGGGTGATGGAAAAACTCGGCATGACCCACGATGAGCGTGAAGACTTCGATCACCCCTTATTGCCCGAACGGCATCCGTTGCGGCAGCATGTGCTTTACCGGCTAGAGCGCTCAGTGTGGATCGGACAGGTGAAGGCCGGCAAGTGGTAGTGGCTTCATCTGTGTACTTCTTGACTGCGCGCAGTGCACCGCCGTATTCTTCGATGGTTTCCTTTGGCGGCGAGCCGAAGGCGCAGGAATGCATCGCTTATACGCTGAAGACCGGCAAGCCACTGCGGAATTGATTTTGCAGTCGATGCGTTATAGGACGATGATGAGTAGAGAGACGCTCCATGGATCACGACACCGATGCGCATGACGATAGCCGGACAAGCCAAGCAGCCGTGGCCGAAGGCTACCGCCAGATGGCAGCTAACCGGGAACGAGAGGCGAAAGCAGAGGAATAGTTGGAGGCATTGGCTGGAGACGCCTTCGGAGTCGATCAAGAACTAGCTCAATAAGTTAGCATCGAGTGAAGGGTCTATCGAAATAGCACTGAGAGTTAGCCATGGCTCAGGTTGGCTTGAGAAACATCGGTTGTTTGCTGTGCTCGCTGCTCTGCGCCTGCTCTCTGCTCCCGGCCCAACAGCCGGAGCAGGTCCCCGCGTCGCTCAACGTCTCCGGCCAGATCGTCGTTGCCGGTCACTCGACTCCATACCTCATCCATCACCTGCCCATCAGCTCGTTTCCCGGCTTACCCGCCGAACTTGCCTTTATGCTCAACAGCCGCGGCTGCCTCATTCCGCAGACCTACGAGGCACATCATCCGGAGAACGTCATCCACGCCAGCCTGGAGCGCCCCGGCTCCTCCGATTGGGCGGTCCTCTGCTCTGAGCGGGGAACGGTTTCTCTGCTGGTCTACTTTTCCAACGCCCCGGCCAGCCTGCTGGTGCTCTCCGCAGCGCCGGAAACCGAGCGCCTGCAAGCCCACGACCCGAGCGGCGTTCTCGGCTTCAACTGGGGCATCGATCCTGCCTCGCCCGAGCAGATTCGCACCGCTCAGATCGGCTTGCTGCATCGCCCGGCGCTGGTGGACCACGACGCCCTGGCCGATACGCTCGTCGACCACCGCACCATCTACCACTTCTATTTGAAAAGCGCCTGGATTGTACTGGAAATGCCGCAATAGGCGTCTGTCTTGCCAACCAGGGCGCCCCACCTAAGCCACGTCCTTGTTTTGTGGTTAGGGCCGTATTATCACCCAAAAAATCTCAAAGAAGCATTCCTCATGCCGGAAGCCGTCGCCGCGCCCGGCGCCAACGCGACGATGATTGTCGTGCCGCCGCCGCCGGCTGCACTGCGATGATCGAAGAACTCGCCGAGCAAATAGAACAAGCAAAGAGCCGGCCCGGCGGATGCATCTTTGGAACCCTGCAATATTACCCATCCAGGCCCGCATTGACGCCCGCCTCGTCTCTTTATCAGCGGGTGATCCCTCATAAGAAAATGAGTATTCTAAAGTACAACTTTAAATTACTCATAATATACATTTTCACCATGCTCGTCGTATTCTCGGAATAATCTCTTGAAAACGGCTGTCATTACAGGAGATACCAGCCCTTCTAGCGCGTTTTCCGCCACTCCTTATGAACTCTAGCCGCGATTGATCTCCTCGGCAAACTGATCCAGCGTCAGCGCCTCCACGCCCTTGCTCAGGGCCGTGAAGGCCGGACCGGTGCGCGCTTTGCGGTAGACCACCAGGCGGCGCGTGACGCGGTCGCCGGCTGCTCGTGTCAGTGCGAGCATCGGCGCGGCCATCGACGCATGCACGGTCTTCGATGCCTTGGCCTCGACCAGCCAGAAGCGCGCATTGGGCCGCGGAACCACAAAGTCAATCTCCAGTCCCTGCTGGTCGCGGAAGTAATAAAGCTCCTTGCGCTGACCGCGGTTGACCTGGCTTTTGAGAATCTCGGCGGCCACAAACCCCTCGAAAATTGAGCCCAGAAAGGGTGACCGCTCCAGTTCCGCCTGCGTCTGAATCCCCAGCAGATGGCAGGCCAGGCCGGTGTCGCCCCAGTAGACCTTGGGCGATTTGACGAGCCGCTTGCCGAAGTTCTCAAAGTACGGCGGCACCAGTATGATTTGCCCGGTCATCTCCAGGATGCGCAGCCACTCCGCGATGGTCGGCACGGAGACGCCCAGCGGCGCGGCCAGATCGGACTTGTTGAGCATCTGCCCATGGCGGCTGGCCACCAGCGATAGGAAGCGGCGAAAGGCTGGCAGATCGCGAACGCTGGTGATCAGGCGGACATCGCGCTCGATGTAAGTCTGCAAGTAGGAGGCGAACCATAACTCGCGCCCGCGCGGGCGCAGCACCACCTCGGGAAAGCCGCCCAGCAGTGGATCGGCCTTGGCCGTCTCCATCAGGCTGAAGGGCAGCAACTGAAGAATCGCGGCGCGGCCGGCCATCGACTCGGTGACGCCCTGCATCAGAGGCGCCTCCTGCGAGCCGGTGAAGAGCCACTGGCCCATCTTGCGCGGCCGCGCGTCCACCAGCGTGCGCACATAATCGAGCAACTGCGGCGTGTTCTGAATCTCGTCGAAGATCACAGGCGGGCGCAGGCTATCGAGAAAGGCGCGCGGATCGCGCCGTATGCGGTCCTGAATGTCCGGATCCTCGAGAAGAACGTACTGCGCGCGGGGAAGAGACGAACGCAGCAGCGTGGTTTTGCCCGCGCGGCGCGGCCCCGTCACCACCACCGCGGGGAAACGGCGCAGGGCCTGCGCGAGGAAAGGACCGATCTGCCTTGGAATATCCACAATGTGATAATTATAAACCGCTACTTTAAATTACTCAAGTTCCTTTTCTGTATCTACGCGCCGAATCTTCCCAGTAACGAAAAGAATCGCGCCGTCAATAGCGGAGATTCGCGTTCCGGCGAGAATGATCAAACTCTCCGGCAGAAATCTTGTCCTCGGAAATGCAAGGCTATATTCAAGCGCGTTGCCAGGCCTGCGGGCGGATGCGGCCCCCGGTTCGTTACAATGAACTTCTGGACAATCATTCCCCAAGGAGTAATTCAAGTGGCCGAACGCACCTTCAGCATCATCAAGCCGGACGCGGTCCGCAAGGGTTTTACCGGAGCCATTCTGGCCGTGATCGAGCGGGCCGGCTTTCAGATCGTCGCCATCAAGAGGCAGACCATTTCCAAGGCGCAGGCCAGGGGCTTTTATGCTGTTCACGCCGGGAAGCCGTTCTTCGACGGGCTTTGCGATTTCATCTCCTCGGGGCCGCTGGTGCTGATGGTTCTGGAAAAGGAGAATGCGATCGCCGACCTGCGCAAGCTGATGGGCGCCACCAACCCGGTCAACGCCGACCCAGGAACCATCCGCAAGAAGTTTGCCGGCTCGATGACGGAAAATGCAATCCACGGCTCTGACGCCCCGGAGACAGCAGCCTTCGAAATTGGCTACTGGTTCGCGGGATATGAGCTGATTTAGTTACTTCGCGGCGGGCATCGCGGGCTGGGCCGTCAGTGCTTTCAGATCGCTGACGAGCTTGGCGATTGAGTCCACCAAAGCCTCGTCCCGGCCCTTTTCCAAATGCCCTATTGACGTCTTCTCACTCAGGGTCCACAGGATAATGCCTGTCTTCGTGTCCAGTAACGCCAGCTTGAGCTGCGGTGCGGTGAAGGAAACGCTGCCCGAATCTTTTGAGCCGCCGACATCCGTGAGTGGGGCGGAGTAACTGATTTGTAGAACCAGGTCGGCATCAGCCGGAGTAGCGACAAGTTGGTATTGTCCCCAGTTCTTGATGGCCGCGTAAAGCTCGTTGTAGGGTTGAGTTGGCCCTCCACTCCATAGTTTCTGATCCAAGCCACTTCCCGCGTTGGAGATAAAAACCTTCTTCGCGGTGAGGATTTGCGATGGCAGAGGCGCTGCAGTGGTAGCTGCCATCGCCTGCGCGAGCAAGCAGGCGGGTACACACAACATCGTGGCAAATACCAGCGGCATGACAACAAACCGGGTTTTCAGCATGATCCCATCCTTTCTCTCTTCTTTGAACACCGTAGCAGCAAATTACACTCGGAAGAATTTGATTTCCATCCATTTAATCCCCGAAGAGATTGTCGATCTTCGCTCGCAGGGCGGTGACTTCCTGGCGCAATTCCGCGACGGTCGCTTCCAACTGCGCAATGCGCTCTTCATAGCCCTTGTCCGGCTCCGTGAGCTGGTCTGCATTGGTTTGCATAGACGAATCGGGGGCTGCCGCACGCAGTGCTTCGACCGGCCCCGAGAGCAGGTGCATGTAGCGCGCCTCCTTGGTTCCCGGCTGGCGGGGCAGGACAGCCACCAGCGGCGGCTCGCGCTCCATCAGCTTTTGCAATCCGGCCAGCACGTCGGTGAGTTCGTCGAATATATGCATCCGGTCGGTCCGGCCGCGCAGCTCGCCCGGGGTCTGCGGGCCGCGCAGCAGCAGCACGCAGATCAGCGCCGTCTCCGCGCGGTTGAAGTTGAAGGCCTCGCCCAGCCAGTGTTCGTACTTGGTGACGCGTCCGTCGGCCGAGAGCGCGCGCCCGGCCAGGTGCAGGTCGTCGAGGCGATGCAGCGCCATGCGCACGGCCTCCTCGTCCAGGTTCATCACCGGCTCGCGATTGGAGCGTTGGTTGCAGGCATTGATCAGCGCGTTGAGCGAGAGCGGGTAGTACTCCGGCGTAGTCACTTCTTTTTCAACCAGCGCGCCCAGGACGCGAACCTGGGAGGCGGTGAGGACGATGGGGGCAGCCGGGGCCATAGGTCTATTCTGCCACCTGCGGTGGGGCCAGCCGCCTTCGGCTTGTCCGCGCCAGAAAAAAAGCGCGGAATTCGGGCTGGTTTACAGGAATAAGAATACGCAAATACTCATGGTTTCGGATGATCGCAATTGAAGGACCGTTCTGGCAGGGCAAAGAGAAGCCCCGCTCAAGGCAGGCTTGAGCGGGGCTTCTCTGGCGCGGCGGTGCTTTCTATCGCTTGCCCTGGATGGTCTTGGGGTTGACGCCGGTATTTTTGGCGGCGCGCTTG
>Ga0326727_10006223_pt1 | contig 32995 bp, 28 predicted proteins | sample MB2enrmetagenome_FD_207643 | JGI IMG/M metagenome (GOLD analysis project Ga0326727, IMG submission 207643) | Lab enriched peat soil microbial communities from McLean, Ithaca, NY, United States - MB29MY | ecosystem: Environmental > Terrestrial > Soil > Wetlands > Peat | place: USA: New York...
TGGTGCTCAGCCAGCAAATCCCTGTTAAACAGTGCCCATTCCAGCAGATCTTTTTTCTTGTTATCGTGCGCCACGAGGGCGATCCGTTTCACCTTCTCTGTTGCGAGCAGTGCCGATTCCATAGCGGTAAACCTCCTGCTATTGCCTTCTTGCCCCATCCTTTCGAGAATCCGTGCCGGATCAGGGCCCTTACCGTTGACAGCATACGTCTTCGTTGTTAACGCGATAAGGGTTTTCCTGTGAACGGTCGGTTAAAAAGGCTGCGCGTGACTATCTCAATTACATGTGCGTGGCTCCGTCCTGTACAATACGGGGAGATACATAGAGAACCCTGCGTCTCCCCGCCTCCTCCACACCCGGAAAGAGCCGTTATGTTTCTCGACGATCCGCTTTATGCGCGCAAGATCGGCCATCATGTCCTTTCTTCGCGCGTTTGTCGCAAGGCTGCCGTCTCTGTGAACGGCAATGGAGACAAGAGCGCATCCTCTCCATTGATCTTTCTCGCCGGTGAGGATCGGCAACAAGCTGCCCGAGATCGTCACGGTCGCCGCACGGCCGACGATCTCGCCCCCGTATCTGGTGAAGCTCACACACGCGAGGCCCATCTCCTCCCGGTCGACCAGGAGATACGGCGTTCTCTTCGCAGCCGCCTTGCTGACCCTTGTGGGAGCAACATGTGAAAGGAGCGATGAGAGCTCCTGGATAAAGCTATTGATGGTCAGCAAACTCAGATTTCTCCCCCTGTAAAAGACCAGGGGAATGCCGGCGGACCTTTCTCCCTCAGTCCGGATGTCCGCTTCCATAGTAGTGGCCGTACCCATAGAGGTCCTCCTTCTTTTTTAGATCCGTGAACTAAGATATGCCCTTTCAGATTCTTAGATTCTTCACCCATGTATAGCAACAGTCATGCCAGAGGGGATAGGCTGCAAGTTATCCAAAGTACTATGGACGCAGGAACCGCCATGCGAAATGGCACACAGAAGTGTCGATCTGGGGACGGGCGACACACAAAAATGTCGTTAGTGCGGATTGGCCTACCGGATGCTTTTCGGACAGGTGATGGGTCGGCTGCATTCTCTGCCGGCTATCTGCTCTTGCGCTTCCTGTTCCCGCCGGCAATGAAGTTGTCCAGCAGCAGCGTCCTCTGGATCGCGTCCCGCAGGTCGAGGAATCCCTCGTCTCGGCATATGCTCTCTATTCCTTGCTTCAGGACTTGAACCGCCTCGGCGGCGTCGTCGCCATAGCCGAATACGGAGATGCCTGCGGCGTGCGCCACGAAGCCGGGTTGGGCCGGCTCGACCAGGGCGACGAGCGGCATCTTGAGCTGCCTGCCGAGGAGGCGATGAATCTCGATGCGGCACGGGATAGGTTCTTCGACTTTACACTCTCTCGCCATGAGGGGCACTCCCGCTAGTCTTATCGGTCACTCCCCATCGTCACATAAGGCCCGATCGGTCGGCGACGTGTAGTCTGAACTTCATACTTCATCATTCAACGCGCTCTTCTATGCTTTCGGGCGGTCGAAACGGGCAAGGGCGGGGAAGAGACGCATCCAGACCGCTGCAACGATTATGGTGCCGATGCCCCCGATCAGTACGGCGGGTATAGCCCCGAACCAAGCCGCGGTGACACCCGACTCGAATTCCCCCAATTGGTTTGAGGTCCCAACGAACATCGAGTTGACGGCGCTCACCCTCCCTCTCATGGCATCGGGGGTTTCCATCTGCACGAGTGATTGTCTGATGACCACGCTGATCACGTCCGCCGAACCGAGAGCCGCCAGCGCGATAAGGGACAAGGGGAAGGAAGACGAGAGGGCGAAAACGACAGTCGCAACCCCGAAGACGAACACGGCGACGAACATGGTCCTGCCCATCCGATGTTTGAGAGGATGGCGGGCGAGGAACAGGGACATGAGGGCTGCGCCGGCGGCGGGCGCCGAGCGGAGCACGCCTAACCCCGTCGGGCCGACAGCGAGGATCTTCTGGGCGTAAATGGGCAGCAGGGCTGTGGCGCCGCCGAGCAAGACGGCGAAAAGGTCGAGGGATATGGCGCCGAAAATGGCCGGCTTGCTCCGAATGAAGGCAATGCCTGCGAAGAGGGACCTCAGACTGATCGGCTCGGGTTTCCGGGTCTTCCGTTCCATCCGGATCAGGGAGACGAGCAGACCCGACCCGAGGAACAGACAGGCGATCATCGAATAGACTAAAGTCACGCCCGCAGCATAGAAGAGGCCGCCCAGGGCCGGTCCAATGATGGAGGCGGTCTGCGCTGATGACGTGACCCAGGCGACCGCGCGCGGGAAGAGGTCGGCCCTCACGAGCTCGGCCAGCAGTGCCTGTTGCGTCGGCATCTCAAAAGCGCGCGCCGCGCCGAGGATGAGCACGACCGCCAGAATGCCTTCCGCGTTGAGCCGGCCTGAATAGCTTCCCACGGCCAGCGCCAGAGCACCGGCTCCCTGGATGAACCGGCATCCCCGGAGGATTGACAGCCGGTCGTATCGGTCCGCCACGTGGCCGACCAAAAGCGTGAGGATGAACATGGGCAGGAACTGGGCAAGCCCGACCAGGCCGAGAAAGAACGGGCTGCCCGTCAGTGCGTATATCTGCCAGCCCACCGCGACCGACAACATCTGGTAGGCGATGGTGGACGACACGCGGGAGGAGATAAACTGCAAAAAACGCCGGTCAGCCAGCAGTAACCGGGGCTCATCAGGGTCGAAAGGCGCTATCGTCATGGAACAACCTAAAGTGCCGAGTGAAAGGTGCCGAGAACTCCATCTGCATGTGACGCCATGCTCACCTGTACTCTTACCATGTAACACACGGTGCGATCAAGGGCACGACAAATTGCGAAGGGGCAGGGAGAGAGGAAGAGGGGAGAAGGGAGAGGGTCGACCATCCGCGCGAAGCGGTCGTCCCTCGAGGTTCTACTTCACCACCACAAAAACATTCCCCGTATTCCCGGTCTTGTGGTCGAGGGCAATGAGCGACGTCCTCTTCCCCGGCGGCAAGGCGCTGACCAGGCCGATAAGATCGCCCGTCCCCTCCACGGGCTGCCCGTCGACGGCCAGGATCATATCTCCCACCTCAAAACCCGCTTTTGCCAGAGGTCCTTTCGCTTCCAGCCGGGTGATCACCACGCCCTGGTTTTCCTTCAGGCCATACTGTTCAACTTCCTTGGTCGCAGGCGTCCTCACCTCCGCCCCCAGGCGTTCTTTCACCACCGCTGCCATCACCGGCTCAGCCTTCTCCAGGCTGCCGATGGCGACCGTCACTTGTTCCTTCTTTCCAGCCCGGAGCACGGTGAGCTTCACCTCGCGACCGACGGGGGTCTGGGCCACGTCGTTCCGAAAAGCGCCTGCGTCAGGGACACGCTGATCTCCATACGCGATCACGACATCGTTCTTTTTCAGGCCCGCCTTCTCTGCCGGTCCTCCTTTGACCACATCCGCGACCAGGGCGCCGGCCAACGTCCCCACATGGGCCTCACGAGCCAGCTCCGGCGTGAGATTACGGATGCTCACCCCGAGCCATCCCCTCTCGACCTTGCCGTGGGTCATCAAGGCGTTCACGACGTAGAGGGCCATCCTGCTCGGAATAGTGAAGCCGATCCCTTCGGAGCCGCCCGACTCGCTCGCTATGGCAGCATTCACGCCGATCACCTGGCCGTAAAGATTGAGGAGGGGGCCGCCGCTGTTGCCCGGATTCATGGGGGCATCGGTCTGGAGAAAGTCCTGGTAGCTATTCGGGTCGGTGATGCCTGTTCTGTGCAGGGCGCTGATGATCCCCTGGGTGACGGACTTCTCCAGGGCACGGGGCGCTCCGATTGCCACCACCCACTCGCCGACCTCAACCTTGTCCGAATCCCCAAAGGTCACGTACGGAAGGGATTCTTTCGCCGAAATGCGGATCACCGCGAGGTCCGTCCTGGGATCGGCTCCAACCAGGGTCGCGGGATACCGATTGCCGTCCGCCAGGGTTACCTGCATCTTGGATGCTCCCCCTGCGACGTGGTTGTTGGTAAGAATGTGCCCGCGCGCGTCGATGATTATCCCCGAGCCCAAGCCTCTCATTTCCTGTTTGAATTTCCGCGGCATGTGAGGCGTGCCGAAAAAGCGCTTGAAAAGGGGATCATTTTCGAACGGCAGAAGGGGATTTTCCACCATGCGGCTCTCGGTCACCTCAATGTAGACCACGGCGGGCATTACCTGATTCGCTACCCGCACGATGGCCGTGGTCAAATCGACTGCCCTCCTGGGCTTCTCTGCCGGTTGGATGGAGGCAGCTCCCGTTATCCCCGGTATCTTGTGGGCTGCCTCGCCGGTCTCTTTTTTGACCGCATCGAGAGACTTATCCACCTCCGATGCCGCCACGGCCACACCTTCCACGGCACAACTCATGACGAGCAGGGCTATAACAATGAAAGCGGCGAGGCGCTTACACGCATGCAGCATGATACTCCTCCTTCACCGATAGCTTAATCATTCGGGGAAGAAGACGCAACAAGGGACGCCACTCTGAACTTGAGGCGGGCCAACCGCCATGGTAAGATAAGAAAGCGGACAACTATGCCGGGGGGTGGGGAATGAGTGGCTGCGAGGCCCGGCGGCGGGGTATCTACGGTCCTGGTCCGCAGGGTGAAGTCCCGCGTTTTGTGTGAAATCAAGGGAAAAGCGTCATGCGGTTTCTTGCCTATTTGAATCGGATAGTCCCGGACTCAGCCTCTATCGGCGGGGGTTTTCATCCCCGCCCCATGTACATTGTCTTGAATCTTGTTGTCCCGCTTATTGTGGGGATACTCCTGGCGTTAGGCATTAAGATCGTGAATCGGAAGGCCGCTCCTCAAAAGAGGAGAAACAACTGAGTATGGTACACGCGTCTCTTTTCCCGGTCGTGCATTATTGGGCTCACTTCCAGGGCCTGGAAGCGCATGTGTCCCTGACAGGGGTGGTTTTCTTAGGGATCTTCATCGGTCTTCTGGCCGGATTTTTCGGAATCGGCGGTCAGTTGCTCATGACCCCTCTTCTGAATATTCTTTTCAACATCCCTTATAACGTGGTGGTGGGCACGGAGATCTGCCAGATGCTGGGCAGTTCTTCCATGAACGTGATGAAATTCAAGGTGGCCCATGACGTCGATTACAAGCTGGCGGTCTTGCTGTTTATCGGGGCTGCTGCCGGCGTGGAAGGTGGAGCCAGGTTACTGGAAGTGCTGAAGATGGCTACGCGGATAACCTTCATGGGCCGACCACTGGATGTGATGTTCCTGGTGTTCGGCGTCTTCTATGGGGGTCTTCTCCTCTGGATCGGCGCCACCATCTACCGGGAATCAAAGATGGCGTACTCGAAGGAAGGGGCGGTTTCCATGGCTGCCGTTCAGATGGACATGACGGCCAGGCTGCAAACTATTTGCCTTCGGCCCATGATTTCTCTCCCTCTTTCGGGGATCGAGAACATTTCCCTCTGGATCGTTTTGGGCGTTGGGTTCTCCGTCGGCCTGCTGGTAGGTTTTTTCGGCGTGGGGGGCAGCTTTATAGGTTTGCCGGCTTTAGTGTATGTCCTCGGTTGTCCCATGGGCGTGGCAATCGCCACGGACCTTTTCGAAAGCCTGCTAGTGATGGGATACGGTACGTACTCCCACTCCCTCAGAGGAAATATCGACCTTGCACTGGCCGTCGTGCTTCTGGTCTGCACCACCCTCGGCACACAGTTGAGCCTTCTTTTGACCAGGAGATACAGCGGATCGAAGGCACGGCAGGGGTTTGCCTTTGCGGCTTACCTGGTCGTCCTCCTTTTGATCATGAAATTCGGCACTCTGATAGGCGTGTTCGGAGCCCTGCGTTTTTGAGAAGATAGAGTGATGTCCCATTTTTTCCTTGACAGACCGGTCCAGGTTTTTTTAACCTGTATTATCATCATACGTCGATGCCTTTATGCAGGTAGACCAGCTTATGGAAACGATCAAAAAGACAAGCCTGTCAGAGGCCGTGGCTCAGAGGCTCCTGGCCCTGATCTCCAAAGGTGAGCTCGAGGCGGGGGGCAAGCTGCCCTCGGAGTCTCAATTGTGCGCTATGCTCGGAGTCAGCCGGACCGCGGTCCGGGAAGGGATCAAGGCCCTTGCGGGAATGAACATACTGACCGTTTACCCCGGTCGCGGGACTTTTGTGAATAAAAACCAGAATATTATGGTAAAGGACGAAGCCGTAAATATCGCCCTTGACAGGGAGACGGTGAACGCCATTTATGAAGTCCGTAGCGTATTGGATGCCGGTGTCGCAAGGCATGCGACGCTAAAAGCAACGGAAGAAGATATAGGCGCCCTCCGAAATGCGCTTGACAAGATAGAGAACGCCCTCGGATCCAATCCCATCGACTTTCAATTGACCGCAGAAGGTGATGAAGAGTTTCACGCGGCCCTCTGCAAGGCCACTCATAACACCCTCCTGGAGAACCTTGCGCGGCCCGTCATCAACCATGTGGCGCTGAGGATCCGGAGACAGATGGTTGACTCTTTCGACACAGTGAGCAGGGCAGCAGAGGGCCACAGAGAGATCCTCCGGGGGGTTGAAAGAAGGGATGTCACAATGGCCGTGGAGGCGGCGGAGAAACATCTGAAGATAGCCTTCGACAGCATATACAGACGCGAGAAAGATCTTTTCCCCTAGCGATAGGGGGCTTGTGACCGGGGTTGGGGAAGGGCCGTGGGTCTCATGGATAAAGCGGTGAAGTAGAGTTGAGCTTTTCTGAATTGTTCGACAAACCATCGAGTAAAGGGGGTAACGTTATGCGATCCGGGAACACGTTCTTTCATAGGTTTCTCGTTGCGGTTTTTCTGCTGGCACCTATTATTCCGATCAGCCCGGAAACATGCCGAGCAGAGCCGCCGATCAAGATCGGCGTCATCGATGCATTCACCGGAGGGGCCGCGTACACCTCCAAACTGGCGCTCTACGGCTGGCAGATGGTTGCGGACGAGTTCAACGCCAGGGGGGGACTTAACGGGCGCAAGATCGAGATCATCGCCAGGGACGACAAGTTTAAGGCGGATGAGGCATTAGCCCAGGCGCGGGAGCTGGTCCTGAAGGAAAGGGTTGACTTCCTTGCCGGTGTGATGAACAGCAGCGGAGCCCTCGCGGTGTCCGAGTTTGCAAAAAGCAAGAAAAAGCTCTATATGGCCCATTCGGCCTACGCTCACAGGATCACCGGTGAAATGGGGCACCGCTATGTCTTCCGGTCCTGCCCGACTGCGGGTGTCCAGGGAAAGGCCCAGGGATTCTACGCCGCGACCAAACCCTTTAAGAGGTGGTACATCATTGGAGACGATTATGAGCACGGGCATTCCGTGGCAGAAAGCTTCATAAAAGGGCTGAAGCAGAAGAAACCCGATGTGGTGATCGTAGGAGAGGCGTGGCCCAAAGTGGGGGAAACAGATTACACCCCTTACCTTAGCGCGCTGATGGCACAGAAGCCGGACGCTGTGTATGGCGCCTGGGGCGGATCAGCGCACGTGCCTTTCACGAAGCAGGCGAAAATGTTCGGCCTCTTCGACAAAATACCGTACCTTGCCGGCTTTCTCGGCGATCCCATATTTGCGAAGGTCTTGAAAGAGAGCTACCCCGTAGGCGCGTACACGGGGAACAGCTACCTTTGGTATTATCCTGCCACGCCGGCCAATAAGGAATTCGTGAAAAAGTACATGGATTATGCAGCCAAAAAAGGAGATATCAATGCGTACCCAGCCGAGGCGTCGTTCGGCGGATACATGGGCGCGAGGTTCCTTACGGAAGCCATACTGAAGGCAAAGAGCGCAAAAACGGAAGACGTGATCAACGCCCTGGAAGGGCTCACCCTCGAGACGGCCGCCGGTCCTTTGACGATGAGGGCCTGCGACCATCAGACCATGTACTCTTACTACATAGGAGAGATCGCCCCTGTTCCCGGATACCCGTTTCCCATACTGAAGGACATTATGACAGTTACCGCGAAGGAGGTGACTCCTTCCTGTGAAGAGATCGCTGCACTGAGAAAGGCGCGTAAGTAGCCGGACAGGCCGTGACGAAAGGGTCCTCGATTCCTTCCCGGGGACCCGGTCCGACGTTTCTGACAACGTAAGGGGTTTGTGCTATGCCGTTTTCCGACTCGATTATTTTTGCCCAATTTGTGAGCGGCCTCAGTCGCGCAATGATCCTTTTTATCATGGCCTCGGGACTCACCCTCGTTTTCGGTGTCATGCGCGTTATTAATTTTGCCCATGGCTCGTTCTACATGGTAGGAGCATACCTTGCCTATACCGTTACTCAGATGCTGGCAGGTCCCATCGGTTTTTGGGCGGCCTTTATCATCGTCCCTATCCTGACATGTATCCTGGGGGGGGTGGTGGAGGTAGTTTTGCTTCGCCGCATCTACGAAAAGGAGCATCTCCTGCAGATGCTCCTTACCTTCGGCCTGGTTTTTGTCTTTAGCGACGCGGTGAGGATGATCTGGGGAGTCGAGCTGAGGATGGTCAGCCTCCCGCCATATATGGCGGGCAGCGTCAACCTTCTCGGCCATCAATTTCCCGCCTATCATCTCTTCATTCTCGGTCTTGGCGTCGCAATCGCCCTTGCCATGTGGCTCCTGCTGAACAGGACGAATTTTGGGAAACTCGTGCGGGGCGCCGCAGAACATCGGGAGATGGTAGGGCTTCTAGGCTACCCGGCGAACCGTCTCTTCACCATTGTTTTCATGATGGCGACTTTCCTGGTGGGCCTGGCAGGGGCGGCCATAGCGCCTGCGGTGAGGATTTCCCTGGGGATGGACACGGATATCATCGCCGAATGTTTCACCGTCGCCATTATCGGCGGGCTGGGAAATGTCTGGGGGGCCCTCCTGGGGGCCCTGATCGCAGGCATGTTTTACTCCTTCGGGATCCTCGTATTACCCAAGTATGCCATGGCATTCATTTTTATTTTGGGGGGGATAGTCATCGTGCTGAGGCCGAATGGGCTTCTGGGCAAGACATCTCAGGCCAAGGTGTAGATTCGACTGGAGCGAACCTGCGTGAGGAGTACTGAAAACAATGGACCCGTCGAGACAAGAAGGGGCACGTTCAAAAAAAAGGGGGGCGCAATGGCTTGGATGGGCCATCCTGGGCATTGCACTGTCGGCCCTTCCATTTATTCTGGAGAAAGGATTTTCCCCTTATTATCTTTTTCTCGTGATCAAGGTGTTGATCTGGGCACTTTTTGCGGTCAGCTTCAATCTCGTGCTCGGGTACGGAGGCATGATGTCCCTTGGCCATGCCGCGTTTTTCGGAATCGGCGCCTATACATGCAGCCTTCTTTTGGTAAAGACTTCCTGTCCTGTATTCCTGGCGATACTTGCCGGCCCTTTCGCCGCCGCGCTTGCCGGGATGGTGGCGGCTTTTTTCAGTGTGCGGGTCCAGGGGGCTTTCTATTTTGCGACGATCACGATTGCCTTCTCCCAGCTTGCTTACACGGTGGCCTTTAAATGGCGCAGCCTTACCCTCGGAGATGACGGGATCCAGGGCATCCCGGTTCCCGCGCTTATCTCTACGGAGGCGACCTACATCAATATGTACTTTTTTGCTCTGGCCGTCACGGTGCTCTGCATCTACATAGTCTGGAGGATTGTGAAATCGCCGTACGGTTTACTGTTAAGGGCATTGAAGGAGGATTCCGTGAGGGCCACGTTCATAGGGATGAGGGGAGACCGGTATCGGTTCATCGCCTTCACGATCTCCGCCCTTTTCGCGGGCGTAGCCGGAGTACTGTATGCGTTTTTAGAGACCTCCGTTGCGCCTGACATTCTGTCGTGGACGTCTTCAGGAGAAGTTATTCTTATGAGCGTGCTAGGCGGGATGACCCTTTTTCTCGGGCCCGCCGTAGGGGCAGCGATCATGATTCTCCTCAGCTCTTTGGTTACCGCTTACATGAAGTACTGGCTATTCACCGTGGGGACCATCTTGATCCTCATCGTCCTCTTCTGTCCGAAAGGTGTCGGAGGATTCGTGTTCGATAGGTATAGAAGCCGCGCAAAAGGGGCATAAAAGCCGATGGCTCTATTAAAAGTCAAAGGATTAACAAAATCTTTCGGCGGCGTCCGGGCGGTAGCCGGGGTTGATCTGGAGGTCTCTCATGGCCAGATTCATTGCATTATCGGGCCCAACGGGGCCGGAAAATCAACCCTTTTTAACCTGATCTGCGGGTACTATCGTTGCGACAAAGGCTCGGTTGTCTTTAAAGGTGAGGAAGTCACCGGGTATCGCCCCGAGAGGATCATCAAGATGGGCATGGGGAGATCTTTTCAGGTGACAAAAATTTTCCCGAGGCTGACGGTGTTTGAAAATATCCAGGCCGCCGCCCTCTTTTCAGCAGGGTATGGACTAAACTTTTTTTCCGCTTCGAAAAGACTTGTCTCGGGCAGAACGGAAGAAGTCCTTTCCATGGTCGGGCTCCGCGCTCGGTCTGACGAGATCTCCGGGGTGCTTTCCGCGGGAGACAGGAAGAGACTCGAATTGGGGATCACCCTGGCATCGAACCCGGAACTGTTGCTGTTGGATGAGCCGACCTGCGGGATGTCTCCCGCGGAGACAAATGAGACCATCGAACTCATCCAAAGGATCTCGGCCGAAAACGCCCTCACCGTCTTATTTACGGAGCATAAGATGGACATGGTCTTCAGCGTGGCTTCGTACATTACGGTGATGAATTTCGGCGCCGTTATCGCCGCGGGGAACCCCGCAGACATCCGCGCCAACTTGAGGGTTCAGGAGTGCTATTTCGGGAGAGAAAACGATGCTTCTCAATGTTAAGGAGATCGATACCTATTACGATATCTTTCAGGCCACATTCAAGGTCTCGCTGAATGTTCAGGAGAAGGAAGTGGTCTGCCTCCTGGGCCGGAACGGGGCAGGCAAGACGACAACGCTCTCAAGCATCATCGGGCTTAACCGGCCGCGATCGGGAAGCGTACTGTTCAAAGGAAGGGAGATCGTAGGGCTCAAGTCCTACCAGATCGTACAGTTGGGGATCGGCTTTGTGCCGGAGCATCGCTGGATCTTTTCCGATCTCACGGTAAAAGAGAACCTGGAGCTGGGCTGGAGGGAGAAAAAGCAGAAGGACATGTTCGAAGAAATATATCAGCTTTTCCCGAAACTGAAGGACCTGCACAGCCAAAAAGGGGGGAATCTGAGCGGCGGAGAACAGCAGATGCTCACAATCGCAAGAACCCTTATGGGAGGGCCGGAGCTGCTTTTGCTCGACGAACCCACTGCCGGCCTCGCGCCGGTCATCGTTCAAACCCTGGCAAATAAAATCAGGGAGCTTAAAGAAAAAGGACTGACAATTCTCCTTACGGAGCAGAACGCCGACTTTGCCTTGAGCATCAGCGACAGGGCATACGCCATCGACAAAGGATCGGTCGTGCATGAAGGTACCGCGGACCATTGGAAAAACAACGCGGATCTCATGCAGCGGCACCTGGGCGCCTGCTAGGGGAATGCATCATAAGAACAATGAATTGTGCGATGTTGCACGCAGGCGAGAAGTTTTGACCGTAGATGGGCATTACCACGCCTGATTTTGAAGTACGCAGGGCATATCGGTCACGATCGATTACGGAGGATCGACAAATGAGTTTTAACGTTATTCATGCTTTTCCACTCCCCGGAGTAGACACCGGGGAAGACCTCTTAACGGGACTTGATGTGACATTCAGCAAGGAGATGTGCGTGACGGAAGAGGATCTCATCGCTCATGCTCAAGGCGCGGACGCAATCGTGGCTATCACTTCCTTCCATCCATTCACCAAACGGGTTTTCGCAAACCTCGATAGGTGCAGGATCGTTGCGGGCATCGGGGTAGGGTTTGACACCACGGACCTGGAGGCAGCGAGCGAGGCAGGCATTGTGGTCACAAACGTCCCTGATTACTGTATCGATGAGGTCTCCTCTCATGCCCTCGCCCTTATGCTTGCCCTCAATCGCAAGCTTTTTCAGACCGATAGGGCTGTGAGACAAAAGCGGGTAAGCCTGAATCAGGATAAGAAGAGCCTCATGGAGGTTGCGTACCCCATATTCCGCATGCGGGACCAGACCCTTGGCATAGTGGGACTCGGCAGGATAGGAACGGCTATGGCACTTAAGGCAAGAGGATTGGGGATGCGGGTGATTGCCTATGACCCCTACGTTCTCGGGGCGGTAATGGAAAGCCGAGGCGTAAAACCGGTGGACTTGAACACCTTGCTCCGCGAATCAGACTTCATTTCCGTCCATACGCCCATGAATGGGGAGACGGCGGGTATGATCGGGTACGCAGAGTTCACACAAATGAAGCCTACCTGCTACTTCATCAATACAGCGAGAGGCGCATGCGTAGAACAGGGCGGACTTATCCGGGCCCTGAATGAAGGCATTATCGCAGGGGCGGGACTTGATGTCACCCTGGATGAGCCCCTGGTCGAGGAGAATGCACTTCTTACAATGCCCAACGTGATCCTTACGGGTCATAGCGCGTATTACTCCATTACGTCTGAAAAGGAAGGCAACAGGAAACCGATGACTCAGGTGGTCGAGGTCTTGAAGGGGGAGTTCCCCCTTTACGCCGTAAATCCTGAGGTGAAGGCATTGTGGTTCCAGAAATGGGGCGGAACGCCGGACAGAAAAAAATAGGCCGGGCCATCGGGAGAAAGTCCCCGGGGAGGCCGCTCGCGCAGACGGTAAGGCTCGTGGAGCCGATTCCCCGGGGTGCGCAAGGATCACGGAATCGGAAAGAAGATTCGGAATATGGGCGGGATAGAGAAAGGTTACGCGAAAGGAGCTGCGAAGAAGATGGAATTGACGGCGTGCAAAGAACTGGAGACCAAAGTCATACAAGAGAATCTCTGCACCCTCTGCGGCGCTTGTACGGGAATGTGTCCCTATTTCGTTGCCTACAAAGGAAGGATCGTCGTGAGGGATACCTGTACTATCTCCCGGGGACGCTGCCATACTTTCTGTCCCCGTCTGTCCGTTGACTTCAACGACGTTCATAAGGCGATCTTCGGGACATCGTACGGATGGGATGGTGTGGGAAACGTCCTGGAAGTGTATATAGCCCGTTCTTCCGATAAGGCAATTCGATCAAGGGGGCAGTACGGCGGCGTGGTTACTGCCCTCATGTCCTTCGCCCTGAAGGGAGGGTTTATCGATTCAGCGGTCTTGACTCGCTCGCAGGGCGATGGGTTACCTGAAGGCGCGCTGGCCGCTACAAGAAAAGAGATGCTCCTTCGTGCCGGCTCAAGCTACATTGCCGCGCCGACGATAGGGGCGTTCAATAGTGCGGCACAGTCCGGTAACAAAGGAAAAATGGGGGTCGTGGGAACACCATGCCAGGTATTGGCCCTGGCAAATATGAGGGCTGCTCCTTCAGACATGCAGGATAATGTGAAACAATTAGGCCTCACGATAGGGCTTTTTTGCACCTGGGCGCTCTCTTCGGAGGAGTTTATCCGGTTTCTGGAAAAAAAGGCTCCTCTTTCGGCTATAAAGAAAGTCGATATACCTCCTCCACCTGCACACATGTTTGAGATCTACACCGCCTCAGGCCGCATATCGGTTCCTCTTGATGAGATCAGGAGGTTCATCAGACCGGCCTGCACGTATTGCACCGACATGACAGCGGAGTTTGCCGACATCTCTGTCGGTGCTGCCGAAGGGATAGAGGGATGGAATACCGTCCTCGTGAGAAGTGAAAAGGGCGCTGAACTGTTGAGAAAAGCGAAAAGGAAAAAGGTTCTGGAGATCGATACGATGCCGGCGCAGAACCTGGAGCATCTGAAAGAAGCGTCTTTACTGAAAAAAAAGAGGGGATTAAAGAATATTATTCAAAAAACAGGAAATGCGGATGACCTTCTCTACCTTAAGGCCGATACAAAGAGCGTGAAGGAGTTTCTCGATGGCTAAAAGAGAAGAAAAAACGCTGGGTATCGATGCGGATAAGCCTGGAAAGACGGTACTTCTCATGGGCGTCGAAGCGATCGCCAGGGGCGCCCTGGAGGCAGGTGTAGGCGTAGCGACCGCGTATCCGGGTACCCCGTCATCGGAGCTTATCGACAGGCTCTCGAAAGTCGCAAAGAAATTCAACATGTACGTCGAGTGGTCCATCAATGAAAAGGTGGCCCTGGAGATCGCCGGCGCGGCCTCTCTTTCAGGGGTAAGAGCCATTACGGCCATGAAACAGAACGGCCTTAGTGTTGCCCTGGACTTCCTGTCGGGCCTGACCTACACCGGAATAAACAAAGGGTTGGTTTTAATGGTAGGCGATGACGCGGGTGCGCTCTCCAGCTCCAATGAACAGGATTCAAGGCATATTGCACGCATGCTGGACCTGCCTCTCCTTGAGCCCGCAACATACCAGGAAGCGAAAGATATGGCCAAATGGGCCTTTGAGCTTTCGGAAAAATTCTCAACTGTCTGTATCCTTCGGAGCACCACGAGAATATTACACGGGAGGGGCAACGTCACATTGGGCGAATTACCTGACACAAAGCATCACCCTTACTTTGATACGTCAAAAATATATGCCCCGCCCATGGGTAGGGCGTCAACGTCCCACGCCGCCTTGCATAAAAACCTTGAGGAGATCCGCCGGTTCCATGACGCGTCCCCGTTTAACGCGTATGTCGGGCCGGACAACCCCGGATTGCTGGTTATTACGAGCGGCACCGGCTGGCTCTACAGCATGGAGGCGCTAAAAATACTCGCCGCCGAAAAAGAAGCAGGGATACTGAAACTGGGAACAACGTGGCCGTTGCCTCGTAACCTTCTAAGGAAATACCTCGTGCAGGCGAACAAGATACTCTTTGTGGAAGAGGTAGATGCATTTCTCGAAGCCGGCATCAGGGACTTTGCCGCCGATTTAGTGTCCGGACGCACCTGGAGATTCTTTGGTAAAAGCACAGGGCATATCAATCCTTTTGGGGAACTTAATCCTCACATAGTTATCAGGGCAATTGCCGATCTCCTGGATATGACATATCGTCCGCGAGGGTCCGCATATCAAAAGGCATGTGATGAAATCGCGAGTCGCTACGTGCCGCCGAGGGACCTGCAATTCTGCGCCGGCTGCCCTCACCGCGCAACGTACTGGTCTCTCAAGGATGCCTTGAGATTAGATGGCAGAGATGGTGTGGTCACGGGAGATATTGGTTGTTACAGCATGGGTCAATCGCCGGCCGGTTATTCACAAATGAAGACTGCCCATGCGATGGGCTCCGGGGTCGGTCTGGCATCGGGTCTCGGAAAGCTGAAACAATTTGGTTTCAGGCAGCCGGTGTTAACAGTATGCGGAGATTCAACCTTTTTTCACGCTTCCATACCCGCGCTTATTAACAGCGTCCATAATGAATCGGATTTTATACTCTTACTCCTTGATAATTCCGGCACGGCAATGACCGGTTTTCAGCCCCACCCGGGAATCGACAGGAACGCTGCCGGCGACCCCGCGCCCAGGGTGGATGCTGAAAAGCTCTGTAAGGCCCTGGGCGTCCCTGTCACGATTGTCGACCCCTATGAGGTCACGCAGACAAGGGATGCATTCCTTATTATTTTGCAGGGGGGCAAGGGACCGCACGTGGTGATCTGCAAACGGGAATGTGCGTTAATCAGGGCAACGAAAGAAGGCGCCCTCTTTAAGGTCAGGGTGAATCCCGATAAGTGCCTGGGCGAGCAGTGCGGCTGTAATCGGTACTGCACGAGGGTTTTCGGATGTCCCGGCATAAGATGGGACAGAGACACGAAGAAAGCGGAAATCGATGAGGCAGTCTGCAACGGATGTGGTGTCTGTGTGCACGTGTGTCCTCTATCGGCCATTGACAGGGAGGCATGCCCATGAAATTCAAAAACAAGGACCCTCTCAACTTGATTATCACGGGGGTTGGGGGCCAGGGTAATATTTTGATATCCCGGCTGATCGGCCAGACCCTTGTCGATGAGGGTTATTCCATCACCATAGGCGAGACCTACGGGGCCTCACAAAGGGGAGGGTCCGTCGCAAGTCACGTGAGGATCTCCAAAGAAACGGCATACAGCCCTCTTACCCCCGAGGGATGCGCCGATGTCATACTGGGTCTCGAGCCGCTGGAGTCATTAAGGATACTCACGCTTTTCGGTAACGAGAGCAGCGTTGTGATTACCAATACCAGGCCGATCCATACGGTGGCAGTGGTGATCGGAGACGCCGAATATCCGAGGCTTGAAACCATCAAGGAGGGTATCGCCACACTTTCACAAAAGGCGTGGTATATCGATGCCTCAAAAATAGCGTTGGATATGGGGATGCCCTTATTGACGAACATCATCATGACCGGCGCCCTTGTAGGAGTGGGCCTTTTGCCAATAGACAAGGACCGCTTCAAGGATCGGTTTCGAATGAATTTTAAGAAGGAGCAGCTCGCTTTGAACGTGAAAGCCTTTGAAATGGGGATTGCCGAAGTCGAATGAAATGGCGGAGGCGGTTCATCGACGTAGTTCGTCAACGACACATACACAATGGAAGGTGCAGAGATGATCAGTGACCTAGTCAAAACCGGATTTGAGAAGGCCGGTCCCAGAGGGCTCTTTAAGGCAACGGGTCTGTGCAACGAAGACCTTGAGAAACCGCTCATCGGCGTCGTGAACTCCTTCAACGAAATCGTTCCCGGCCACATACATCTCAATGATATAGCCTATAAGGTGAAACTGGGTGTGGCCGCGGCCGGGGGCACACCGCTCGAATTCCCGGCCATTGCGCTGTGCGATGGTATTGCCATGGGCCACCATGGTATGTGTTATCCTCTGCCCAGCCGTGAGCTGATCGCCGATTCCATCGAATCCATGACGGTGGGCCACGCCCTCGACGGCCTTGTGCTGATCACGAACTGTGACAAGATTACTCCGGGCATGTTAATGGCCGCTGCAAGACTTAATGTCCCCTCCATTATTGTCTCCGGAGGGCCCATGTATGCCGGTTGGTTCCGGGGCGCGTGCACGGACGGTAGTAAGACCCTCGAGGCCCTGGGCAAGGTAGCCACCGGAGAGATGACCCTGGAGGAGCTGGACGAGCTGGAAAATGAAGCTGGTCCCGGTTGCGGTGCCTGCGGTCTCATGGGCACGGCCAACAGCATGAACTGCTTGTCGGAGGCGATAGGCATGAGTCTGCCATGGAACGCAACCGTCCCCGCCTATCTGGCAAAGCGAAAGGTCCTGGCACGGAAATCGGGTGAGCAGATCATGGAGTTGGTGCGCCGGAATATTCTACCCCGGGACATCCTGACCGAGAATGCCTTCAGGAATGGTATTGCCGTAGATATGGCGATCGGCGGGTCTACCAACACGGTGTTGCACCTGCTCGCTATTGCCCATGAGGCGGAGGTGAAACTGGACATTAACCTGTTTGATGAAATCAGTAAAGGTACCCCGAAGTTATGCCCCATAAGTCCCGGCGGCACGTATTACATGCAAGACCTCTATCGTGCCGGAGGAATATCCGCGGTCATGATGGAATTGACGAGGCTTCACGCGATCGACCTTGGTTGCCCGACTGTTACCGGTAAGACCATAGGCGACAATATAGCAGGGGCCGAGGTGAAGGACAGAGAGGTCATTCGCCCCATAGAAAATCCGTGCTACCGGGAGGGCGGAATCGCCGTTCTCTGGGGCAACCTGGCGCCGGCCAGCGCCGTGGTCAAACAGGGGGCGGTTGCGCCGAAAATGCTTCAGCATACCGGGCCCGCCAGGGTCTTTGAATGGGAAGAGGACGCCGTGGAAGCCGTGCTCAAAGGAAGAATCGTCAAGGGCGATGTACTTGTCATTCGCTACGAAGGGCCAAAGGGAGGACCTGGTATGCGGGAGATGCTTTCGGCCACGGCAGCCATTATGGGGGTAAACCTCGGTACTGATGTGGCCCTCGTCACGGACGGGCGTTTCTCGGGTGCCACGCGCGGGGCCTGTGTAGGCCACGTTTCGCCTGAAGCAGCCGAGGGTGGGCCAATCGCCATCGTGCAGGACGGCGACATAATTGATATTGATATACCCAACCGCAGGCTACGCGTCAGACTGGACGATGCCGAGATCGAGCGTCGCATGAGATCGTTCACACTTCCGCCCGCTAAAGTGAAGCGAGGGTATCTCGCCCGGTACGCCAGGAACGTGACGTCCGCGAGCAGGGGGGCCATCCTCGAGTAGCGATGATCGGACTCTGCACCCTGCACGTCTAAAGGATCAGAGAAGCGATTTCGTGGAAGACCTCCACCGAGCGGACGACGCCGATAACCATGCCATCCCGGAGGACCGGCAGCATGCTTGTGTTCTGTTCCAGCATCCTCGACATGACCTGGAGCAGATGCTCTTCATGATCCACAGTGGACTGGATCGGGTTCATCACCTCGCTGATAGGACGCTCGGCCTGTATCCCCAGCTCGCGCCGCAGCCCATCTGATGAGGAGGTCTCTTGAAGGCGCCGGTCTCCCGCGATGGGGGCCGGAGCCTGCTCCCCGGCGCAGGAGACCGGCTGCAAGCCTCGCAGAATATCGCTGCACCGGACAATCCCGAGAAGCTTGTAGCTTTCATTAAAGACCAGAACACAGTGGGCGCCTGTGAAACGGCTATGCCCGTCCGGGCCGCCTTCCGCTTTTTCCATGATCGCCACTGCCTGACGGATGCTGAACCAATAGGGGACATGGGGATACGCGTCAAGGGGAATCATGAATTCTGAAGCCTTCATCGTGCTCATTATGCTATCTCCTTTTCTTTCCCGCTCTTCCTCGCCCATGATGACCGATGGAAGACAGGCGAGCGTTCGCTTCGCTCACCGGGACGATGGACGTCACTCGTCTTCCCGCAGGGCTTCCGCGATAACTTCCTGGGACAACCCGGACCTGGCAGCCGCCTCCCGGAGATCGCCCCCGGTCCTTTGAGTCAGATCGCGCACGTATTCGCGGAAAAATTCCCCGGCTGCTCTCTCGTACGGCTCCACGAGGAACACTTGCCGCATCCTCTGCGACTCCTGCTTGAGCGTCTGCCACCGCATGGCCCGGTCTATGGTAAAGAGGAGCTGCTCCTTCTTGAAGGGTTTAGTGATATAGTCAAACGCGCCCCGGGACATTGCCTCGACGGCGGTCTCCAGGGAACCGAAGGCCGTAATGATGATCAGCTCTTCCGGCCGGTGATTCTCCCGTATCAGCCGGAGAAGGTCGAGACCGTCAAGGCCGGGCATTTTCAGGTCGCTGATGATAAGGTCGTACCGGGCGTCCTTCAACATTGTGGGGACCATCAGGGAGTTGGAAGTCGTCGTGACGTGGTAGACTGTTTTTTCCTTGATGATCCGCTCCAGAAGCTGCAGCATGTGGGGTTCGTCGTCGACGGCCAGGATGCATTGTTTCATATGGTTTCCTTCACTATGATGTGCGTTGGACCGGCATGGAGACGGTGAAATGGGTGCCGGGCCGTGCAGGGAGATTCTCCTGCCCGGTGGAGCTGGAAAAGGTAATCTTCCCGCCGTATTTTTTTACAATACCGTAGCAGAGAGACAGGCCGAGCCCGGTGCCTTCCCCCACCTTCTTTGTCGTGAAGAAGGGATCGAAGATCCGGGGCTTGATCCGGTCAGGAATGCCTGTGCCCGTATCGATCACGTCGACGTGCACCCATTCTCCCTCGGCCCGGGCGACGACGGTGAGGGTGTCGCCGGCTTTCCCCATTGCCGCCATGGAGTTGTTGATAAGGTTGAATATAACTTGCTGGAACTCGCGGGTATCACCTCGGACGCGCGGCAAGTTCCCCGGGATTTCGGCAACAAGAGCGATCTTCTTGGTCATCAGGCTGTTCCGGACGATCCTGAGCACGGTCTCCACGCTATGATCGATGTCCACCGTCTCTTCCGGGCCTTCGCTGCTGCGGGCAAAGCCCAGCAGGTCCTGCACGACTTTCCTGGCGTTGTTGGCGTTGTATTCGATGATTTTGAGATCTTCATAGTTTTGCGAGCCGGAAGGGAATCGTTCCAGGAGGAGGTCGGCAAAACCCAGGATAACGGCCAGGGGATTGTTGATCTCATGGGCCACCCCGGCGGCGAGAGTTCCGATGGAGGCCAGCTTTTCAGTATGGTAGATTCGCTGGTCCATTTCCATCCTTTCCGTGACATCCCGGCTGATGCTCAGGAACTGATAGATCTCTTCTTTCTCGTTTCGGATGGGGATCAGCTTGGTGCTGAGGTGGACCTGGCGGCCATCGATGGTCACGGTCTGTGCGAAGGAGATGCTCGATTGCAGCTCCACTACCCGGTCCATCTGTGTGCGCATAAAAGCGACATCTTCAGGCCGGAGCAAGTCATGGAGGTCCCGTCCGATGTAATACTCAGGCCGGCTAAGGTCGGTATCCTTATGGGATTCCGTGCCGACACGTCCGGCAACCACGAGATGGGAAAACACCTCTATGCTGTGAGGGTTCAAAAGGACCACCCGCATTCCCGGGTCCACGATATAGATGAGGTCGGTAGCCTGCTCCACCACCCTTTGATAGATGCGCTCGGTCACCTGCAAATCGGATTCGGTGCGTGCTACCCGCGCCTTTAAGTCCGTCGAAATGCGGCGCTGTTGAACAAACGCCAGAATGCCGACCATAAAGACCGCAATGATCAACGCAGCTTCAGCAATAAAATGGCGGATATAGACCCAGTGGACGGCCTCGGATACTTCGCTGATGGGCGCAGCCACCCCTACGGACCAGAGACTGCCGGGGACGAGGGCCTGACTTTTCACCGGGGTAAAAGCGATGAGTTTGGTCATTCGGCCTTCCACGCCCCGGTGCCAGCCGCTCTCGTAAATGCCGACGCCCTCTTCGCCTCTCAACATACGTTCTTTCATGATCCGGTTGATCTTGGCAAAGCTGATATATGGCTGCCGCTGCGCCCTGGCGAAGAACGCATTCTTGCCGATGAAGGCTGCTTCCGGATGATAGAGAAACATGCCGCTTTGGTCGATCACCCACGCATATCCGGTCCTGCCCGAGCGGATCTCGCGTGTCGCTCCGGCAACAAGACGGGAGACGTCCACGCGCGCATAGAGCGCCCCCTGTCCATTGATAGACGTCATCGGCGTGTAAAACACGCTTGTCACTATCACGCGCTCTCCGGTTTCCACCCGTAATGGGTTGAGATAGATGTGGCCTGAAGGGTCCGGGGGGTACATCCCCTTGCCCTCTTCCGGGCGGGCTTCCGGTCGGCTTCCGTCGCGACAGACCCGGGTCGAACGGCCGGAAGGGTCTATCACGCCAATCTCGATCAGCCCCTTATCCCGGGTCCGTTCCAGCGCCGCCCGCATCGTCTGCTCGAAGACGCTTTTCCTTGCGTGCGGCTGCAAGGCTTTTAGGCTCTTGACCTCGATCTGAAGGTCCCCGAGGGCGGCGTCGATCCGGGAGGCACACTGGCGGGCCAGGATCAACTGCTGCTGATTGAAGCCGTCGTTGACCTGGTTATGCATCGCCCGGGAATTCACATAGACCATGCAGAAGGCAACGGCGATGACTGCGGAGAAGAGGAGGGAGCTGGCCAGGACCAGATAACCGGACCCGAGCAGCTTTTCAACCAGTCCGAGCACACGGCTCGTGAGGTTCGTCAGGCCCATCAGGGGTCCTTCCCGTTGTCCGTGAGATGCAGCCTCTTTTTGAGATCCTCCATGTACCAATGGGCAATTGAGTCGTTGGAGAGCGCCATATCAAGCTGTTTGGTCATCATGCTGATCCGCCCCAGTTGCCGCAAGGCCCTGAGGAGGGTTGGAGCAGCCTCGTACGTGATCGTCGCTTCCAGGAAATCTCCCTTGCTGGAACTTTCGAAACCCATCGGGGTCAGGAGCGCCGCGAGCACCCTGATCCTTCGTAACCTCCTGTCGAGAGGGGCGCCTCCCGCTTTATATTGGACCCGAATATAATTCTTGCTCTCCGTCTCCGTGCAAAGCGCTTCGATCGTGGTGAAGTGGTATCCCATGCGCAGGCTCAAGAGCATGTACTGCCTGCTCAACACGGCGTAGCTGTTCTCCGAGAACTCCGACTCAGCGCCTTGCAGCATATTATTGGCCATGACGGTCATGAAGCCTTTCACATCCGCAGGGGACGTTTTCGGCCAGCCTTCCTCCTTGATGCCCTCCCAGAGGGCCGCCATGGGAAGGGAAGCAATTTCCGACTCTTCCAGAAAGCGCCGCCCCCCCGTGTCCGGAGGCTGCCGGTCGATACTGATGATATCCACCGTTAAGGGGATAGTGCTGCTCTTGAGGCGTAATCCTACCCGGTTTTTGTGCTCCACGTTGCGGGCTCCGCTGAACATCTCTTCCATTGCCTTCTGATGGGCAAAGCGGGTCAGGTCGTGAAAGGTCCGGCAGCTTTCCGCGGTGAACAGCGGGTCGGCCGGGTTAAGCAGATTAAGCGGCGAGACCTGAGCCAGGATCGATCTGAGGAGCATCATTATCTCTGTATCCGCCAACAATTCAAACTCCGGCTGGCGGGCATGGATCAGGTCTTCATGGAGCCCGCGGTAAATGACCGCCTCGGTCGCATCAACCGTGACCTCTATTCCCGGAGGCAGGTCGCCGGCCGATTCCACCCCTGCCAGCGTGGGGATGCGGTATTCGCGGGCGATGGTGGCCATGTGGCCGGCTGCACCGCCCACCTGGGTCACGAGGGCACTCACGCGGCCCAGGGCCGTGATTAAACCGGGGAGGGGATGGGGCGTCACCAGGACCACGCCTTCGGGAATTAGGGTGAGGTGTGTGGTGGAGGAAGCATGATACACGGGTCCGCCGCCGGCGCCGGGACAGACCGTAGTGCCCCCGGATATGAGAGCGTGCAGCCCGGATACATCCACCGGAGCCGGTGTGGGAGCGGATCTTACGGCCAGGGTGCGCAAAGGGCGTGCCTGCAGCACGAAGGGCCTGCCTTCCCGGTCAATGGCCCACTCGATATCGCCTGGAGAGCCGTAGGTGTCTTCGACCTTCAGGGCCAGCACTCTCAGCGCCTCGATGTCGGTCATCCTTAAGGAAGGCTTGGCCTGCTCGTCTAACGGCACGGGTTCCCCGACCACTCCCCCGCCGTCCGCAGCCACCAGTCTTTTACTCTTCACGGATGGTGTGGCCTCAAGGATCGAACCGTCTTTACGGCGCACCCGGAAGAGATCGGGAGTCAGGGTCCCGTCCATCACATACGGTCCCAGCCCCCATAGTGAATGAATGGTAAGGGAGTCGTCGGTTGAGCCCGAGATCGGATCCCGTGTATAAATGACCCCGCTGGAGGCTGCATCTACCATTACCATACAACCGACGCTCATGGGCAGATCCGATTCTTTCAAGCCATGACTCAAGAAGTAGTAAATAGCTTTAGGGCTGAATTTACTCGCAAGTATCTCCCGGTAGTGGTCGAGCACCTGGTCGGGACGCAGGTTCAGGAAGGTGGCATACTGGCCTGCGAAGCTGAAGTGGGCGTCTTCGCCTACCGCGCTCGAGCGCAGGGCGAACCGGACCGCCCCCGTCCGCCGTTCAAGTTCTTCAACCGCTTCGGCTATAGCTGACGCAAGGTCCTTGGGCACCGCACTTTCCCGCACCAGGGACTGGATCTCCGCGCTCGCCTGCTCAAGTTGTTCCAGGCTCTTCAGATCGAGCGATTGAAGGCGATCGTCGATACGATCCTGAAGCTTATGGGTCTCCATAAAATAGTGGTATGCCCAGGCGCTGATGGCGAATCCATCCGGCACAGGGAGCCCCATGCTTCTCATCTCACCAAGGCGCGTATTCTTGCCGCCTACACTGGCTGCCCGCCCGCATCCTGCCTGATCCAGAGGGATGGTGAAGTGGTCCTGCACAACCGGTCGCGTTCCGGGCAGAAGCTCTTCAATCCGGCCGTCGAGAAGGGCCAGACGATCCCGGAGGGGCACGTAAGATGGTCCCCCAAGGGCGATCATTTTCTCCACGATATCCGACACCCCCGCCCGCACCTCACGCACTCGCGCGAGGATGTAGTTGAGATCGAAGAGATATTCGCCCTGCGCCTTCTCTTCCATGTCGCTGATGATCTTGAGAACCTGGTTATTTTTTTCCAGAAGGCCCAGGAAATGATCGAATTTTTCCAGGAGGGCTTTGAAGGTCGGCCGGATTTCCGCTTCAGACCGGAATATTGATTGGAGCCACTTCATCGACGCAACCCCCGAAATTCATCCCATTTTTAGTATATTATGATTAGAGACAAGAATCAATACGGGTATGTTGCCTCACTGTTTAAGAATAACTTATTGATATCATAAGAATTAATAGGTTGACTTGGAGCCGCCCCACAATAATAATAGTGCAGATTATTGCACACTGTTGGGGCTTGCCACAGACAAGCAGGCGAGAGCTGCCGGGGCCGGCGGGGCTCGCAGCCGCACGTGGGTATCCGATAAGGGGGGAGAGATGGCGATAATAACGATCTCCAGGTTTACGATGAGCGGCGGGGAGAAGCTGGCCGAATGTCTTTCGGATAAATTGGGTATTCCATCGGTGAGCCGCGAGGTGATCAGCCAGGTGGCGAGTCAATTTGGCATATCCGAAGCCGTCCTCCTGGAGCAGGTGCAGAAGACCAAAGGCGGGCCCTCACCTGAGCGCCGCCTTTATCTGGCGTCTCTCCAGTTGGTGTTGGCTGAAAAGGCCCAGCGAGGGGCTTTCATCTACCACGGACTGGCCGGTCATTTCCTCTTGAGGGGCGTTCCTCAGATTCTTAAGGTCGGCATTGTGGCCCCGGTCAAAGTCAGGGCCGAGAGACTCATGGCGCAGAAAAATATCAGCATGGAAGAAGCGGTCAGGTCCATTCAGCGGTGGGATGAGAAGAGTATTAAATGGGCCCGCTTCCTGTATGATGTAGACTGGCTTGACCCTTCATTATACGACCTCGTGATCAATATCGCTGAAATCGGCGTGGAGAGTGCCTGCGAGATTGTTCTCTGTGCGTTGGACCAGCAGGAATTCAAGGAATCCCCCGGGACGCAATTCCTGATCGACGACCTCGTCCTGGCCAGCCGGGTGAAGGTACAACTGGCCGCCAATGAGACGACCAGAGGGTTGGAGCTGGAAGTAGAGGCCAAAAAACAGGTGCTAAGGATCACGGGCCGGGTCTTAATGGGGGGAGGCATTTTCTCCTGGCGCGGTGAAGACCGCATTCGCAACGACCTCATCGAAGTCGCCATGGCAGTGCCGGGGGTGGAGAAAGTGATAGTTGCCCTGGAGGGAGAGGCCGTTCCCGTGGAATAAGTGCGTTGGGGAAAAGCGCGAGAGCACTCTTCCACCACAAGGGACCGTGATAGTCAGTTTTGCAAAAAAAACCTCTAGAAGCCCGGGGCCCCGTTGTTTTGGGCGGGCGCATCGGGGATGACGGGCGGCATCGCAGCAGGGGGCGGCGCCGGGGGCGGAGGGGCGCTTGGGGCAGGCCCGGCAGGTTTGGGACTACCCGCTTCCCCGGGAGGGGGATAGACATAGTGGGTCACCGGTTCTTTTTCCGGGACCGGAAAGTCCTCGTTTGGATAGAGAGGGAGCGCCTTCGACATGAACTCCATCCAGATGGGCAGGGCGGTCGTGCCGCCCGATTCCTTCTTGCCGAGGAAGCCGTCCTTGTCGTAACCTACCCAGACGAGACAAAGGAGCTGAGGAGAAAAGCCGACGAACCAGGCGTCCCTGAAGTCATTGGTCGTACCCGTTTTCCCGGCGAGGAAGTAAGGCATACCGGCCGCCTTTCCTGCTGTTCCCCGTTTTATCACGCCCTTCATCATGTCGACAAGCGTGTAGGCCGCCTCCGGAGCGACGACGCGCTCCTCCACGGCGTCCCGGTGCATCTCCTCACCCTGCACGGTCAGAATATTCCTTATGGTGGAGGGGGTGATATAGGTACCGCCTCTTGCAATGACGGCATAGGCCGCCGCAAGCTCCAGCGGGGAAACCTCCGTCGAGCCGAGGGCAAGGGAAAGGTTTGGGGCGAACCTGCTGTTTATATGGAGCTTCTTCGCAAGCTCGATCACCTTATGCACACCGACCCTCTCAAGGAGCCTCACCGTTGCCGTGTTGAGGGAAAGCTCCAGGGCCCTCCTCATCGTCACGGCCCCGTGGTATTCATTCTTGTAATTCTTCGGCTGCCAGACCTGGCCGGCCGAATCCGTGTAGGAGACAGGCGCGTCCATGAGGGTCGTCTCCGGTGTAAACCCCTGGGTAACGCCGGTCAGATAGATAATCGGCTTGAAGGCGGACCCAGGCTGACGCCTCCCCTGGGTGGCCCGGTTGTAGGGAGAGGTCGCGAAGTCCTTGCCGCCGATGAGCACCTTGACCTCACCTGTTTTGACGTCCATGGCAATAAGCGCTACTTCCGGGAGTACCGCAACCTGCGGGTTCCGCTCCCGGTAGAGCCTCATCCCTTTTTCAATAGCGTCATAGGCGTATTGGGTCATCTTCAGGTTTATGGTGGTGCGCACGTTCAAACCGGTTGTCAAGACCTCATCCTGCCGGGGGAGATACTCTTCGAGGGTCTGTTTGGTCTGCTCGATAAAGAACCCCGTCTTCTTCTCGTGTATCCGGAAAGGAGCGAGGACAAGGGGCGCGCTTACCGCTGTGTTGTGCTGAGCCTGGCTGATAAAACCCGCTTCCAACATTTTCCTGAGGACCAGGTTCCGGCGCTCGATGGTCTTGGCCTGGTTCTTAAAGGGAGAAGAACGGGACGGCGATTTTGTCAGACCGGCGAGTACGGCCGCTTCCGCCAGGGAAAGGTCCTTCGTCTTTTTGTCAAAGTAGGTGTAGCTCGCCGCCTCAACCCCGTACGCACCCTCCCCCAGGTAGATGAGGTTCAGGTACATACTGAGTATCTCATCCTTGGAATAGTTCCTCTCGATGTTGATGGCGAGGATGATCTCTTCGATCTTTCTCTTCATGCTTTTTACGGGGGTCAAAAAGAGGTTCCTCGCAAGCTGCTGGGTAATGGTCGAGGCCCCTTCACTCATGCCCTTCCTCACGAAGTTTTTATAAAGGGCCCTGCCGATGCCCCGCAGGTCGAACCCGGAATGCTGATAAAACCTCACGTCTTCTATGGCGATAAAGGCCTTTCTCACGTGGTCCGGCATCTCCGAGAGTGGTATGGCCACTCTTTTTTCGATAAACAGCTCCGCGAAGAGCGATCCGTCGTCGGCGTAGAGCCTGGTTGCCGATCTCGGCGTGTGTTGCGAAAGCTCTTTGACATCCGGTACCTCCAGATAGTTGACCAGGCTGTACCCAAGGGCAACGCCCAGGACCGCGGGGAAAAAAAAGATGATGACGGCAAGTTTTATAATCCTTGACATGGGAATGGTTATTATATACCACTATCCCTAATGTTGGCAAAGCGTCTCAAGGTCGTCTGCATTCTCGGCCCCACCTGTGCGGGTAAGTCCGATCTGGCCTTATGGCTTGTGCCCAGGATCGGCGGCGAGGTCGTCAACGCCGATTCGATGCAGGTTTACCGGCATTTCGATATCGGCAGCGCAAAACCGGATACGGCCGCCCGGGAACAGGCGCCCCACCATGTGGTAGACGTGGCGGAACCCGATGAGGCGTTCAACGCGGCCAGGTTTCAGAAGATGGCGGACCAGGCCGTCCGGGAGATATCGGCAAGGGAGAGCGTTCCCGTGATAGTGGGTGGGACGGGTCTCTATCTGCGCGTGCTCTTCCACGGCCTATTCGACGCGCCAACGGACACGGACCTGAGAAACAGGCTGAAGACCCGCTTTCAGGAAGATCCCCTTTCGGTATACCGGGAACTCGAACGGCATGACCCGGCATATGCCCGCTCCATCAGCCCTCACGACCGGGTGAGGGTGGTGAGGGCCCTCGAGATTTACTACCTCTCCGGCGTCGCCATGTCCGAGCACTGCAGACTGCACGGGTTTCGCGACGAAAGGTACGACGCGTACAGGATCGGCCTCTCCCGGGAGAGGGCAGAATTGTATGGGGGGATAGAGAGGAGAGTCGATCTGATGCTCCGCCGGGGGTGGGTGGAGGAGGTGGAGGGTTTGTTGCGGCGCTACCCGCTTTCCGCCAGGCCCTTTCAGGGCATCGGCTACCGCGAGATCGTGCTCCACCTGACAGGAAAAATCGGGTATCAGGAGATGGTCGAGGCTATCAAGAGAGCGACACGCCGCTATGCGAAGCGACAACTCACCTGGTTTTCCAAAGAAAAGGGGATAGAATGGCATCGCTATCCGGAAGAGCGCGACGCCATTCTCGAAAAGATAGGAGGTTTCCTGAGTTGACAGAGCTGGAACGCATTCTAGAGGCTATTATTTTTTCATCGTCAAAACCGATAACACTCAAGAGACTGCAAAAAGGGCTGCCCGAGTTTACCGTCCTCGAGCTTCAGTCGGCGCTCTCCGCACTCGTGACAGCCTATGCAGCGTCTGACAGGGCCGTGGAGATCGTGGAGGTCTCGGCGGCCTACCAGATAAGGACCAGGCTGGGCTATAAGGACTGGGTGAAGCGGTTTGTAAGGGAGAAAGAAGTCGGTTTGACGAGGGCCGTGCTTGAAACGCTCGCGGTCGTCGCGTACCGGCAGCCGATCGCGAAGCGCGAGATCGACAGCCTGAGGGGCGTCGACTCAAGCCGCTCTGTCAGACAGCTCCTGGACCGGAAGCTGATCGAGATTGCCGGGAGGAATCAGGACGTGGGTCACCCGATGGTCTTTCGGACCACGAGAAAATTCCTCGAGCTTTTTGGTCTCCGTGACACCGGCGATCTGCCTACCCTGAAAGAGCTGGAGGCCCTGGAGAAATAGGAGCATCTCGTGGACATCTCGGAATTCCTGATCTTTGCCGTCAATAACAAGGCATCGGACCTTCACCTGAGTGCGGGGGAGCCGCCGCACGTGAGGATCCACGGAGAGATGCGGAAATTTGAAACACCGGTTCTCGGCAAGGAAGAGATCCATGACATGATCTACGACATCCTGAGCGACCAGCAAAGAAAAATCTACGAAGAGCAGCTTGAGATAGACTTCTCCTTTTCCCTGGGAGAATACGGCAGGTTCAGGGTTAACGTCTTCAAACAGAACCGCGGCGACGCCGCTGTCTTCCGAACCATCCCCGGCACGATCCCTACGTTCGAATCCCTCGGTCTTCCAAGAGTGCTCATCGACCTGTGCCGGCTCGAGAGAGGGCTTGTCCTCGTGACAGGGCCGACGGGCAGCGGAAAATCGACGACCCTGGCCGCAATGGTAGATCTGATCAATACCAGGCTCAAGGGGCATATCATCACGATAGAGGACCCCATCGAGTTTGTCCATTCCTCGAAGAGCTGCCTCATCAACCAGCGGGAGCTCGGGCCTCACACGCGCAGCTTCGCGAATGCCCTTCGGTCCGCGCTCCGGGAAGACCCCGACGTGATGCTCATTGGCGAGATGAGGGACCTGGAGACGATATCCCTCGCCCTCACTGCCGCTGAGACAGGCCATCTCGTGCTCGGGACGCTCCACACGAGCGGCGCCCCCAAGACCATCGACAGGATTGTGGACGTTTTCCCCGGGGCGCAGCAGAACCAGGTCCGGTCGATGCTCTCCGAATCCATCCAGGCCATCATCACCCAGGCCCTCTTCACGGCCAGGGACGGCAAGGGCAGGGTGGCGGCGTTTGAGATCATGACCGCCTCGCCGGCGGTGAGAAACCTGATCCGGGAAAACAAGATCGCCCAGATCCCCTCTGCCATGCAGACGAGCAGGCAACTGGGGATGCAGACCATGGAGGCCTCGGTGAAAGAGCTGCTTGCGAGAAACCTCGTCACCCAGGAAGAAGTGGCCTTCTACCTGTCGAAATATGAGAGGTGAGCCATGCCCATGTCGGCGTTTTTCATGGACCTGCTGCGACACATGGTAGACAGGGACGCCTCCGACATCTATCTGACCCAAGGCATACCACCCATGTTCAGGATCCAGGGGGATGTACTGCCTTACGAGGAGAAGGTCCTATCCGGCGACGATACGCAGGCCATTGCCGAGGGGATCATGAACGACAGACAAAAGAAGATTTTTGCAGAGAAGCATGAGATGAACTTCGCCCTCTTCTTCCCCGACCTGGGCCGGTTCAGGGTGAATATCTTCCGGCAGCGCGGGAACGTGGGCATCGTGGCAAGACAGATCAAGATACACCTCAAGACCGTGGACGACCTGGGTCTGCCCCGGATATTGAAGGAGATCGCCATGGGTAAGCGCGGTCTCGTGCTGGTGACCGGCTCGACGGGAAGCGGAAAATCGACAACCCTGGCGGCTATGATAGACCACAGGAACGAAAACCAGCGGGGGCATATCATCACCATAGAGGACCCCATCGAATTTGTGCATCCGCACAAGCTGAGCGTGGTCACACAGAGAGAGGTCGGATTCGATACGCACTCCTTTTACAACGCCCTGAAGAATGCGCTGAGGCAGGCCCCCGACGTGATTCTCATAGGCGAGATCAGGGACACCGAGACCATGGAAGATGCCATAGTCTTCGCCGAGACCGGCCATCTCTGTTTCGGCACACTCCACTCGAACAACGCCAACCAGGCGATTGAGAGGATACTCAATTTTTTCCCCATAGAGAGGCATCTTCAGATCTATATGCAGCTCTCCCTCAATCTCAAGGCCATCATATCGCAGAGACTCATCCCCACGGTGGACGAAAAAAGGGTCGCCGCAATCGAGATATTGCTCGACACGCCGAGGGTAAAGGATCTCATCACCAAAGGTGAAATCGGGCTCTTGAAAGAGACCATGGCCCTCGGCTATCAGGAAGGCATGCAGACCTTCGACCAGCATATCTACGACCTCTGCCGGGAGGGCAGGATCAGCTACGAGAACGCCATCGCCTACGCCGATAGTCCCAATGACCTGAGGATCAGGATAAGGGTCTCCGGGGCAAAGAAGGATGAGCGGCCAAAGCCGCTCAAACTGCGGATGGACGAGCACTAACCAACGATGGGAGAGGGGGGTTCTTTCGGCTGCCTATACTCTTTTAAGACGAGGGTCAGAGGGCTTAACAGGCAGATCAGCAGCCCGAGAATCGAAATACCGAGCCTGAAGCTGACGAGATCACCGGAAAGACCAAGGAGGTAGGGGACTGCGCCGCCTCCGAACAGGATGCCGAAGGCCACGATAACGCCGGTTGCCAGGCTTCTCGTGTCCCTGGTGAATATCTTCGCCGCCGCTACGAATGCCAAAGGGAAAAAAGCCGTTACCACCACCACCTGAAAAAAAAGCACCATACCTGTATGTCCCGCGGGGGCTGCACCCATGAGGATCGTAAGTATGCCCGTCAGAAGCAGTACGAAGAACAGGGCCTTTATCGGGTCGATCCTGTGGACGAAGAACGTCACCGACACCGCGGTGACAATTCCGCCAAGCCTTGATAAGCTTACCAGGTGATTGGCGTACCCGATGCCGAATGATAACTCTTTTGTCAGATAGAGAGGCATTATGCCGAAGATGCCCAGGTTGGCCCCCGTACCCAGGACAAAGAGTATATTCATTATCCACAGTGACCGCGCTTTCAAAAGATGGTCAAACGCGTTCTTTTCGGAACGGATGACCTTTACTTCATAACCCATAAACCAACAGAGTACGGCATTCACCAGGAGTACCACGGCGAGGACCTGGAAGGTCCCCCTCCATCCGAAAAACTGGAGGAGAAAAAGGGCGATCAAGGGACAGCAGAATATCCCGACCGGGGCGCCGGAGTCGTGGATGGCAATGGCTCTGGCCCAGTGGTGTTCCGTAAAGTATTCGGTGATCAGAGGCAAAACCGCCGGCAGATAGGCGCCTATCGAAGCACCCATGATGAAATTGAACACGTAAAGGAGTGAGAACGCCTTGACAAAGGGGATGAGGAAAAGCAGCAGGGACGTTGCGGCAAGCGAAAGGGCTACCGACTTCTTATAACCGAATCTGCCCGCGTAGAACCCGGAAACAAACATCGACAGCGCATACCCTAGCGACATGAAGGTAAAGACGCTGCTTGCCTTGGCGTGAGTGACCAAAAATTCGTCTTCAATGAGCGGCAGGATAGGTGCGAAGCTCAGCCTCACGGTCATGTTGGTGAACCAGAAAAACCAGAAAACGAGAAGGAGTAAAAGGCCTTTGCCCTTAAGGTCGAAGCGGTGTTCCATGGTGCTCATTTAACCAGAAACCGCACTAAACTTCAATCAATCTTTACTGGAGCTTCCCCTATGGTTCCTCGGGAAACCCCACCTCTTCATGTGTGCTATCTGGCGCACTCGGACGGATCGCCCTTCACCTTTTCCAGGGCATGGGGCAAGGCCGCCTCTATGAATGAGAGGCATTCTGCCGCAGCTTTGGGGCTGCCCGGCAGATTGACGATGATCGATTGTCCCCTGATACCGCAGACCGCTCGCGAAATCAGCGCGAAAGGCGTCACGCGGTAGCTTTCCATCCTCATGATTTCTGAAAACCCGGGAAGCTCTTTTTCCAGTACCATGCGGGTCGCCTCAGGCGTGACGTCCCGCGGGCCGACCCCGGTTCCTCCTGTGGTGACGACAAGATCTATGCCAATTCTGTCGACCTGGTCCCTTATGGCTTCTGCGATGCGGTCGATTTCATCCGGTATGACTATCACTTCCGTCACCTCATAGACCTTTTGCAGCATCAATCGAAGGCCGGGACCGCTCGTGTCGGCCCTCTCCCCGGTAGAGCCTTTGTCGCTGATGGTGATGACCACGGCCCTGTATTTCATGGGAGTATCTCCACCTCGTCTCCCACACGGACCTCACCGCCCGCGACCACCTCGGTGAATATGCCCTCCTTGGGCATCACGCAGTCGCCCACCTGATAAAAGATGGCGCACCTCGTATGGCATTCCTTGCCTATCTGGGTGACCTTCATCAAGACCTCGCCCACCCGGAGTCTCGTTCCGATAGGGAGGGTGGGGAGCTCTATGCCTTCCGTTGTCAGGTTTTCCGCAAAATCGCCTGGTT
>Ga0326727_10006226_pt1 | contig 32972 bp, 24 predicted proteins | sample MB2enrmetagenome_FD_207643 | JGI IMG/M metagenome (GOLD analysis project Ga0326727, IMG submission 207643) | Lab enriched peat soil microbial communities from McLean, Ithaca, NY, United States - MB29MY | ecosystem: Environmental > Terrestrial > Soil > Wetlands > Peat | place: USA: New York...
AGCAATTGTCTTGCCAGGTAAGGTCATCTCTATCCTGTTGAATAATCATAGGCTGTGAACTGGTGATAGACTTTGGCTGTCCGCATTTGGGACGGAGGCGTCCGAAAGTGAGACCGTCGTGAAGTGCGGTGGTGGAACTGACGCACTGACAAGATATCCACGCGCTCTCTCGCGGTTTATGCAGCACCCCCGCCAATTCTTTATGCAGCCTTCGTTTCAATCGTGTGAATGCAGGCTGTCCAAATGGACTGGGGGCTGACTGGAAATACCAATTGCAGTGGGCCGGAACTCGCTCGAACCCGGCTGAGCTTCAGGCTCTTGTACGAACGAACAAGGCACCTTCGCCGAACCATCTACTTGGCTTGAGCGTAGTAGCCGCGGCGAACTCGGACTCTGTAGTTCCGGTTGCGCACGCGCACGCGAATCCTGCGAAAAGATCCGTCACGCAGCTTGTTCGAGGGTGAGTATCCAAGGAAGTACTGAGCGCGCAGTTCATCGGCAATTTCCCGAAAGGCCGCACCGGTGTCGCGCACTTGGTTCACCCGAACCATCCGGCCCCCCGTCTCCTCCGACAACTTCTTCAAAACCGAATTGCCCCTAGAAGCCAGACCTTGCGCCCAATAAAATGAGCTGTCGACGAGGGCCACGGAATAGATGATGACATCAGCTTTCTCCGCGGCTTCGAGCGCTCCGTTGGACGTCACCTTGCTGCCTTGATCTTCGCCGTCGGTCAGCATGATGACCACCTTGCGTCCCACATTACTCTTCATCAGCTCATTTGAGGCCAAGTACAGAGCGTCGTAAAGGTGAGTGCCGCCTACACTCGCGCCCGCCGACGGCTCCGGTAGAAGCTTGTGCCCGCCTTCATTAATGACTGTGTTGTCGATGGCGCGCCCTAGAAGGCGCTGTTCACTGGTGAAGTCCTGAAGCAGCTCAACCTCTACGTCGAATCGGAGGACAAAAGCCGAATCCTTGGGGCGCAGCACTTGGTGGATGAACGCCCGGGCTTGTTCTTGCTCGGCTGCCAACAGTTGCTCCTGGCTGGGGCTCGTGTCAATCATGATGCCAAGGGTCAGCCGGCTGTCTGTCTCGCGAGAAAAATAACCAATCCGTTGTGCGACGTGATCCTCGGTAAGCTTGAAATCTTCCTTATTGAGATTCGGGATCAAACGGCCTCTGTTGTCCTTGACGATGGCGTAGACGTTCACTACCACAGTTGAAGCCTTCAAGGTCGCTTGCGGCGGCGAATTGATCTCCTTTTCCTGGTTTGCCACCTGGGCTGGGGCTAGGATCGTGAGGCAGAAGCTTAACAACGGAGCGCATCGGATCGCGGCGAGGACTTTTGTGCGGTGCGTCAAGGCGTGCTTTCTACGAGCTTCGCGTGCGTCCAAACTGGTATTTGGGTCTCAGAGCCAAAGATTCCCGAAAAAGGGTCGGGGGCAAGCCTCTTCTACAATTCAAGTGATGCTGAAAAACGCTTGCCCCCCATATCGGGCCGTCCAACGGTGCTTACTACCCACCCATTATAACCGGGATGCGTTCGAGGAGTTGAGGCGCCTGAACGATGAGCTGCCCCCCAGTCTTAGGTACTGAGAATTGGAGAGTCAAGCCCAGTTCTGCCAGCCGCAGGGCACGGATTGTGTAGTTTCCTCCACTGCGGACAAGGATCAGTTCGCTACGGTCAAGAGTCTGGCTGTCAAAGGACCCTTGGTTCAAGACCATTTCCACGGGCTTGCTTCCTCGCCAGATGGTGACTATGCCCAAATTCGTTGCACGGTCAAGGGTGAACGAATAGTCGCCGGGAGGCAGAACCATCTGTCCCCACCGTGCTTCGACGGACAAAGTGAATTTACCGTTGTAAGCCCCTCCTGCGCTTGCGAGGTTTGCAGTGAAGCAACCGGCCAAAAGCGCAAGGCCGAGAGGTGCAACTAGCTTGAAACTTCTATTCAGACTCATAGTGGTCCTCCATGTTTGAATGTGGCAGCGACGGCTGCGTCCTGCCTTGGCGGGGGCCGGTGTATCGCCCACGCACACTCAGTTTCCCTCAGGCCTACTGCGGCTTCAATGCACCAGAGGTGAACTCTTGTTGAACTTTGTATGAACAGGCAACTTGCTCAAAACAAAAGGGGAATTCGATATGCTCACTATCTGTTTGAAGAGTTTTTGTATCGTTTAGCTTGTGTGCTACACCCACCAACAGACCCACCCCCATGGCATCGCCGATGCTTCAGAAATCAAAAAGTCCTAATGTGAAAGATCCACTTGCGGCCCCGCATTAGAGGTACCCTTCAGGGCGGCAGTTCTTTATCGTCCAAGCTGCCCGGCTCTCGCTTTCTGCTGACGGCCTATTGGCCGCTGCCTACTGCCCTATAGCGACCGCCTACGCCAGCCCGCGCTGCACTATGAACCACCAGGACACCAAGGCGCCAAGAGAGCCCGTCCCCAAGGGAAATGATGAAGCTGCTGCAAAAGACTCTCCGGTCACCGGCTGGGTTTTCTGGTGAACTTTAACGGTGCACTCATAAAGCAAGGGACGCAGCGAGTTACCCTATGATCGCTTGGTGTCTTAGTGTCTTGGTGGTGAAAGGTCTTGAAGAACTCCTGGGCTACACCTGTGAATATATTTCTCTTGACAAACTCTGTCCTGTGTGGTAGCCTATCTGTGTGAAAAGTTCAATCCCCGAGGAAATCCTTTCCTCGGTAACCTAACACGCCCACGCAGGAGGAACCATGTCTTTACGCAAATCACCCCAACTTACACCCGAACTGCTCGCCGCCGCGGCCCACAATGCCCAGCATTCCACCGGACCGCGCAGCCCGGCCGCCAAGCAGAACTCGAAACTCAACGCCCTCAAACACGGCCTGCGCGCCAAGCCCGAAAACCACTACCAAGTCATGCTGGCCCTGGGCGAAGACCCGCAAAAATTCGAAAACTTGAAGCAGGAACTCATGACCGCCTTCGGCCCCGGAGACGAGCTCTGGGAAAAGCAGGTGGACGACCTCGCCAAGCTCTACTGGCGCCGCGAAAGGCTGGTGCGCGCGCAGGAAGGCGTGATGCGCCGTACTTTGCTGGAGGTGGAAGACTGCCAACACCGCCGCCGGCAGGAGATGGCCCGCGTCACCTTCCCCGCCTCGCAGCACGAGATGCTGAGGTCGACCTGTCGCAGTCTACAGACCGGGGCGTGGCGCTGAGAAGGATGCTTTCTTATCTTGAACTCGTCCGGGAGGAGATCAAGCAGCACACCTTCCGGCCCCGCCAGTACGCCGTATTGGAATATCTTTACCAAGGTACGACGGGGTGGCGACAGGTGCTGATTTTCAGGCTGCTGCACCGTTTCAGCGACCCTCAGTACCTCGACGCGCAACAAGCCGACGCTGGCAAGCCGCTGGGGGAGCCCGAGCGCCAGGAACTTCTCCGCCTGCTGGAGGAGGAAATCGCCAGCGTGCAAGAGGAATTCGAGTATGCCGAAAAGCTGAATGAGGAGGAAGCGGCTTTGGAGCGGGACGCCTGCCTTGCTCCAGAGGGGGAGACGTGGGCCATGATGCTGCACCGGGAAGCCGCCCTGGACCGCTCGATTGACCGCAAAGTGAAGATACTGCTTGCCATGCGGAAAGAATTCCCAACCGGCGACCTCCCGGCCCTGCCTGAAGACTTGGGGGATGACGCGGAAATGGAGAGCATCAACAAGATTCTGGGAATGGGCATTCCGTCCGAGGCCGTGGCAACCGAAGGGACCCAGCAAATCCAAAAATGAACAAACGAAGCGGGAATGTCTTTGAAAAGAAAGGACGGCTGTGGAAAGTACAGGAGTCAGGACGCCCAAGAGCCGGTTCCAGGTGTCAGGTATCAGGTGTCAGGAGTCAGGAGTGATAACGAAGCGCATCTGATTCCCGCCTTCCGCTTTCTGCTTTCTGCCTTCCGCCCACTGCCTTCTGCCTACTGCCGACTGCCTACTGAATTTGCGGGAGGCGGGATGGAAAGGGCACCTCGCAGGTATGAGAGCTCTTGACAAGATGTCACCGCCGATGGGAGAAGGAGGAAACCAGCAACTTCAAAAAATAACTGAACGACGCGGGAATATCTATGAAAACAAATGATCGCTGTGAGAAAAGTCGGAACGAAGCGGGAATGTTACAGAAAATAAAGGACTTATCTTCTTAATGAGGAATGTTATTGAAAATAAAGGTAGTTAGTGTTCAGAACAGCTACCCGCGCCCAGGGCGATTGCCAGCCGATGTGAAGCCAACTCTACGGCGCGGACGAGGCATTGCGGCAAAGGCCAGAGCCAGGTTGCGGCAATCCGCCTGTTGTTATAGACTCCAGACACTATGAGCCAACACCATGGGAAGAGCCGCAGGTCCCCTGCGCCACGTTGCTGCGCGGCGGCGCGGGCCGTGCTTCTGTTGAGCCTGGGTGGCGGTCTGCTGGGGCGCGTCCCCCACGCGCTGGCGTGGCAAATGCCGTCGCTGTTCGAGATGCCGGAGGCTCAAGTGGAGCGGTTGCCGAATGAGCCCCGCCAACTTGACCTCGCACCGGGGGAAGCTGTCCTTGACCTTGCCGCTTCGCCGACCGGCCCCGAGGTGGCGGTCCTCGCGCGCCCAACCAACGCTCCCGCTCGCCTCGTGCTTTGGAAACTCGCTTCCGGCCGGACCGAGGCCATCTGGCAAGCCACTGGCGAATACGCTCCGCAATGGCTTGCCTGGCACCCCACCGGGCAAGCCCTGTTTGTACTCGGCACGGGCGGGGGGGAATCCACTCTCGTGCGCCTGGACCGAACGTCCACCGGATGGAAGGCTGCAACCATTTTTCACAGCAAGAGAACACTTGCGCGCCTGGTGGCCGGCCCGCGCCCGTTCACCACCGATCCGCAGAACGCGCCGTCGTTCTGCCGCCTCTTTTTCGGCGCGACCCGCCCCAACGGAACTTCTTTAATCGTCTCAGTGGATGAGCACGGCGGGCGCTACTACGAAGTGACCAAGTCCAAATTTGAAGGGCCACCAGCGTCCAACAGCGCGTTCGGTGATTCTCCCCCGGTGCAATTCGTGGCGGAGTCAGCGCTGCCCGTGGCGTTTCATCCCGCCGGTCACATGCTGGTTTGGGAAGACGGCGCCCACTGTTTCCAGGCGGCGCGATACGAGGTGAACAACTGGGAAAAATCCACCCCGATTTTGGGCGGAAAGCTCTGCGGCGGCTCGGTCACGCCCACGCCCAACGGTATCGGTCTGCTGCACTGGCTTGAGGCGACGCCCGGCGTGGAGTTGTATGTGAGTGGGGAAAAGCAGACGGCACGGCAAGCAGCAGAGTACCAATTTCTCTCTGCCCCGCGCTCAGTGGCCGACGGACGCGGCATTGTCGGCGCCACCAAAAACGCGAAGGTCATCAAGGTGGTCTACGTCCCCATCGATGTACCGCTGGCCAAGGTCGCCAACGCTTGGATGTTTCTCGAATCTCCCCGGGACCGTGAGTTGTTCTCCAAGAAAGCGGGCCTGTTCCGCCCTCTGAAGGACAATGACCAACTGTTTCAGCTCTACGACAGTGAAGCCTATTACTGCGGCGGTTATAACGTCTCGACACCCACTCGACCATATCTCGTCACCACGGACGTGTTCTGGGAAAACTTCGCCGCGGCGTACGAGGGCCTGTTTGTGCTGCTTGAGCGCCGGCAGGCCATACCGATGTTCTGGGAGTTCGTGCAGGCCGCAAACGCCGCGCTGGCCAACACCGGCTCACCATGGGCGCCGGTGTTTCACGCGCTGGCGCAGGTGAGGACGGAAGCCCCACCGGACGATCCCGAGGCGCAAAGAATTTTGCGCGCGGACAGCGTGGAGCACTCTGCGGTGTTGGGCCGCGACTTCAACTATGGCGAGCTCAAGCCTCGCGGACACTACACCGCCTCCGAGGATGAGAAGCGTTACTTCAAAGCGTTCCGCTACCTCACCAGCGCGCCGTCTGAGCAATTGCCCCCAGCGGAGTTGGCATCACTGCCCGCCGGGGTGCAGGAACGCGCGCGGTTCTGGATTCAGACCTACTTGGCGTTTATCGCGCCTTCACGTGCCCCCTCTCTTTGGAGCGGGCTGCCCGGCGCCCCGCCTGCTTACGCCCGCCATGTCCTGAAAACTCCGGCGCTCTTCCCGCTCTCTTTTGGATTTGACAATGAGGTCCTGCTCTCCACCGTCTTTCACCCGGACTGGGCGGAGGATGAACAAATCGCCGGCCCGGCTGGGCCGCGCCTGCTGCCTTCCGGTTTGGACGTGGCTGCGGCGCTCGGCAATCCGCTGGCGCGGACCTTGCTGGCGCCGGAGATCGAGAAGTATCCTCAGCTCACACAGGCCCTGAACAGCTTGCAAGCACGCGCGCCTGCGGCGGGTTCGCGCGCGCCCGAGAATCTCTACGACCGCTGGATTGATGCCTTGGCCACCTCATGGGTTGAGAGCGCTGCAATTCCCGCCGAAGGCAAGGAAGATCTCTGGGAAATCAAGCGACTTCAAACGGGACTAGCCTCGTGGGCGACACTACGCCACGCCACCGGCCTGGTGAACGAGCGGACTGCCGCTGAATGCGGCGAAGGTGGCTTTGAGTGGATTCTGCTTACCCCACCGCGCGGTTACGTGGAACCCACGCCTGACGCCTTTGAGTCCATCGCCGGACTATTCGATGCCGCTGCCGCGGCAGTGCGCAATTCGCCCGCGCTCCAGGGCGACAGCCCGCCGTCATTCGCTTTGGAGAGGCCCCAGGCCCTGGGGGCGGAAGCCGTTGCCTTGCGCGAAGGCGTCTTGCGACGTCTCGGTGAATCCGCTGCCAAAGCACGGCTCTTTGCCGGGATTGCCCGCAAGGAACTCCGCGGCGAGCCGCTCTCCAACCAGGATTACGACGAGATCCTTTACATCAACCGCACCGCCGAGTATCACTTCATGATATTCAAAAGCCTGGCGAACGAATCCTTTGCGCTTGCCAATCCCGACCCCATGCCGAAAATCGCCGACGTGGCTGGCGGCGCGAACGGCGTTCCCTATTTGCACGTGGCCGTCGGAGCACCGCTCGAATGGGACCAGATCGTGCCTTTCTTCGGACGCCAAGAGATTGTGAAAGGGAGCGTTTACTCTTACTACGAATTCACTTCGCCGTCGCCCCTCAACGACGCCGAGTGGCGCGCGCAGTTGCCCGGCGCTGCCCGGCCGGCCTGGGTGTCGCCGTTCGTGTCGAAAGCGATCCTCTCGTGCCCCGCCAAAAACCCTTATTGAGTCTGGCTCTTTCCGCGCTCGCCGTTATGTGTGCGACGATGGGGCGGACTCTTTTCCGCGCGCAGCAACCGCCCGCTTCGCCCTCGGCTGAACCCCTGCCCGCGCGGCCTGTGCCGGAAATACGGTTGCTGTTCACCGGCGATGTTCTTCTCTCACGCCAAGTCGCCGCTGAAATCCGCCTCAAGCACGAGTCACCCTGGACGAACCTAGCCCACCTGTTCCGCTCCGCTAATTGGGTGGGCGGCAACCTGGAAGGCGCCGTCGGTGACGCCTCCGGGTGCGTCGCGTCCTCGGAGCAATCGCCTTGCTTTGGGATAGATGCTTCCTTGCTGCCCCTGGCGCGCACGGCCGGTTTCGCGGCGCTCGGCAATGAGAACAACCACGCCGGCGACCTCGGCGCGGCCGGCCGCGAATCCACCCGCCAGGCGCTCGCCGCCACAGGGCTTTTGCCGCTCACCTTCGAGGCTTCGCCGGCCTTCCTGCGCTTCGGCACGACGACTGTGGCGGTGGTCTCCATCAGCACCGTTCCCGACCGCCAGGGGAAGCCGGAAGAATTGCCCAGCATCGCGCTCCAGCAAAAACTGCGGTTGGCGCGTGCGCTCGCCAATCTGGTGGTGGTTTCGATCCACTGGGGCAGTGAGCTTCTCGATTGGCCGAGCGATCAGCAACGGAGGCAGGCGCAGTGGCTCGTGGCGCACGGAGCCGACGTGATCCTGGGGCACCACCCTCACGTCGTGCAGATGCCGGAGTGCGTGTCCGGCAAGCCCGTCTTCTTTTCGCTCGGCAACCACGTCTTTGACCAGATGTATCCGGCGACCAAAGAGGGCCTGATCGCTGATTGCCGGATTCGCGGCGAGCGCGTGCTCTGCGGTGCATTGCGCACCCACACGGCTAACGCCTCCAGCTTTCCGAAAGCGGCCGCGGATGATCCCGCCGCTCGCCAAGCGCTGGCCACTTGCCCGGTCCAACTTAGTCCTACCCTGACGGTCTCAGGTTTCGCGCTTCGCCCCCAGCTTTCCTCGCCCGCAGACCCCTCCGGTGAAATCTGGATCGAGGGTTTCGTCCCCGGATCACCAAGCGGACAACGAGCGTGGCGAACTCGGCCGGCGCCGGTCCTTTCGCTGGAGGCGGGGTCCGTCCGGGGCGCACAAGGACCACCCCTCTTGTTTTCACTCGAAAAGCATGCCTCGCCCATCGACTCCGAGCGCGACCCTCGGCCCTATGTGTACGAGGTCGGCCCACACGGCTTCATCGCGCGCTGGCGCGGGTCGGCGCTGGCTTGGCCTTTACTCGACGCGCGGGTGCTGCCCGGGTCCGACGGCGTGCTGTGCGCTCTGCATCGCCGCGACTCCTTCCTGGTGCTCTCGCCCGAATCGAAGGGCACGCGCGTGGCCGCCTACCGCTGGAATGGTTTCGGCTTCGACGGCGTCACTGACCAGGGAGTCGTCTCCCAATGCCACGCCCTGCTCGACGAGGAAGGATCTGCCAGCCCTGAGCTGCAACCGTGAGACACTGGAGCCTATCGCTCTTGGAGATATCCCCATTGTCGGAGGAGGCCGTAAGGAGGCAAACCGTAGCAGGCGTAGCGCAGACCTCCGCCTTTGAGGTCTGCGGTTCTTCCTCAGATTTGCGCTGTCGCATCAAAGGGCAGACTGGCCATCGTCAACCCGCAGCGGCACATTGGTTGCGCCGCGGGTTCCGTTACGGAATGAGTCATGACGCCTTGGGCCGGTGGCGTATAATAGGACGTACCCGGCCACCTGAGTCGAGCAGCCGGCCAGGGCGGGGATCGAGATCCAGGCTGGTATCCGCGCCGCTCCGCCGGGTGAACGGTAAGCGCCAGGAAGGTAGGTGGGCGAGTTGTCGAGAGCTTCTCTGATTCTACTAGGCTTGAGTCTCTTTGCGCCCCACGTGGCGCGCGCGGAGGAGAACATGTTACGGCTCCCCCAGCAGGTTCTGGGCTGGAAAACTGACGGCCAGGACAAGGTGTTTACGCGGCAGACTATCTTCGATTACATGGACGGGGGTGGCGAGATTTACCTTGCCTACGACTTCCAGCAGCTTCTGGCGCGCGAGTACGCGAGGGCCGACGCGCCGCGCATCGTCGCGGAAACCTACCAGATGGCTTCTTCCAGGGATGCCTATGGCATCTTCACCCACGACACGGATGGCCAGCCCGTCTCCATGGGCCAAATGGCGCTTTACTCCGCAGGCCTACTGCGCTTCTGGAAAGACCGCTTCTTCGTCCGCTTGCAGGCAGAGGACGAGACGCCCGAGGTGAAGGCCGCCCTGATGACTCTGGGCCACCAAATTGCCTCGGGAATCCCATCGAATGGAAAAAAGCCCTCGCTGCTCATGGCCTTGCCGCCGCAAGGCTTGATCGAATCGAGTGTTCATTATTTTCATACGCCGGTCTCACTGAATATTCACTATTTTCTCGATGACTCGAATCTGCTCAATCTGAACTCGAAGACGGAAGCCATTCTGGCTCAATACCACCAGGACCGCGACAGGCCTCGTCTGCTCGTCGTTCGTTACCCAAGGCCGAGCGACGCGGCAGCGGCCTTCGAGCAGTTCGGCAAGGTTTATCTCCGGCAATCTCCCGCCGGGAAGGCGGTCTACCGCAAACTGGAAAAAGAACAATTCGCGGGAGGACGCCGGGAGGAGCGCGCCCTTCTGCTCGTATTCGAGGCCGGCTCGCGCGAGAGCGCGGAAAAACTGGTTGACCTTGCGGCCTCGCGGATGAAAGGGGTCACACCATGAAGCATCATGACAAAAACCACAGGGTCACTCGCAGGGATTTCTTGCGCGGCACCGCTTACGCCACGCTGGGTCTGGCGATGGGGATCGAGGGCCTGCCGCGCGCTGGCAAGGGCTCGGCGTTTGCGGCCGAGAATCCTCTCAGCCAGGTGGTGCTGGTCCGGCACGAGGCGGCCGTGGATGCGGGCCACCAAGTCAACTCGGTTGTCGTGGCGGAGATGCTCGACACGGCGATGAAGACCTTTACTGGCGAAGGCGACATTGCCAAGGCATGGCAGCGGTACTTCCACCCGCAAGACAACGTGGGCATCAAATACACGCGCTGCTCCTGGCAACGAATCCACGTCAATCAGGCGGTGCTCGACGCCATCACGGATCGTCTGATCGCGAGCGGCGTCCCCAGGAACCGGGTCACGGCCAACGACTTCGGACTTCCGGTAAAAGATTGCACGGCGCTCATCAATGTACCCACCGTGAAAGTCCACTCGCTAACCGGCATCGCCGTCTCCATCAAAAACTACATCAACTTTACTCGGATCCGAATTTTCTATCACCACGACGGCAGCTCGAAGCTGGGTGAAACCTGGCTATTGCCCGAGGTGAAAGGCAAGACCCGATTGATTGTTGTGGATATGCTGCGGCCTTATTTTGGCCCCGGACCGCAGATTAATCCCCTGCACCAATGGGACTACAAAGGGATCCTGGTGGGGACCGATCCAGTGGCCATCGATACCGTCTGCCTGAGCATCTGCCAGAAGAAGCGCAACCTCTTCAAAGGCGAGGAATGGCTCATCACCCCGCCGCCCCGCAGCCTCGCCACCGCCGACTCCGTCTACCACCTCGGCACCAGCGACCCGACCAAGATCGAGCTGACGCGTTTGGGGTGGGAGAAAGAACAGTTGATCTAACCCTCCGTCGGCTCACCTTGACATTCTACCAGAAGCGGTGTATCCTCACCTAGAATGTCTACCAAAGAACAGAAAGAACGGATCGAGCTGCTACAAGGCACCCTGGACCTGCTGATTCTGCGCACGCTGCTGCTGGGCCCGGTGCACGGCCACGCCATAGCCAAGGCGATCGAATTCAACTCCGACGATGTGTTGCAGGTCGAGCAGGGGTCGTTGTACCCCGCCCTGCACCGGCTCATCAAGCGGAGATGGATTTCCGTACAGGAGGGCACCTCGGAGAACAATCGCCGGGCCAAGTTCTACCGGCTGACGGCCAAGGGACGGCGTCAACTGGCGGTTGAGACCAGCAAGTGGGACAAGCTGGCGGGAGCGATCGCACGGATTCTCCTACCGGTAGAGCAGGAGGGCAGATCATGACCCGCCGCAAACGCATGATGGAGGACCTCGACCAGGACGTCCGTGACTACATCGAGCGGGAGACCCAGGACAACATCGAACGCGGCATGTCGCCGGAGGAGGCGCGCTATGCGGCTCTGCGCAAGTTCGGCAACGTGACGCGGGTCAAGGAAGAGACGCGGGAGGTGTGGAGCTTCGTTTGGCTTGAGCAGCTATGGCAGGACATCCGCTTCGGCCTCCGTATGCTGCGCAAGTCCCCCGGCTTTACCCTCGTCGCCGTGCTCACTCTCGCCCTCGGCATCGGCGCCAACACCGCCATCTTCTCGATGGTGAACAGCGTCCTGCTGCGGCCGCTTGCCTATCGCGAGGCGCAGCAGCTTTACCTGGTGCGTGAAATCATCCCGGAGCTTAGCCAGACGTATCCCACACTTCCCGCAAACTTGCCGAATTTCCGCGTCTGGCAGCGCCAATGCCACTCGCTCGACGATGTCGCGATTGTCGAGCCCTTCAATATGACGCTCACTGGCTACGGCGAAGCGGAGCAGATTTCCGGTGGCCGAGCCTCCGCGAATCTCTTCGATGTGCTGGGTATCATGCCGGAACTGGGCCGCACGTTTCTGCCGCAAGAAGACACCCCCGGCAAAGACCACGTGGTGATGCTCACCGATTCGTTCTGGCGCGACCGCTTTCAAGGTGATCCACAGATCGTGGGCCGGTCGATTACCCTCGATGGTAAGCCCTTCCAGGTCGTGGGCATTCTTCCCGCTTCGTTCCGCTTCCCCAAAGGCGCTCAATGGGGCGCCTTTATAGAATTTTCCCCTCGGACGGATTACTTCAAGCCGCTAGGACTCAACGCGGAACAACTTGAACAGCTCGGAGAATTTGATTACGCCGCCATCGCCCGGTTAAAGCCGGGGACGAGCGCACGGCAAGCTCTGGCCGAGTTGAATGTTATTCAGGCACGGATTGCGAAGGATGCAAAGGAGGGGGTAGGCCTTCGCGCCGAGATCATTCCTCTCGAAAGCGAAGTCGTGGGATCGGCACGGCGTGGGCTTTTGCTCTTGCTCGCGGGCGTGGGGGCGGTGCTCCTGATCGTTTGCCTGAACCTGGCGAACCTCCTGCTCGTGCGCGTTCCAAGCCGGGTGCGGGAGGCGGGCATTCGGACGGCGCTGGGAGCTTCTCGCGCTCGACTGGCGCGGCAACTGCTGACGGAGAGTGCGTTGCTCGCGATCCTCGGAGGAGTCCTCGGCATTGGCCTGGCGTATTTCGGGCTGCGGTGGCTGGTGGCCGTGGCGCCCGCCAATCTGCCGCGGATTGATGAAGTGCATGTGGACGCGCGCGTGCTGTGGTTCACAGTCTTCGTTTCCATGCTGACCGGAATCCTCTTCGGCGCCTTGCCCGCGTGGCGCGCGGCGCACGCCGAGCCGCAACAGGCGCTGAAGGCAGGCGCCGTAACCATCACGGAGGGTCGCCCCGCACGCCGCTTGCGGGAGTCGCTGATCGGCTTCGAAGTCGGCGTCGGCACCCTGCTCCTGATCATTGCCGGCCTGCTAACAGCGAGCATGATCCGCTTACTCGGCGTCGATAAGGGATTCACGACGGAGCACCTTCTCGCCGTGGACGTTAGCTTGCCTGCGCAGAGCTACACGAAGCTGGCACAGAAAGAAGAGTTCTACGAAAACGTGCTCGGGCGGGTGCGCGCGCTTCCCGGCGTGAAATCCGCCGGCTGGATCAGCACGCTCCCACTCGAAGGACAGGGGCAGGTGAACTTCATTAACGTGCCCGGCCGCACGACGAAGGACGTGCTAGCTCCCACCGCGAATTACCGATATGTAAGTCCCGGATATTTCCAGTCGATGGGTATTCAGTTGCGCCAGGGCCGCTTGATCGAACCGGCCGACCGTGACCGCCAGGTTGCCGTCATTTCGGAAAGCGTCGCGAAGAAAGTGTGGCCGGGCGAAAACCCCCTCGGCCGGCAATTTCACCCGGGAGCCGATGATCGGCCTCTCATGCAAGTCATTGGCGTCGTCGCGGACATCCGGACGGTTGCACTTGACGAACCTCCCCTATTGATGGTCTATCAACCTTTCGGGCAGGGATCGCTAATGTGGGGAGGCTCGTACGCGTCGCTGGTGGTTCGAGCGACGATTGTGCCGGCAGCACTTGGCGCGGCCGTGCGCGGCGCGATTCGGAGCGTGGATTCCGGTGTTCCGATCGTGCACCTCCGGCCCATGACCGAGATCGTGTCGGAATCGGTGGGTGTCCGGCGCTTTCAAATGGGGCTAGCCTCCATATTTGCCATCTTCGCGCTGCTACTTGCCGCGCTGGGAATTTACGGCGTCGTCGGGTACTCGGTGGCGCGGCGCCGGCCGGAACTAGGACTCCGCATGGCGCTTGGCGCTCAGGTCTCCGATCTGCGGAACCTGGTTCTGCTCCAAGGGATGTCGCCGGTCGTGCTGGGATGGGCGGCGGGCGTTATAGCGGCACTGGCGGCCGGTGGTCTGATTCGCGGCCTTCTGTTCGGCGTAACGGCACAAGACCCGCTGACCATTGCGGGAGTGACCCTCGTCGTACTGGTCACTGCAGCGCTGGCGTGTTACATCCCCGCGCGTCGCGCCGTGAAGGTCGATCCTATGGTCGCGTTGAGATACGAATAGCTTTCAGCTAAGCTGCATAAGGCTGGTCGAGCAACCTTTCTCTGCTGACACCGTTCCTGGCCGCCTCTCGCTCAAACCCCTTGCCTCCAAACCGAAGATAAATCCAGCGCCAGAGAGCAAAGGGCATAAAGGGGAAAGGGTTCTTCGCCATCAACCTTACCGCCTGGGCTGGCACCGGGCTCCCCTCGGCGAGAGCCGCGGCGGCCAAATCCAGGGCTCGAATCACGTGCTTGGCAGGTGGGCCCGAGCGCTTCGTCATATTGAGAGGCTGCCCGCCGATCACCCCTCCTGCGCCTAAGGCAAGACCGCCGGTCCACGCGATGCCGCTCTGGGCCGCGAACTCTTGGCATATCGCCAGGGCCAACGAGTTCTGGTGGGGCTCGGGAAAGCCGCAGTTCACAATTGCCATCAGCCGCTGCGGGGGCGGGTCAGCGGCTGCTCGCCGATGACCTGCAATCACGGCGAGGGCTTTAGTCACCAGGAAAGGCAGGGCATCGGCATAGAGTGGAGAGACCAAAAGGATCAGTCCGGCGCGATCGATGGACGCAAGCAGCTCGGCCTCACCCTCTTCACGGCTCAGGCTGGCTCGGAGTGTCAGCGATTCGGTTTCCCAGCCGCGGTCGCCAAGGCGCTCCAGAAGGTAGCTTCCCAGGGCGCTCGATGTGCTGGGCGATTGGGTCTTGGGACTGCCGACAATGAGTAAAGCCCGTCTTGGGCTGTTCGGATCGGCGGACACGCCGGAGACAACTGGCGGCATCAGCGAAGCGGCGGCCTCGCCGAAGGGTAGAGCATCCGACCTGTCCAACAACACTTCGAAGCGCCGCCGCAGCGTCTCGGCAGGATCCGTCGCAACGACAACCTCCGTTGCATACGTGGGGGGATGAAAATTGATGGCATTGCGTCCGGCGAGGGTCTTGAAGATATGGGCCTCATGGGAGTTGCGATGCCTCTGTACACCGACCATCATGAGCCGGGGCCGGTGTGTGTAGCGCGGTGGGTGGTGAACTTCACCGTGATCCATCTGGAAATAAGGAGATATGAGCTGAACGAACCGATCCATTATCTTCTTCAGATCCGGCGAGTATCCCCCGAAGGTTACAGGCGTGTAGAACACCGTGGTATCACTCTGAATGACCGCCTTGGCAATTCGTCGACCGGCGTCATCCTCAACGCACATCCCCGGCGTCTTCACCCAGCAACCAAAGCAACCGAGGCAGTGGGCCAATTTCAATTCGCGCAGAGGGAAAGTCTCGATTTGAGAGCCGTCCCGTGTGAGCACGTCGGACAACCCGCCAAGAACTGGGGCCAAGTCTTGGTCAAGAAGCCCACAGCCATCGAGGATTACGACTTTTTTGCCAGACATGCGGTATCCTCCTCTCGCAAATGTTACCACACGGTCGGTCCTCAGCGTGGGTTTGAACGGCAGCTAGCGAGATCAGCGCCTTGCCTGTACCGCACTCCGCAGTCACTGCTCCTGCGCGGGCCTGCTGCCAGCGCCGGACCAGGCCCATGATGGCGATACGTCAATTGCATTCAGCGGCGGTCAGGTGTATGTTACCGATGCACGTAGTGGTTCAAGTGACGACAACCACCGGAAACAGCAACCGCGCCCGAGGTGACGAGCGAGGGGCGCACGAAATCGAAGTAATGGAGGCAACACTCATGAAACCAGTTGGTCTTATCAGCACGGGAGTTCTGCTCCTTCTTCTCGGAACCATTGTTCCTGCCTACGCACAGCATGAGCAACAGGAAAGGGAGCAGGCCAAACCGCAACAGGAGCAGCAACATCAGCAGGCGAAACCCGCACAGCAACAGCGTCAGCAGGCGAAACCCGCACAGCAACAGCATCAACAGCCGGCTAATAGACCTGCGCAACGACCGCAACAAAGCTCCGGCGGCGCCTATCATGGCGGCGTCCAGGCCACGGGTGCCACCTATGGCGGCGTCCACCATAGCGGCGTCCCACAACACCAAGGGCAGGTGCGCAGCGGTTTCGTCCAGTCTCGCGCCGGTTCGTGGAATAACGAACACCGCACCTGGCAGCAACGCGGCGGCTACAACGGCTACCGAGTTCCTGAAGACCGCTTCAGGCTCTACTTCGGGAGTGGGCACTTCTTCCGCATCAACGCCCTTCCGATGCTCTTCGTAGGCGGATATCCGCGCTTCCAGTACGATGGCTATTGGGTTACGTTCATGGATCCGTGGCCGGAAACGTGGCCTCCGACTTGGTACGAAACCGACGACGTATATATTGATTACACCGGCGACGGGTACTACGTATATGACCGCAATTACCCGGGCATCGGGATCGCAGTCACTATCTCGTTTTAGCAAGATGGAAGGAAACTACGAGGACGACCTCATTCTTGAACCCTTAAAGGCCGGCCTTCAGCTTCAGACATGCAGGGATCCTCCTGTGCTTCACCGCGGGTGTGCAAATGACCATGTGCCGGTGTCCGTGCCGCCCACTGCCAATGAGCGAGATTCAAGCCTGCAAATGACACTGCTGCGGGTTGGTGAGAAGGTGCACGAGTGTTATATGCGCACTATGGGCACATCGGACTTGATTAGGAGTCTCAATAGGTGGGACTGGACACGACGCCGCATCGGGGGCCTCATGCCCTGCTCAGTTCACTCTTGCACCGCCGCCGGAGTCGCCTCCACAAAGAGGCATCAATCGGCAGACGACCACTTACGCCCGTTGAGAGGCTGATGAAACCGCCCTGATGACAAACCGTGGGACCCACGCCGCGCCAGAATACGTTTGAGTTGCGCAAAGCGGACGCAACGTAACACCTTGCGCAAGTCGATCCTGCGCCTTCCATCACCTCCGGCGTGATACCAGTCCTTGATTACCTCTCCGCAAACCTCGATAATTTCCCATGGCAAAGATATCCGCTTTTCATTTGCAAGGATCGAGGTGCTTCAATGCAGCAACTGGCCGGGTTGGAGAACGCCAGACGTAGTACCGAGCTTCGTCCTCGGAGAATGCTTCGCCGGGTATTGCTAGTTGCGACCTGCCTCGTGGTTCTAGTGCTGCTGGGCATGTACGGCTCGGCGGTGTACTTCATCCATAAGGCATTTACTCGACGAGTGCAGGCTTGCAAGACCGTGCCTGAGGATTTAGGTTTGAAAGCGGAGACCATTGCTCTCACAAGCTCAGATGGGATTCCACTGAAGGGATGGTGGGTGCCAGCGGAGCAGTCCCGTGGCGCGGTTATCGTGCTTCATGGAATGGATGGACTTGATGCGGCCTGTCTCCTTCCTCATGCCAAATTCCTGCACGACGCAGGGTGGTCGACCTTCTTGCTGGATATGCGGGCTCACGGCCGGAGTGGCGGTAAGCGAATCGGCCTTGCGATCGAGGAGCCGCGGGATGTTAGCGCCGCATTGGATTGGCTCGAAGCGCAACCATCCGTGAAAGAGAGCCCTATTGTCCTGCTCGGGCTTTCGATGGGAGGAGCAGTTGCCCTTCGGACCGCCGCGTCCAGGCCCGATGTAGACGGTGTGATCAGCGTGAGCGGGTTTGCGTCCATTGATGAAATGATGGGCCATGGCCTTCAGCAATGGTTGGGGCGACTGGCAATCCTCACCCTGTACCATGCTTGGACGCCACTGGCTTCGGCTGTGCACGACATCCCCAGAATTCGCCCACGTCCGGTGCTGCTCATGCACGGGACTGCCGATCGTCAGGTTCCCGTTGAACAAGCTTATCAGCTCAAGAGTGCAGCCGGACCGAATGCGGAACTGTGGATTGTGCCTGGCGCGGGCCATCTAATCTTCACCGATGATGGAATCGGCAAGGGACAAGCTGACTCTGACTACAGGAAGCACATCCTTGAGTTTCTCGGTAAGGTACGGCATCAGAGTGGACCATAGTTATGGCGGTTTCGCAGCCCACAGCTTCTGACTGGGAGGCATTCGCCAGCCCGCCTTCTGTGTAGAATGTCAGAATTAGTGAAGTTGTGTGGCCCACTTTGCGAGAAAAATTGCCACAACTGATGACAAGGCCTGATTGGTACCCGGCAACCCTGCACGTTGTGCAGGCGCAATGGCCATGGGAATTGAACGACTCGGCAGAATAACTTCTGAGTGGCGACAATACGGGGTGTTACATAACTCTATTGTGTACCGTGATGTGTAACGCGGCTGTTCTATCAACCAATCTCATGAGGCCAATCTCTCAGCAAGCCTTGGTGCATTACAACGGACGCAGCGGCCATCCAGAGCTGCTATAGAGTCACTGAGGCATAAAGCTTTCGTCCCTGGATCAGACCCGGAGTGTCGGCTATCCTGCGCAGTCATCCCAGTTTCATTGCCTTGGGTGCAGGAATCTTTGAGAATGTTTCTCGGCACTAGGAGGGTGAATGAAACGCGCGACGCTAGCTGTTCTCTTTCTGGTTGTAGCTTTCCTCAGAATTGCCGCCCTAGCTCAGGGGCCAATGCCCACCCCGGCTGAGCAGGAGGCATATTGGCCGACACACGGATGGCGATCCTCCACTCCGGAAGCCCAAGGCATGGACTCCGAAGTCCTTGCGCAGGCCTTCGATTACATCCGGCAAAACCACATTCCAATCCATAGCCTGCTGATCGTGCGCAACGGTTACGTGGTGCTGGACGCGTATTTCTATCCCTTCCAGGAAGGCCTGGTACACGACGGGGCGTCGATGACCAAGAGCATCACGTCCACGCTCATCGGAATGGCCGCCGGCGAGCACAAGCTCAGCAGCGTGCGCCAGCCGGTGCTTTCACTCTTTCCCAATCGGAACGTGGCCAACCGCGGCGAGCGGAAGGAGCGAATGACCGTTGAAGACCTCCTGACCATGACCTCCGGCTTGGACTGCCACGTCGATCACGGCGAGATCACCTTGAGGGAAATGATGCAAAGCAAAGACTGGGTGCAGTTCATGCTCGATCGGCCCATGTTGGCAGAGCCCGGCACCAGGTTTGAATATTGCAGCGGCGGCATGCACCTGCTTTCAGGAATCGTTTCCGAGACCACGGGCAGCAGTGAGCTGGAATTTGCGCGGCGCGAGCTCTTCCAGCCTCTGGGCATTGAAGATGTCATCTGGCCTTCCGATCCTCAAGGAGTCAGCACCGGCTGGGGCGATCTCCACCTGCGGCCGCGCGACATGGCCAAGATTGGGTACCTGTGGCTCCACCAGGGGCGCTGGGAGGGCCGGCAAATCGTCCCGGCGGAGTGGTTGCAGGCGGCAACGCAGGCCCACTCGCATCCCGGCCAGGGCAACGTGGAATATGGATATGGATTCTGGGTTTACCCGCAAAGGAATCCCGTCGAATACGAAGCACTGGGGCGCGGAGGCCAGCGCATCACGGTGACGCCGGCCCAGAATCGCGTCGTCGTGTTTACCGGGGGAGAATTCGAACCGGGAGACATTGGAAAGTTCATCGGAGAATCGATCAAATCTGCCCAGCACCTGCCGGAGAATCCTGCCGGCCAAGCTCACCTGGTGGCAGCGGTCAGCGCAGCGGCTCGGCCCCCGGAAGCGCGGGTGACTCCCATTTTCAAGGTTATCTCCGGCAGGAAGTACGTGGTTGAAGCCAATCCTCGGGGACTGAAGTCGTTCTCACTCACCTTCTCAGGACCGAGCGAAGCGGTCGTGCTTCTGGAATCAACCGACGGCCGGGTTGAAGAGCGGCCGCTCGGTCTTGATGGGGCCCCTCGGCTTTCCCCCGGCGGCCGATTTGGCCTGCCCGTGGCATTGCAAGGCCGGTGGGAGAACAACAACACTTTTGTTTTTGACTACGATGAAATGGCCAACATCAACTCCTACCGCTTTCGGCTCACGTTTTTCCAAGACGACGTCAGCATCGAGCTGAGCGAAAAAACCGGCCTGATGGACGCCAAGTTTCAGGGGAAATCAGCCGGTAACTGACGCCTGTACGAAGTGATTGGAAGGGAGAGCTAAACTCGTGAATGCCATGCCTGTAATGATCACGCCGGCTGTTGAGTTTCCCTCGGGCAAACTCCGAGCACGGATTTGGACCCTGGTAGGTTTTGTCTTCCTGGCTGCCTGCAATGGGATTGCGCAAGCGGCGCCGGAGGGCGCGGATGGCATCAGCAAACTGGCCAGGCCGATCGTCCTGGACGGCAAACTGGGCGACCCGGGGTGGAAGTCGGCGACCCGGTACACGGATTTCAAGATGCGCCACCCCGAGGCCGGCCAACCGCCCTCGGAGCGCACCGAAGTGTATCTGGCGTACGACGCGGCTACTCTCTACGTGGCCATTCGAAGCTTCGACGATGAGCCCAAAAAGATACGGGCGCTAGCCACCACCGGGGACGAGGCGTGGAAAGATGATTGGGCCGTCCTCTGCCTCAATCCCTACGACGACGCCCTCAATAGCTTGTTCTTCCTGGTAACGCCCGGGAATATTCGCTCGAGCGGCGCCCTCGACGCCAGCAACGAACCCCGGCTCAGGGTGGATTTGAAATGGGAAAGCCGTGCCAGCGTCGTCAACGACGGTTGGATCGCGGAGATGGCGATTCCTTTGCGAATCCTGGCCTTTCAGGGTAGCGAGCGTGTCAGCATGAGCTTCAAGGCGGCCCGTTTTATCAGCAGGAACGCGGAGGAAGAGAACCTCCCGGAGATGGACCCGGACCGGCGCGAGTACGAACAGTATCGCGAGATCGTGCTACGCGACGTTATCCCGTCGTCGGTCCCCGCCTCCGAGGTTTACCAACAGGGGCTGGAGAACTTAAGGCGCGACCGGCTGCAACTGCACGACCTGGGGCACGAGGAACAGCTCCACCGGTGGGTCGACGCCTCGGTGCTTGACTACCTGATCTTTCGCTCGCGGGAACTCAAGGCCAGCCGACATCCGTTCCACTTCCAGCAAGCTCCGGAAGACGAGAAGGTCGCGGCTTTGCTCGCCCCCATGGAGTATGCCCCCGGAAAGCGCGTCGGCAACTTGGACCAGTTCCTCACCAGAAGTGGCACGACTTCATTTCTTGTGATTAAGGACGACGCCTTGATCTATGAACACTACCTCAACGGTTACCGCAAGGACTCGATTGTGACCTCGTTTTCCATGGCCAAGTCGTTCGATTCAACCCTGGTTGGCATTGCTATTGACGAAGGGAAGATCGGCAGCGTCCACGACCCGATCACCAAGTATCTGCCCGAGCTGGCAAAACGCGACCCGAGGTTCGCGCAAATCACCATCCGAGACTTGCTCATGATGTCGGCGGGTCTCCGCTACAACGAAAACCCGCCGTATCGAGACAACGACGTGACCTATCAAGCCACCGACCTGCGCCAGGCGGCTATGGAAAAGACCGCCATCGTGGATGCCCCCGGGAAACGTTGGCTCTATAACAACTACCATCCACTTCTGTTGGGCATGATCCTGGAACGGGTGACCGGCAAATCTGTGACGGCGTACTTGCAGGAAAAGCTGTGGGAGCCCCTGGGGATGGAATACCCCGGCTCGTGGAGCATTAACGGCGACCAAGACGGTCTGGAAAAAATGGAGAGCGGCATCAATGCGCGGACGATTGATTTCGCCAAATTCGGGCGCCTGATGCTGAACCAGGGACGGTGGGAGGGGAAGCAAATCGTGTCGCAGGCCTGGGTGGAGCAAGCCACTCAACCCGAAGAGAAGCCCTCCAGCTACTATGGAGACGATCCTTTCTTCGTCTCCCAAGGCCATTACTACAAGTACTTCTGGTGGGGGGACAAACGCCCCGGGGGCAAGAGCGACTTCCACGCCGTGGGTAACAAGGGACAATACATTTACATCTCGCCCCAGAAGAGGGTGATCATTGTCCGCAACGGCTTCGATTTCGGAATCCCGTCGTCACGATGGGCACGCCTGTTCTACCAACTGGCGGACGGGTTGTAAGAAACCATGTGGGCACACACGGTGGATTATGCGAAGGGACTGACCGGTGCCGACGGGATGGAGAGAGATGGGAGTGCGAAAGATTTTTCTTTGGAACGCTCGCACGCCTTTCTCCGATCAGGTTCCATAGGAGGGGTTAAAGTGGCCCTCCCCTTCCCCGCAGGAACCGTCTCAGAGTGGAAAGGGTCGCTGGCGGTTCTCTGGTAGTTCCTAAGGGAAATAGTCAATGCGGCCCTCACGCGCCACAAACCGCGTTCGGGTCCTCGAGGGGGACTTATGGCTCGTTTCGCGGGGACGCATATCTACAAGATGTTGATTAGAAAAGAAGCAGTTCAACATCAAGCAGCTCATTCGATCTGCCGCTCCAGAGCGCTGAGGAGAAGCGTTTGCAGCGCGTAAGTGAGGAAGGCGACCAAAGCCCCCGTTCCCAGGACAACTGGAACTGGCAGGGGCAGCAAGAGAGTGCACAACCCGATGGCTACTCCCGAGCCTGCGAAATGAGCCACGTCTGGCAGCCAATCCGGCCACGGCTCTCGCCGTTGCCGTGCAATGTGTGCCAGCAAGCCCGCCCGGAAGCCGGAGCTTAATTGGGGAGCAGCGATCTCTTCACGCAGCCGAAGATCGAGTTGACTCTGCAAGACGGCAAACTGTTTGCATTCTGGGCACTCTGCCAGGTGACGATCCAATTGACTTTTCTCCAGCGCAGAAAGAGTGCCCTCGAAGCTTTCCAATAAGCTCTCTTGTATTTCACGGCAGTCCATAATTCACCTCCTTACCATGTCTGCCAGCGCCCGGCGCGCGCGATGTAAATGGCTCTTCACCGTGCCCTCGGGAAGATCGAGCATCTGCGCCACATCCTCAACGCTACGATCCTGAAGATAGAAGAGTGTAATCACCTGTTGCTGCACCTCAGGCAGACGCTGTACAAGCTGCTTTATCTCCAATTGCTGCGGCCCGGCTTCCCAGTTGGCGGCTGGCGGCTGAAAGTCTTCCATGGCGAGGGTCTTCCGGTAGGACTCTGCGCGAAGCGCCGAAAGAGAGGTGTTTCGGGCGATGGTATAGAGCCAAGTGGAGAGCGAAGCCCTGCCATCGTAGTCCGGAAGGACCTGCCACATCTTTAGAAAAACATCCTGTGTCACCTCTTCCGCCCTGCCTGCCTCCTTCAATATCGAATACACCGAGCGAAACACCTTTTGCTGATAGCGGTCTAAGAGAAGCTCAAGGGCCGCCGCGAAACGGTGCCTGCGCAGCAGGTTTTGGACATCCTCGTCCGTCATGACCTTTCATACTCTCGAAGCTCCCTCCAGGTTGCAACCAAAATTCTTGACTCGGCGGTGCAACCCAGCCGGCGGTACAAGAGTATAGAGGGTCGAAAGGAGGGTACCGCAAATGGAAATCGCAATCGTAATCGTGGCCCTGATCGCCTTCGCGGGTTTTCGGCTGTGGCTGAAGCACCAGCGAAGGGTAATGATTCACCGGGAGCGCCTTGCTGCCATTGAGAAGGGAGTGGAACTCCCGCCCCTGGAGCAGGAGGTCAGGCGCGGCAACTGGAATGTGCAGCGGATTCTCCTGCTGGCTGGGCTCGTCTGGACTTCGCTAGGCATCGGTCTTTTCGTGGTGTTTAGCGCACTGCTGGCTCATCCGCAGGGACCGCAGGAATTGACCAATCTCCCCCACGGAATCCAGTGGGTGGGTATCGCGCCAGTGATGATCGGCTTCTCGCACCTGATCGTCTATCTGGTCGGGAGAAAGAAAGAAAGCTAGTGTAGTGTCCGCGGGAGGCGGTAGAGTAGTAGAGGTAGTGGACGGCACTCCTCTCCTACTCTACCGCCATCCGCGAATTGTACATCTCCCCGAGATCTGATCTCCACTGGCGTCGGCTCCCCTTCAGGCTGGGGCGTTATGCCCTAAGTCATCCTCAACAATGGTGACGAGAATATAAGCAAGCGTAGCGCCGACCTCCGTCCCGCCCTGGCGGGAGGTCGGCGGTTCTTGCTCAGATTCGCCGGCTGGCGCAGCCTCTTGTTCTTTGGGCCCGCGATTTGCCGAGGGGACCCGTGGGAGCTGACGGCTCACCTCAGTCGGCTTGTAGGACGGCGCGCTGCCGGACGGTATGCCCGCGCCACAGCCTTGCTGGAAGAGAGTCCCTTCGGGAGATCGCAGACGCTAAGAAGCAACCGTCTGCGCCCGCCCGCGCCCTACAACAAGCTCAAGAGCTTTTGCACCAACTCAAACGCCCGTCGAGCTTGCATCGCCTGAGCGTCGGGGTCTGGAGAGTCATAGAACTCGACGACTTGCGTTGGGCCAAAATCTTCCACACTCGTGAATTTGTCCCGCAAGATTTCGATGGCCCGCTTCACATCCTTTTCCTCACTTCGCCGTTTCCATGCTGCGGCAAGCTTCTCCAATCCCTCAGGGAAATTGTCGAGACAATAAACAATGTCGTAGGCATCTTTCGGTTTATCGCGGCCTTCGAGCGCGTGCGCTTTCATCACCAGAAAATCCGCAAGTGATGCGACCTGGAGGCGGACCTTGTTCTTCGCGCCCCGAATGGCGCGACCGTCTAGTGCAACCCGGACTGGAGCGCGGAAGGCTGTGCTGCACGCGTCTGCCTGCAAGACGCGGAAGCCTTCCAATAGCTTGGGCTCGTTCTTCTTCAGCCTCACCTCTTTGGGTGCAAGAAATTCGACTTCCACTTGGACAGGTTTACCGCCGTCGCCGAGGTCGACATCGGTCACGAACTGAAACGGTTTCCCCCCAGGACGGTAGCGGCGGGTATCGAGCAGGATTTTGAGCATTCCAGCGTACCGCCCGTCGTGGAGCTTCTGCGCGTCCAGAGCCAAGTCAACATCGTTGCTTCCCACGTGTGCCTCCTGAGCGTCGGGAAGCAACAAATAAGGCACCCATCCACCAATGAGCACGAGGCAATCCTGAAAAGCCGCGAGCACCTGAGCGAGATCAATGAGGACGCGATGGGCAGCTTTCGTTTGGCGGGAGTCGTACTCGCTTTGATATCTTGGCTCTGGTTTCATGGCTGCCGGAGGTCCCATTCTGGTTTCAACCTTTGTTCCAGCAGTGCTTCGGCCGCCTCTTCACCGCGTCCTCCGCAGTGAAAGAGGTCGACATAAGTCTGGACTGGATTCGTACATCCCATCCGGCGATCGCCCACGGTCCCTCCCTCACCGAGGTAGAAAACTCCATCGTCGTCGGGTAACAGGACTACGACATTTTCGCCGGTGTCCGCCGGCTTGGCTTCCGCCAGTGCTTCGAACCTCGCGAGGAAGTCGCGGCGCACATAAACCCAGGTTTTGGGCTGCCGTACATGGGGCGCCTGGAATTCCGCGGCGGAGAATGCGGCGTATGCTGCGAGGCCGCCCGCGTAGAGATCAAGGTTGTACAGAGCCTCGCGCAATCGTTTTCCTTGCAGGAGGGTAAAATAGCCACGGCGTTCGTGCCGGTCGAAACGGTAAGCGTCCCGCCAGGCGAACAGCAGTTTTAGCGGATCGCGCAGCCCAAAGCCGCCTCCCTCAAAAACTTCGATGAACGCCTCGTCGCGCAGGTGCTGGACGACCTTGTTCACCAAGCCAAGACTCGGCTCCGGGATGTTCCTTTGTGGCCCGAAATGCGCCTGCATTTCTCTTTGAGTCCATCGTCTCCTGGCGTTCTTCGGTGCGAGGAGCGCGCGGATCACCCGCCCTGCTTCCGGCGTGCCTAGATTCGCCCTGGGGCGAGGCATGCGGTGCACGGGCTCAAAGCCCCGCCGCTCGATGTGAACCGCACCCGGTACGTCGAGATGGCAGTTTCCCGCAAGGTCGTACCAACTCCAGCCGTGTTGGATGCACAAGTCGGCCAAGCGAGAAGACACGAACGGCATGGCCAGTACCGGCACTGCTGCGAGCTCACGTCCAGAAGAGGGGATCTCCCTTCCAATCAAGTTGTGGAAAGTGCTGGGGCGCATCTCGCCCTTGCACTCTACGTATAATGTGACGCCTCCGCCCGGGAGCGGCAGCTTTGCCACCAGGTCGAATCGAGCGTTGGGACTGCTCGCGACGTGCTCGACGCGCCAATCGCGCAGCCACGGTATGCCCCTTAGCAGTTCTCGGAGCTTCGAAGTGAGAGCCTGTTCAAGCGCTAAGCCAGCAAGTCTTTGTGTGTTCACAGCAAGTCCCTAGTTCACGCAAGCGTGAACATAATATAATTCGTGAACTAAGTCAACAAATATTGCTTTCCTCCGCTGCCTGGCGCAGCCCCTTGTCGTTTCGACTCTGCGATTTGCCGAGGGGACTTGTGGGAGCTGACGGCTCACCTCAGTCGGCTTGTAGGACGGCACGCTGGCGGACGGTATGCCTGCGCCAAAGCCTTGCCGGAAGACAGTCCCTTCGGGAGATCGCCCCGACTCGTCGGGGCGCCAGCCCACCTCCTGTGTGGAATGTCAGAATTAGTGAAGTTGTGTGGCCCACTCCTTCAGAAAACGTGCCACAACTGATCACAAGGCCTGATTCGCACCCGGCAACCCTGCACGTTGTGCAGCCGCAATGGCCACGGGAATTGAGCGACTCGGCGGAATAACCTCTGAGTGGCGACGATACGGGAGTTGAACGACCTCGCCCTAAGCTACCGCATTACCCGCGATCAATCCCAGCGAGTGGTATGCCTCCACAAACTTCCTCGAAGGGGACTGGGGAGTCAGGAGCGCTGCACTTCTACGGGCCGTTAGTCGTCAAAGTGCCTGGCGTGGCGGGACTCATGACGATTACTAAACCTTGGCGACAAGTGAGAGGTAATGCGCGGTTAGACCTCCGATTGCCCCCCTCCCGCGCTCGCAGGTCCTCCGGATCCGCACGAATTCCCCAGTGCGGATCCGTATTGACTCCACCGTGCCGGCGGCCTAAGATGAGTGCCCAAGGCGGGTGCCCATGCCATGACCGGCCAAACTGTTTCCCACTATCGCATCCTCGAGAAGTTAGGTGGCGGAGGCATGGGCGTGGTGTACAAGGCTGAGGACACCAAGCTGGGCCGCTTCGTCGCACTCAAGTTCCTGCCCGAGGAGCTTTCCAATGACCGGCAGGCGCTGGAACGCTTTCAGCGTGAAGCCCGCGCTGCCTCTTCGCTGAATCATCCCAACATCTGCACCATTTACGAGATTGATGAGTATGAAGGTCAATCCTTCATCGCCATGGAATTGCTGAAAGGCGAGACCCTCAAGCACCGGATTGCGGGCAAGCCGTTGAAGACGGATGAGCTGCTGGAGGTGGCGATTCAAATTGCCGATGCGCTCGATGCTGCCCACGCCGAGGGGATTATTCACCGGGACATCAAGCCAGCAAATGTCTTTCTTACGAATCGCGGGCAGGCGAAGATTCTGGACTTTGGGCTGGCGAAGCTGGCCCCGAAGCCGCGCCAGGCAGCGGAAGCGGTGGGGGTCTCAGCTTTGCCAACTGCGCCTGCCGTGATCGCGGAAGAGCACCTGACCAGTCCAGGCGTGGCGATGGGGACGGTCGCCTACATGTCGCCGGAGCAGGCGCGGGGAGAAGAACTGGATGCCCGCACGGATCTGTTTAGCTTCGGTGCCGCGCTCTACGAGATGGCGACCGGCCAGACGCCATTCCAAGGCAACACCTCGGCGGCGATCTTTGGTAGCATTCTCCACGAAGCTCCCTTCCCCCCCTCGCGGCTAAACCCCAAACTGCCGCCCAAGCTGGAAGAGCTCATCAGTCGGCTTTTGGAAACGGACCGGGATTTGCGTTATCAAAGCGCGGCGGACCTGCGCAGCGAGCTGAAACGCCTGAAGCGGGACACGAGTACTGGTCGCTCTGAGGCGGTGGTGTCTTCGCCGACGACCGCAGCCGGCGTAGCGGAGCATGTCCAGGCGGCTGGAAAAGAACCCTCGTCGGATTCCGTCATCATCGCCAGCCTCCTCAGGCGGCACAAAACGGCTGTGATCGGAACTGTAGTCGTGCTGGCGGTAATATTGGCCGGACTTGCGGTGACTTGGTCCCTTCTGCACCGCGCACCTCAGCCCACCGCCGAATTGACGCAGAAACGGTTGACCTTCAATTCGGGCGACAACCCTGTCGTCGGGGGTGTCCTTTCTCCCGATGGCCAGTACCTTGCTTACTTCGACACGGCCGGGATTCACGTCAAGCTGCTTGCGAGTGGCGAAGAGCGCGTGATCCCCAAGCCTGCCGGGGTGCCGGCGAGCGCCTATTGGGGTATCGCCTCGTGGTTTCCCAACGGCACGCAGTTGCTTGCCTTTACCTACGAACAGGGCGGCCACCGCGCGAGCACGTGGACGGTCTCGGTGCTGGGACAATCGGCCCATGAACTCCGCGAAGGCGCAGGAGGTGTGGCCGTCTCGCCGGATGGGACACGCATCGCCTTCTTTCCACAACCGGGGGGCACGGCCCAGGATCGTGAGCTCTGGGCGATGGGCAGCCAGGGAGAGAATCCACAAAGGGTGCTGGCGTTGGGAGAAAAGGAATGGATCAGCATCAGCGCCAGCGTATTCTGGTCGCCGGATGGGCAACGGCTGGCCTACATCAGGGTGGAGCGCACTCCCGAGAAGGAGCAAACGTCGATCGAAACCTGCGACCTGAAGGGGGCGAACCGTACGGTGGTGGTGTCGGAAGCGGACGATTCGTTAGTGGATTTTTGCTGGCTTCCCGGCGGGCGAATCGTCTACTCGCGGCGGGAAACGCAGTTCTCGAATGACTGCAACCTTTGGCAGATCGGCGTCGATCGTCGCGGCATGCCCGCCGGCAAGCCACAGCGGATCACCCAATGGGCGGGATCTTTACTGTATGGACTCAGTGTGAGTGCGGATGGAAAGCGGCTAGGCCTGGGAAAGGGGACGTGGCAAAGCCAGGTTTACCTGGGCGAACTCACCGCCGGCGGCACACGCATGAATCCCCCTCGCCGCCTGACCCATGACGAATCCAACGACTTCCCTAGCGGCTGGACAGCGGACAGCAAAACGGTGCTGTTTACCTCCGATCGTAGCGGCGGATTCGGCGTCTTCAGGCAGGCAATCGGCCAGGACACGGTCGAGCCGGTGGTCGCCGGCTCACAGCACAAGGCCAGCGGCGGGGAACTCAGTGCCGACGGCGCCTGGATACTTTACAGGGAACTCCCCAAAGTAATTCAGCCCTCCACTCCGCTTCCGCTCATGCGCATCCCGGTGGGCGGCGGCGTGCCGCAGCTTGTGCTGGAGTCGCGGAATTCCCATGGCTTTTGGTGCGCTCGTGCCCCCGCCAGCCTTTGCGCGGTCCTCGAGGCGAGCCCCGACCAAAAGCTGTTCACGCTCACCGCCTTCGACCCGCTGAAAGGCAGAGGGAAAGTCCTCAGGACCATTGAGAAAGACCCCTCGCATGACTACGCTGCGGCGTTGTCTCCCGATGGGTCAACCTTTGCCATTTCGAGAACTAGAGAGGCCGAGATTCACATCCGCTTGCTTTCACTGTCCGGCGGGTCCGACGGCGAATTCACCGTGAAGGGTTGGCCGAACCTCGCCGACTCCCTTGAGTGGTCCCCTGATGGCAAGGGGCTTTACTGCGTCTCTCGCTCGCCCCAAGGAAACACGCTGCTTTACGTGGATCTGAAGGGGATTGCCCGGCCGCTTTGGCAGAACAAGGGAGGGGTGGGCGACACCTGGGCCGTCTCACCCGACGGCCGCTTCCTCGCCATCGGCAGCGGCGTCCTCACTAACAACGTGTGGATGTTGGAAGGCTTCTGAAGCGCCGTTTCCGACCTCCACACAACTTGGCCGCATCGCCTACGCCGCATAGACTCCCAGCCGTAAGTGCAACCGCTGCCGAATTGAAACGAGAGGCAAGGGCCGATTACCCGCGAGTGACGGCGCAGCGTTTACCAACCTACTTAGTCGTGTCGGCAACACGTAGAAGTGATCGGTTGACGTGACGCGCCAGACGGGGTTCGAGGAAATAGCTCCTTGGAGGTCGCCTGGTGGTTATCGACGAATCCGCAGGGACAATCCGAATTTCTGAGCGAGCGTCAGCACACCCGGACGTAACCTCGTCGGTGCCCGTCCAGCTAAGTACAACTTGATAGTCGAAGGCGCGTGTCGAGACATGTACATCTCCCCGAGGCCTGATCTCCACCTGCGTCGGCTCCCCTTCAGGCTGGGGCGTTATGCCGTAAGTCATCCTCAATAATGGCGACAAGAATACAAGCAAGCGTAGCGCCGGCCTCGGTCCCGCCCTGGCGGGAGGTCTGCGGTTCTTCCTCAGATTCGCGCTTTCGAATCCAGGGGCAAACCGGCAATCGTCAACCCGTAGCGGGGCATTGGTTGCGCCGCGCTGACGCTTCAACACTCGTTCACGCGCGACCAATGCGGTACTGTCCTAATATGGGATGTAGGGCCGGGGCTTGCCCCAGGGCTGTCCAAATTGCAGACCTCATCGAGCGCTCAGCGCGGCTCTGCCGCCCTGCCTTGCGGAAAAGCCTCCGGCTTTCCGGCCGGTCCCGGGGCCTCCGTCCTCCTCCGCGCAGGCTGGAAGGCTCGGCCTTCCAGCCTGCGCGGAGGAGGTTTTTCAGGACCCACGCCCTACGGAAAGGCGAAGCCTTTCCGCACATCAGGCGGCGGAGCCGCAGGCCGTCGCCGACCCGATCGAGGGCAATTTGGACAAGCCTGGGGCTTGCCCCGGCCAAGCCGTCCCGTCCCGCCATGCCGGAGAGAGGCGGCCCTACAGGCAAACAGGGACACCCCCACCGTTTAGGCCGTCATACATCCAACCACGAAGCGGGACGGAAGATGCAGAACACTATTGTTCTTTCTTAGGAAGCTTGAGATTCAGGGTCTTGGATTCCTTTTCGGCCACAACGATGCTGGTGCTGACGGAGTCACCGTCGGCCCCATCCGTTCGTTCACTGGCATAGGCCACCGCACGGTAACGGCCAGGAACTATACTGTCGATAACGAAGTGACCGTCCTCATCTGTCCGTGCATCCTGGGACAGGCCCGTGTGATTCGGGTTTGCGGGCTCAGGAAAGAGTCTCACCAGTGCCCCATAGACGGGATCATCGCCTCGGAGCACAACGCCCTCAATCCGGCCGGCGGCGGGGCTGAAGGTGAGCTCAAGGGACTTGTTGGACTCTAAGTCAGAGAGTTTAAGTCCATCTTCAAGAACGTTTTGCTTGCCGAAGAAGGCGGAGCACAAGTACCAGCCATCCGGCATTGGGTACACTTTCAAGCGCTGCGTCGTAGGCCTCACCTTGTGAATTGTGAATGTTCCGTCCTTCTGGACTTCGGCCGAAGCGCCACGATAGGAAGGCTCATCAGTAGCCTCCAGCCAGATCTTCCCGTCTCGAAAGTCAAATTTCGGCCCTCCGGTGGCGCTCACCTTGCCTGAAATCTCCAACTCCTTTCTCAGTTGCAGCACCAACCCGAAAACGTTGTCCCCGGCTACCTCAATTCGCTGCTCCGTCCAGTATTCTTCTTCACCGAATTCTTCTTTGCCGCGGGTCGCAGATACCACGTATGACCCAGGCAGAACCTCCCTGATCACAAAATTGCCTTTTGCGTCTGTCGTGATCCCATAATGAAAGTCCAGACTCGGACTGGAATAAGGGTCTTGCGGCCTAAGCTTAACCTTGGTTTGTGCGGCAGGCTTGCCATCTGCATCGAGCAACCGGCCAGAGATGGTCAGCAATTTCACCGTTCGCAGCGAGAAATCAATGCGCCTTTCCTCCCCGGTCCTGAGGCGGATTTCTTGGGCTTCGCTACTCTTGGTTGCGTCGGGATAGTAGATCGTCAGGTGATTGGTGTACCGCTCTCCAGGCTGCTGCAACAACTTCAACGAAGTCATAAACACACTAGAGCCGGAATCGGTTGCCGACAGATAATAGCTGCCCGGCGGCAAATCGTGAATCCGATACTCGCCTAGGTCATCGGTCGCAACATGTCTTAAAGCGTCCTCCGGGATCCAATCACCCATGCGGGTTCCCACAGTCGCTGCCTCCATCACCACCCCGGCGACCGGCTCGCCAGTTTCGTCGGTGACGCGTCCCATGATGACGGCTGTCCGGGAGAGGTGGAATTCGACCTTATCCAGCTTCTCACCCGGGTGAAGCTCCAGGGTTGCCTTCGGAGGCCCGCCATCGAGGCGGTAGTCTTCGGAAACGTAGCCGCCCTTTCCGGCACGAAATTGGTACTTGCCCGCCGGTAAGCCGGTGATCACGAAATGGCCGTTGTCATCTGTGGCCTCCTTGAAAAGTCCGTCTTCCGTGACCATCTTCATAGATTGGTCTTCGGCGGACACCGCCGTCAGTACGACCCAAGCAGACTTGAGCGGCGCCCCTGTAGCAGTTGCTACCACTGTACCCTGCACCGTGCAGGTTTCGGGCTTCACAGATGAGTCTGGCGTTGGTTGCTTGGCTGGGTCTTGCGCGGAACCGGCCATGGAGACGATGAACGAAAGCGCGATCAGCAGTGGCTTCGTTTCTCGCATCATGGGTTGGAGGGTCCGACGTGATTGTGGCACGCATGCGATGTAGCGTCATGCAGCTCGGAATCATGCAGCTCGGAATCATGCCCGGTTGAATTTCGGAATGCTGGCCGGGATCATTTCCGAATCGAGGCTGCCTTGTCCCCGAATCCCAGTGATTCGTTAAGGTGACCCGCCCCGCGCATTATGAGAGGGGCTCCCAGTGCCCTTTTCTGATGGCAGGTGCGGACACACCTTCCTCCGACGGGGAGCGACCCTTGAGGCCTCTGCAATGGAACCCACCTCCCGCACAGTGCTGCCAGTTGACGGCCGTGTCGGCTACACTTAGAGGTGACCCGTTGACGCGACGGTCCAGAAACGGGGTTCGGGTCCTCGAAGGGGACTTCCGGGGAGTCAGCGTGATTTCACCTTTCCGACAAGGCCATTATACGTCAATATGGATTGTTGCCAGGGAGCGCCTCGGCAGAAGCGAGGAATTTGAATGCAAATCCGTCGGTAGTCAGTAGGCGACGACGCGGGGTGTATCACAAGTTAGTGGCGGCTGCTGACTTCTGACTGTCAGCAATAGGATAGTTGAGAGCCGATTTCATCCGGCGACCCACAGCCGGAAAACTGAACCAAGAGGAGTTGGAGTGATCTTGGGCGTGACCCGCCCCGAAAAAATGTACCCTAGGAAACTA
>Ga0326727_10006227_pt1 | contig 32971 bp, 25 predicted proteins | sample MB2enrmetagenome_FD_207643 | JGI IMG/M metagenome (GOLD analysis project Ga0326727, IMG submission 207643) | Lab enriched peat soil microbial communities from McLean, Ithaca, NY, United States - MB29MY | ecosystem: Environmental > Terrestrial > Soil > Wetlands > Peat | place: USA: New York...
CTTCTCCTGCAAGGCCCGGTTGGCCGCCTTCAATTCCGCCGATTGCGCCTTCTGCGCCGGAAAATCAACCTCCACCAGCACCAGGTTCTTCCCCGCGTAATCGGCGAACTCGGCTTTGGAAAAGGTTTCCGCGGCCAGCTTCTTGCACCAGCCGCACCAGTCCGAGCCGGTGAAATCGAGCAGGACCAGTTTGTTTTCCTTTTTGGCCTGGCTCATGGCGTCGGGCACACTGGTCAGCCACGACGCCTCGGCGGCCCGCAACGGGCCCGCCATCCAGCAAACGATTAGTGTCAATGCTATTTTCTTCATAAAGCGTCTCGAATTGGCAAAGGTTTCGGCAACCAATGGTTAATCTGCACCCCTTCCGCTCCTGGTGCAAGTGCAAGCCGCCCCGTCCCGCCGCCTCAAGGGAAGCCCAGCCCGTAATAACGCGCGGGATAATTCGTCCACTGCGGATCGCTGAATTGGAACGCACCATTGGTCAGGGCGACGTTGGTCAGCGGCATCCAAACCGGGTTGGCCAGGTTCGTGCAAGCCTCCACCTCCACCGGCAAATTCGTCCCCGCCGTGATGTTGAATCCAAACTGATTGCTCCACACCCCAAGGCCCGCCCCGGTTTGTATCACCGGATTCCATAACAGCGCCGGAGGATCGCCTGAGGACGGATATCCCCAAATTCCCAGGCTCCAGCCGGTCGTGCCGGGCAAATAATAAGTCGCCAGTGCGCTGTTATCCTCCTCAAAAGGCTCTGTCGCGTTGGGAGCGTTGCCGGCGAAAAACACACCGGTGAGGTTTCCACAATCCCCAAAAGCAGCTCCCCCGATGTTGCTGACACTGGCGGGGATCGTGATGGTGGTCAGACTGGTGCATCCTTGGAAGGCGCACTCTCCGATGCTGGTAATGCCGCCTGAAATCGTGATATTAGCCAGCCTGCCGCATTCATAGAAACAACTGCCCGGGATGCTGCCGGCATTGCCGGGGATCGTGACATTTGTCAGTCTGGTGCAAGACGCGAACAAGTCGCATCCGATGGATGTGACGCTGGCTGGAATTGTAATGCTGGGCAGGCTGGAGCAGCTCGTGAAGGCACAGGTTCCGATGTTCGTCACGCTCCCAGGGATGGTCACGTTGGTAAGGTAGACGCAGTTAAAGAAGGCAGAATCTCCAATGCTGGTGGCAGTCTGAGGAACCGTATAACTTCCCCGCGCGCCGCCCGGGAAGCAAACAAGCGTGGTCTGGCTTTTGTTGAACAACACCCCATTGAGGCTGCTGTAAAAGAGGTTGTTCGGATCCACCAGAATCTGCGTCAAGCTGGTGCTTCCGCCGAATGGGCTGACGCCGATGTTCGTCACGCCGCTGGGTATGGTGAAGTTGGTCAGTCTGTCGCACCCACCGAAGGCCTCGGTTCCAATACTATTGATGCTGGCGGGCATGGTGATGTTGGACATACTGGTGCATTCGAGGAACGCGGAATCTCCGATGTTCGTCACGCCGTTCTGGAGGATGATGCTTGTCAGCCCACTGCACCCATCGAACGCGGAATCGCCGATGGCGGTGACGCTGTCTGGAACTGTGTAGCCTCCCCGGAGTCCGCATGGATATGCAACCAGCGTTGTTTGAGACTTATCGAATAGCACTCCGTTGAGACTGCTAAAAACCGGATTGTTTGTGTCCACCGTGATCGCGGTCAGGCTGGTCATGGCGAATGGTGCGACCCCAATGTTGGTCAAACTGGCCGGAAGCGCCACACTGCTCAACTCCGTGTTCTCAAACGCATTGTCTCCGATGCTGGTGAGGCCATTCTGCAACGTGACGTTGGTCAGGGCTACGCACCCCCCAAAGGCAGATGCCCCGATGCTGGTCACGCTGCCGGGAATGGCGACGTTTCGCAAGGCCCGACAGGAGCCAAATGCATCCACGTCTATGTTGGTGATGCCGGCGGCGATAGTAACATTGGTAAGGTCCATGCACAAAGCGAACGTCTGCTCACCGATACTGCCAACACTGCCGGGAATCGCGATGCTGCAGAGTGCTGAACACGCCCAAAACGCGGATGTTCCAAGGTTGGTGACGCTGCTGGGAATGTTGATCGTGCTTAGGGAAACGCAGGAATCGAATGCGCTGGCCCCAATGCTCGTGATATTTGTGCCCATCGTGACGCTGGTCAGCCCCGTTTCAGACATGAACGCGTCCGCCCCTATCGCGGTGACGAGAAGGCCGTTGATGTTGGTGGGAATGGCCACGATGGAAGCCGATCCGATGTAGGATGTGATAGTGACGGTGTTCGTATTGTTCGAATTCACCGTGTACTCGAAACCGTTCCAGTAGCCTGATTGCGCCTGCAGCCCGGTCGTCACGGCTAAAAGCAGCAAGCCAAAGAGAAGAAGGCCGGCCACTTCAACCAACGCCTTTGGGGCTTGGATTCTTGCATTCATGATGCCTCTTCCAATGATGAAAGCCAGTGCCTGGGAATCCCTTGAGAAAACAACACCTCCCTCGCAGGATTGCTCTCATACTGACGCCATCATCCAACTTTTTTGCGGCCAAGTCGAGTCAATAGTAGAGAATAAAGACAACATTCCTTGCTTACAGGCAGGCAAAAGATGGATGTCCGTAGCTTATCTCGGAATGATCTGGATCCCGTTGACGGGCGCGCGCGGATTGGCGGCGCCGTTGGCCACCGGCGTGGCCGTCAGAGTGAAGCCCTGCGTCATCGAAATGGAAAAAAGCGCATAATTGCCCGGCGAATTGCTGGCTTGGACAAACGTCCCGCTGAAATCGGTGCTGGCGCTGTCAATGCCCGCTACGCTGGCCGTGGCGATCCCCGCGCCGCTGATCGTGTACTGGCCCTCGCGCGTCTCCGGGTTGCTCCCGTCAAAATACACATACACGTTCCACCCCGCCGTGTTGGGGGGCAGCCCGTTGACCATGACAAGGGTGGTCGTCGCGCTGCCGCTGTCCAGGTAGTTCCTCATCATCCGATCATTGCCGGCGCTGTCCGGGACCGGCGTGTTATAGAACCCGTTGGCCGACCACGCCAGCAAGGCCGCGTTGGTGTTGCCGGCGGCATCCTGCAACACCTGGCCGCTCCCCGCGCCGCCGGTGGCGTTGTTCCAATTGGTCTCTGGCACCACCCCCGCGCTCTCCGATGCGCCCATCGGCGTGCCGTTCCCGGAAAAGTTGATGGAGATCGGCTGCGCCTTCACCTGCGCCTGGTAAAACATCTGCGCGTTGCTCGGGGCCAGCGTGAAGGGCGAACCGGCGGCGTTCGTCGTCCACGGACCGGCCAGATTTGGCGACTGCAACAGCGTCCCCTGCGGCCAGCTCAACACCACATTCGACCCCGAGCGCCCCAGGGAGATGTTGAAGTTGGTGTTGGTAAACCCGTAATGCCAGCCCTGGATTGTGTAATCGACCAGCCTCCAGCTTCCGTCGCTATTGACCATCGCAAGATAATCAGTGCTTCCTGGATATTCCCAATTCCACTCCTCCACCCCGGCGTAGCCCGCGCTATAGGCGCTGTTGAGCGCGTCCAATTCGCAGGTGTTTTGGATGGCATCGTTCCAACTCGCCGTGCCCTGGCCGCATTCTCCGATGTAGATCGGCTTGTCCATGCCCAACGTGGAGGCCAGCGGAAAACCCGGCGTGTCCTCATAATCGTGGTAATCATAAAAATCCAGGCCCAGCCCCGTAAAGTAGAACAGGTTGTGCCACTGATGCCAGCCGGTGGAGCAACTGACTTTTCGGCCCGGGTCGGCGTTGTGGACGGCGGCGGCGAAGTTGGAGATGTAGGCCTGGGCCTGCGGCCAGGTGGCGCCGTTGGTGCCCCAATCGCCCAAATCCCCCTGCACCACCCCGTCAATCTCATTCATCAAATCAATGGCGAAGATGTTGGTGTTGCCCTTGTAGGTTGTGACCAGCGGGATCAAGGCGTTGCTCAGGTAGGCGGTGGCCTGGGCCGGGTTCTCCAGCCAGTCGGCCCGCCCGTTGTTCAGCGTCAAGTACAACTGAATCTGGTTGGCGCCCGCCAACTGCGCCATGTTCGCAAAATTCGCCGTCCACACCGGCGTCACCCCCGTCACGTAGTCGTTGCTGTCGATCTCGTCCCCCATGTCCGCTTCATTGATCCAGACCCGCAGCACCGTGATGCCCATGGCGTGCATGTTGGACATGTAAGCATTGAGGTCCGCCGGGCTGTAGCCGACCCCCCAGGACGGCTCGGTCGGGTCCGGCCCAAGCCAGGTGTTGTAAAGGCCATCCTCCCACGCCAGGTTGCAGCCTTTGATGAAGCGTCCGTTGATATACGGGCCGTTGGTCGGCGGCGCCGTTGGCGGGGTGGACACCAAAACCATGTCACCCACATAAAAGGTCGGGATGGTGAAATTGTTATAGTTCCAGACCCAAATGCCGTCAAAGTTCGTCGCCCCGGCCACGCCCATCTCCGAAAGCGGCACGGTAAACTCCTGCCACGTGTTGGCGGCCAGGGCGGGCAGCGTGTAGAGGCTCTGATGGATCCAATTCAGCGTCCCTGTCACCGTCAATACTTGCCCGCCGGAGGGGCCGCCGTTGAGCCAGAGACTCAGGCCGGTATAAGGCGCGCAAGGCGACGGATTCTGATGCACGGCCAGCGCGCACCAATTGGAGCAGGTGACGCTGATCGACTGCGAAAAGTTCGTCAGCACCGGAGAGCTGTTGGCCAGGTTGCGGGTGGCAAAGCTCCAATCCGCCCACCCATTTTGCAGTCCGTTGGAATAGACCACCTGGCTGATCTGCCCGCGCAAACACGCCGCCGGGATTTGCAGCAAACAGGCGGCGATGCCCAGGGAATGCGCCAAACGATTCATGCTCTCAAACTAACCCATTATCAAGAACTTGCAAAGCTCTTTGAATCATTTCGCCGCGTTGCGGCCTCTTTTCCAGTCGAGATCGTACAAAGTGATCACGGCCCGTTGTTCCAGCAGTTTCCTGTCGTTGTAATTGGAATTCGTCGGGGAGGAAATGGCATAGGCCATGTTCCAGTTCATCCACCATGTTATCAGAGGAAAATAATTTTGAACGCCGCGCAGCAACTTCATGTTGTCGGCCGGAGGTTGGTCCCTGCCAACCTGGTCCTGTCCCCGCCGCGGCCCCCATTGGCTGAAGGCCAGCGGCTTTTTAAACGTCGTCAGCAAGGCGTAAGCCGGAATGTCGCCGGGAACCAGCTCGTGATCCGACGAAACAAAAATCGAAATGCCGACCATATCGACATATTGGCTGCCGGGATAATAGAGGGCGGCGTCCTTGTGGCTGCTGCTGGGTTCAAAGATGAACAGCAGATTGTTCAAATGCTTCGTCTTGACAAGATAATCGAATGTCGCGCGATAGAGCGCCTTGAACTTGGCCGGATTGCCGCCCCACCAAAACCAGTCGGCCGACGCCTCGGCAAACGGATTCAGGAAAACAATCACGCCTTGCCTTTGCAATGCCTCCAGGCCGGCGGCCACCTCATCCAATTCGTGGAAAAAGAAGCGGTGATATTCATGGTTCGGGGCCAGCACCGAATCAATGTCGCACTTCCCGCCGCCATTGAATGAGCCGGGCGACGCCGGATTCCGCATGATGAGATAAAGCTGGACCAAACCGCCTTTGCGCCAGAATTCGGCGCAAAACTGGTTGGGCGCTTCGGGGAAGACTCCCCCTTGATGATACTCCACGCCGGCCAAGCCAACCCATTTGCCGGTTTTTTCGTGAATGATTTCCAGGTTGTTGTGGGGACTGGAAAGCGGCTGCACCTCCCGGCCCCACGATTCAAACTGACCCGAGATCAGTTTTTTATCCCGTCTCAGCGGCAAACTCCGCAAATACTTCAGAATGGCCTTGGCGTCGGGCAACGCCTCCGGATTCGCTGTTTCAGAAAGCCCTTGCGCCGCTGCATCCATTTGCAGCATTCCCAACGCAAGAACGAATAGCACAACTGCTTTGGAATACATCCATTCCAGCTTCATACAGGTCATGGCCATAGTCCATAGTGCCTGCGCAATGCGATCAAAAACCAACCGTTTTTTTCTGCCGGACATGCCGGCGCACTGCGCAACTTCTGCGCAACGGCCCCATCTGCTGTGTAACTGTTGCGCACTCCCGGCGGTCTGATTCCTTCGGGACCGGCGATAGAGGGGATATAAACGCCTTTTGCCCGGTTGGCACGGGAGTTGCCTGTGTTTTTGGTTGACGTCAATGTTCCGGGGGCGCAATCGTGTGTTCCCCGGCAGGTTAACCTTTGAACAGGAGACATCGTATATGCATATATTGAAATTGAATAGAAGCCTCATCCTCGGCGGCGTGGCCGCTCTGACACTGCTCACCTCCCATCAACTCATGGCGCAAGGCCGCGGCGGCCCGCCTGACTTCGCGGAAATCAAACAACGCCGCGTCGAAGCCGCCCAGGAGCAAATGGAAATCACAAACAAGGAAGATTGGAAAGCCATCGAACCCCTCATCGGGAAGGTCATCGATGCGCAGATGGATGTGATGCGGGCCGGCGCGGGCATGTTCGGCCGCGGCGGCAGGCGGGGCGGCGGTGAAGGCGCCAACAACGGCGCAGACCGGCCCCCGCGCCGGAATTTCTTCGGCGAACCCAGCGCCTCCATGACCGCCTTGCGCGACGCCATCGACTCCAAGGCCTCCACCGCCGACCTCAAGGCCAAGCTGGCCGCCGTGCGTGCGGAGACAAAAGCCAGGGAAGACAAGCTCGAGGCTGCCCGGAAGGACTTGCGCGACGTGCTGACCGTGCGCCAGGAAGCCATCGCCGTGTCCATGGGACTGTTGCAATAGCCCGGAGAACCAGCGCGGCGTCGGAAGAGGCCTTTTCATGAACGAGACCAAATCAGCGGAGGCGCAGTTGCTCGACCGCATGGTCGGGGCCAAACAGCTTTCCTCCACCGACGCCGCCATTCTCAACCAGCGCAACCGCGCCGCCGCCGCCGCCCCGCTGGAGACCGAGGAGGAGATTCTCCGCTGGCTGGCCGGCGAATACGGGCTGGCCTTCACCACCCTTGACAACATCGAGCCGGACCGCGAGCTGCTCTCCCTTTTCCCGGCCCGCGTTTTGCTCAAGGCCGAACTGCTGCCCCTGCGCCGCATCAACGGCGCCGTCGAAGTGGCCACCAGCCGCCTCTTCGCCACCCAGGGCCTCGACACCCTCAAAACCCTCACCGGCTTGAAACTCAAGCCCGTCCTGGCCCCCGGCGAAGCCATCCGCCGCGAAATGAAAAAGCATCTGGGCGTGGGGGCCGACACCATCGACACCCTCGACGAGGACGCCCCGCTGCAGGTCGTCGATGAGACGGGCGAAGAGGACACCAACCTCGACAGCGCCGCCGAGGACGCCTCCATCATCAAGTTCGTCAACCAAGTCTTGACAGACGCCATCGAGCTCCGCGCCTCGGACATCCACCTCGAACCGTTCGAGGACGAGCTGCGCATCCGCTACCGCATTGACGGCGTGTTGCAGGAGGTCCCGGTTCCGGCCCAAATCAAGCGCTTCCAGCCCGCCATCGTCTCCCGCGTCAAAATCCTCAGCCATTTGAACATCGCCGAGAAACGCCTGCCCCAGGATGGCCGCATCAAAATCCGCCTGGCCGACAACGAGGTGGACATCCGCGTCTCCATCATCCCCATGCTGCACGGCGAGGCGGTCGTCATGCGCTTGCTGCGCCAGAAAGCCACCCTTCTGGGCATGGAGCAATTGGGGCTGGCCCCGCGCGAGATGGCCTCCTTCCGCCGCATCCTGGCCCTGCCCCACGGCATCATGCTCATCACCGGCCCGACCGGCAGCGGCAAGACCTCCACCCTTTATACCGCGCTCAGCACCATCAACGATGCCATCCGCAAAATCATCACCATTGAAGACCCCATCGAATACCAGTTGCGCGGCGTCAACCAGATTCAGGTCTCGGAAAAATCCGGCCTCACCTTCGCCCGCGGCCTGCGCTCCATCCTGCGCCACGACCCGGACGTGATTCTGGTCGGCGAAATCCGTGACCAGGAAACGGCGCAGATTGCCGTCCAGGCCTCCCTCACCGGCCACCTGGTCTTCTCCACCTTGCACACCAACGACGCTCCCGGCGCCTTGACCCGCCTGGTCGATATGAACGTCGAGCCTTACCTGGTCGCCTCCTCCCTGGAAGCCGTCATGGCCCAGCGCCTCGTGCGCGTGCTCTGCGAAGCCTGCAAGGCCGAGGACACTTCCGCCACCACCGCTGCTCTCAAGCAACAGGCCGGCCTGGCGCCCAACGTCAAAATCTTCCGCGCCGTCGGCTGTCAGGAATGCCGCGGCACCGGTTACCACGGCCGCCATGCCATCTTCGAATGGATGGACATGAACGATGAAATCCGCGCCCTGGTGCTCCGCAACGCCTCCAGCGGCGAAATCCGCCACGTCGCCGTTCGCGACGGCATGCGCAGCCTCAGCGACGACGGCTGGCGCCTCATCAGCCAGGGCGTCACCACCGTCGAAGAAGTCATGCGCGTGACCAAGGACCAGACCCTGGTCGCCGGCAAAAACGGCCACGGCTCGGACACCGATGTCCTCGTTGCCAAGCAAAAAGCCTGAGACCCATGCCGCAATTCCAATACAAGGCATTTCAAGCCGATGGCACCACCGCCGAAGGCCTGCTGGAGGCCGGCGGGCGCCAGGAGGCCTTCCGCCAAATGGAGCAGCGCGGCCTGCGGCCCATCGCCCTGGCGGAGAAAGCCAACGGCGCCCCGCAAAAAAAGATCGTCTCCCCGCTCCCCTTCGGCGGCAGCCTCCGCTTTCAATCCAAGAGCGTCACCCCGCGCATGTTGGAGAATTTCACCCGCCTGCTCTCCAGCCTGCTGGCCGCCGGCGTGCCGCTCAGCCGCGCCCTCGTCATCCTCTGCAAGGAAGCCACCAACCCCGTCGCGGCTGTCAAGTGGAAACAAATCTACGATTCAGTCGTGGACGGCGTTTCGCTGGCCGATGCCATGGCCAAAATCCCCGACACCTTCCCGCGCGTTTATGTCGCCATGGTCCAGGCGGGCGAAACGGGCGGCTTTCTGGACCTGGTCCTGGCCCAGATCGCCGACTTCCAACTCAGGGAAAAGGAACTGCGTTCCAAGGTCATGGCCGCCCTGCTCTATCCGGCCATCCTGCTGCTGCTGGCCGTTTGCGTCCTGATCGTCCTGATGACCTTTTTCATTCCCCGCTTCCAGACCATTTTCTCCAGCATGGGCGGCGAATTGCCCTTGTTGACCCGCGCCATCGTCGGGTGCAGCCATGCCATCCGCGCCTACGGCATTTTCATCGCCATCGCGCTGGTGGTGGCCGGCTCGCTCCTGCGCGGATGGATCGCCTCGGAAAAAGGCCGGCGCGCCTGGGAAGGCTTCATCCTGCGCGTGCCCATCCTGGGGCCCTTGCTCCGCCAATTCGCCATGGCCCGCTTCTGCCGCATGTTGGGCACCCTCCTCAACGCCGGCGTCCCCCTCATCGAGGCCCTGCACGTCGCCCGCAAATCCATCGGCAACCAGATCCTCGTCGATGCCGTCTCCCATTCCATCGACCGCGTCAAGGAAGGCGCCCAACTCGGCGCCAGCCTGGCCGACTGCCGCAGCCTCTTTCCCAACTCCATTTTGGAAATGATTGCCGTCGGCGAGGAAAGCGGCAAGCTCGACCAGGAATTGGTCCGCATCGCCGCCGTCACCGAGAGCGACCTGGACCGCAACCTCAAGACCGGCGTGGCCGTGCTCGAGCCGCTCATGCTTTTCTTCATCGCCGCCTTCATCGGCACGATCTTCATCGGCATGATCATCCCCATTTTCAAAATGCAGGAGCTTATCAAATAAAGGAGGAACTGAAGCTTTTATGAAACTCAAACAGCCAAATAGGATTCGGAGAACCGCGGCGGGCCGCGGCGCCTTCACCCTGGTGGAACTGTTGCTGGTGCTGACCATCCTGGCCATCCTGGCCGGTATTGTCCTGCCCAAAATGACCGGCCGCACCCAACAGGCCCGTATCACCCGCGCCCAGACCGAAATCGCCACCTTCACCACCGCCCTCGACGCCTTTGAAGTCGATAACGGCTTTTTCCCCAAGGGCCGCAACGGCCTGCAAGCCCTCATCCAGCGGCCCGCCAACGCCCTGAACTGGCATGGCCCCTACCTGGAAAACGTGACCTCCGTCCCCTTGGACCCGTGGGGCAATGCCTACATTTACGAGTGCCCCGGCAAACACAACCCGACCGGCTTTGACATCATGTCCATGGGCCCGGATGGCCGCGTGGGAGGCGACGATGACATTTGCAACTGGCAACAACAGAGATAGCCGCCCCGCTTTCACCCTCGTCGAGCTGATCCTGGTGATGACGATGATGATCATTGCGCTGGCCGTGATATTTCCGTCCCTGGAAGGGTTCTTCCACGGGCGCAGCCTGGACAGCGAGGCCCGCCAATTTTTATCCTTGACTCGCTACGGCCAAAGCCGCGCCATCGCCGAGGGCATCCCGGTGGAACTCTGGATCAACCCCCGCCTGGAAACCTACGGCCTCCAGGCCCTCTCCGGCTACACCGAATCCCGCACCAATCCCCTCGTCTTTGCCGTGGACAAGACCGTGCAGATTTCCTGCTCGGCGCCCCCCACCGTGCTGACGCGCTCCAATCTCTGGACCCAGCCCTCCGGCCGCGCCGGCGCCCTCGCCAAAATCCGCTTCCAGCCCGACGGCTACATCAGCGACACCAGCCCGGAAAATATTTTCTTCCGCGAACAGGACGGCGGGGGCGAAATCCGGATTGCGGAAACCCCGGCCCATTTAAGATATGAAATTCAACCCGGCCAACCCCAAAACGTCCGCTAAAGGCGCGCGGCGCGGCTTCACCCTGGCGGAGGTGCTGGCGGCGATGCTCTTCCTGGCCATCGTCATCCCGGTGGCCATGCAGGGCCTCAGGATCGCCAGCCTGGCCGGCGAGGTCGGCCAGCGCAAAGTCGTCGCCGCCCGCCTCGGCAACAAAATCCTCAACGAATTGAAAGTGACCGGCCAGTTGCAAAACGCCGGCCAAAGCGGCGTGGCCAAACAAGACGGCTTGCCCTACCGCTGGTCGGTGCGCAGCCAGGCCTGGACCCAAGACACCACCAGTCCCATGACCCTCGTCACTCTCACCGTCACTTATGCCGCGCAAGGCAAGGATTACGACGTGCGCTTGAGCACCCTCGAACCGCAGACCACCCGATGAACATCCCCTCGCGCCATCCCGCCCCTGTATCGGCCCGCCACGGCTGGCTCACGAAGGGAAACCTTCCCCGTCTTCTCCCTCTCTTCCACACATTTGTGGAGGAGAGGGCGGGGAGAGAATTCTCCGAACAAGTGTTTTCGCGCATTGAACCCATGAACCCGTTGTGCATCGTTCCATCTCCCTCTCCTCCACATACTTGTGGAGGAGAGGGTTGGGGAGAGGAGGCTGTTTTTTCGATGGGAGGTTCATGGGGAGGAAGGTTCCCACCCTCTCGTCCGGCCCTCCATGAGCCAGCCGTGTCGGCCCGCCACTCCAGCGGTTTTACGCTGGTGGAAATCATCATTGCCACTTCCATCATGGCAATTCTCTTGGTGGCCATTCACACCGCCTTTTACAGCGCGCTGGGCTTGCGCGAGAAGACCATTGATTCCATCGAAGCCGGTTTGCCCTTTGAACAGGCCCTGCAAACCATGCAGCGCGACCTTGCCAACCTCGTCATCTCGACCAACGGCACGTTCTTCGGCCCTCTGCAAACCACCAATCCCACCAACACCCTCCCCGGCCAGGTCGGCCCGGACTTCTATTCTTCCGGCGGCGAATTGGACGGGGTCGTCCCCTGGGGCAATGTCGAGAAGATTGATTATTTGCTGTCGGCTCCGACCAATGGCCCGCATGGCCCCGGCCAGGACCTGATTCGCGCCGTCACCCGCAACCTCCTGCCCGTCAACCCGCCGCCCATGCCCGACGAGAAACACGCCCTCCTCAGCGGCGTGCAGAGTCTGACTTTCCTTTATTACGACGGCTCGCAATGGGAAGCCGCCTGGGACACAACCCAGCAGACCAATTTGCCCCTGGCCATCAAAGTCCAGATCCTGATGGCCGCGCCCAACACCGGCGCCGCCGCGGCCAATCCGCCCTTGGAACTGGTGGTCCCCATCGACACCCTCCTGACCACAAACCCCGTCACCGCCGCGCAACTATGACTCTCTCCCCTCCTAATCCTAATCTTAATCTTAATCGTAATCGTAATCCACGATTAGGAGTAGGATTAGGATTAGGATTAAGATTAAGATTAGGATTAAGATCACGCCGCCCTGCCAACCAGGCGTCAATCCTAATTATCGTCCTTTGGGTCGCCTTCGGCTTGTGCAGCATCGCCCTCTATTTCGCTCATTCCATGTCCATGGAACTCAAGGCGGCGGACAACACCGTCGCCGGCATCGAGGCCGAGCAAGCCATCGAAGGCGCCGCCCTTTACGTCAGCAACGTCATTGCCACCCTCGGCATCTCCAATAATATGCCCTCCCCGGCTTATTTCCGGGCCAACGGCGTCAAGGTCGGCAACGCGACCTTCTGGCTCGTTGGCCGGGACACCAACGATTACGCCGCCTCCGCCCAAGGCGATCATCCCGTTTGGGGCCTGGTCGATGAAGCTTCCAAGATCAACCTCAACACCGCCAGCATCGCCATGTTGGAAAATCTGCCGCAAATGACCCCCAACCTCGCCGCCGCCACCTACGATTGGCGGACCGGCAGCAACGCCTCTCCCAGCGTGGGCGGCGCCAAGTCCCAAACCTATTCGGGCCTCAATCCGCCCTATCTCTGCAAAAACGCCCCTTACGAAACCATTGATGAACTCAGCTTGGTCTATGGCATGGAAATGGATTATCTCTACGGCGAAGACGCCAATCTCAACGGCATCCTCGACCCCAACGAAAACGACGGCCCCCTCAACCCCCCCAACGACAACCAGAATGGCATCCTGGAGCCGGGTTTGTTCGAATACGTCACCGTCTATACCGTCGGGGAATCCACAGTCACCACCAACGGCACCCCGCGCGTCGTCATCACCAACACCACCGCTCTCAGCGCATTGGTCCGCTCGAATTTTCCGTCGCTTGTCCCATATCTTCCCAGGACCACCGGCCCCGCCGGCGCTGGCGGCGGTAGTGGAAGAACACGCGCGTCAGCCGCCACGGCGGCCGCCGCCGGTTCCTACACCAATGTCCTCCAATTCTACGTGCAGACCGGCATGCCGGAAAATCAGTTCCAGCAAATCGAGCCGTACCTCATGAATCCGTCCACCAAGGGCCTCATCAACGTCAACACCGCCTCCGGCGTGGTCCTGGGCTGCATCCCCGGCATCGGCTCCAACACGGCCCCCCAAGTGCTCAGTTACCGCCAGTCCAATCCGCCCCAAGTCCCCTCCATTAGCTGGCTCAAAACCGCCCTGGGCGGCAGCCCCTCCGCCTGCGCCACCGCCGGCAATTATGTCACCGCCTATTCCTACCAATACACCGCCGACGTCGTGGCGGTGGGCCACTTCGGCCGCGGCTATCGGCGCGTGCGATTTGTTTTCGATTGCCGCAGCGGCCTGCCTCTCATCGTCTATCGCCAGGACCTCACCTATTTGGGATGGGCGCTGGGCAGGAAACTTCACGACCAACTCCTGGCCCAAAATTCCTGATGACTCCTTTGCTCCAACTCTTTAAACGACGGCGCCCCGCCTCCCTCCTCGGCCTGGCCCTGGACGGCAACCGCCTCGAAGTCGTCTCGTTGCGGCGCGGCAACGGCTCCTTGCACCTGCGCCAAACCCTGGCCGTTTCCCTGGCCCTCAACCCGCTCACCGACGACGCCGTGTTGGTCGGCCAGGAAATCCGCAATCACCTCGACCAGGCGGGCATCCGCGAACGCCGTTGCGCCGTCTGCCTCCCGCTCAGTTGGGTCTTGAGCCTTCAAACCCAGGTGCCGGACTTGCCCGAGGCCGACCGCGCCAGCTTCCTGCAAATCGAGGCCGAACGCGGCTTCAGCTCCGCGCCGGAGACGCTCTTGACTGCCCAATCCTCTTTCACCACGCCGGCCGGCGGCCAATACGCCACCTTGCTGGCCGTGCCGCGCGATCAACTGGACGCCTTGCAACGAGTCCTCCGCGCCGCCAGGCTCAAGCCCGTCCTCTTTGCCCTCGGCGTCACCGCCCTCCAGGCCGCCAACGCCGGCCCCGCCCGCGTCGTCCTCCTGGCCGTGCGTGCCAATGCCGTCGATTTGCAAGTCACCGCCGGCGGCGGCATCGTCGCCCTCCGTTCGCTTGACAGCTCCATCGAAACCCAGGGCGCCCAGCGCAGCATCTCCGCCGAGCTGGTCGCCCGCGAAATCCGCATCACCCTCGGCCAGTTGCCCGGCGGTTTGGCCGAAGTTTCCGGCCCGCTCAAATTCGCCGGCCAGGGCGAATTGGCCAGGCAACTGGCCCACGACCTCCCCCCCCGCCTCGCCCCCTTGGGTCTGAAGATGGAGGTGATGGACAAAGCCGCCGCCGCCCCCTTCGACCCGCCGCTGCCGCCGGAATCGGCTCTTTCCATCGCTCTGGCCCTGGCCGCCAATTATGTGCGGGGCCTCGATGTCACCCCGGATTTCCTGCCGCCCAAAGAGCAGCCCTGGCGGCAATTGGTCGCCACGCGCCTGTCCCCGCGCAAGCTCGCTTACGCCGGCGGCGCCGCCGCTGCTTTGCTCTTGTGCGTCGCGGGCGCCTTCGGCTTCCAGCAATGGCAGATCGCCTCCTTGCAGGCCAAATGGGACGCCATCGCCCCCACCGTCAACGAATTGACCGCCGACCAGGACCTCATCAAGAAGTTCCGCCCCTGGTACGACTCCTCTTTCCGCGACTTGCAAATCCTCCGCAAGCTCAAGGACGCCTTCCCCGACGACGGCTCCGTCTCGGCCAAGAGAGTGGAGATTCACGAGATCTCGGCCGTCACCTGCACCGGCGTCGCCCGCGACAATGAGTCCTTCTTGAAGCTCCATGCCAGGCTGGGCGATGACACCAATCAAATCAGCGGCCTTCATGCCGAAGTGCATGGCCAGAAACCGATGGATTTCACGCTCAATTTTCAATGGGAAGGAGGCCAGCCCAATGGAAATTAAAAATCGCGAACGACTGCTCCTCATCGTGACCGGCTGCTGCCTGGCTCTCCTCATCCTCAACTGGCTGGTCCTCACCCCGCTGACCGCCAGTTGGCATCATCGCTCCGAGCGCATCGCCAGCCTCCGCAAATCCCTGGCCGACGGCGCTCTGCTCCTGCGCCGCCAGGACTCCATCCGCGCCCGCTGGGCCCGCATGAGCGCCAACGCCCTCTCCAGCACCCCCACCGTCGCCGAACGCCAGCTCTTCGACGCCTTCGACCGCTGGGTCCGCCAGAGCCAGGTCACCGAAGGCTCTTTCAAGCCCCAGTTGAAGCCCACCGAGGACAACTATTCCACCATGCAATGCCACGCCGAAGTCACCGGCTCCTACAGCACCGTCATCCGCTTCCTTTTCGAGCTGGAAAAAGACCCCATCGGCCTCCAGCTCCAGGACGTTGACCTCACCGCCCGCGACGACACCGGCCAGCAGATTTCCCTCGGCCTCGAACTCAGCGGCTTGCTCTTGCCCGCCCCCAGCCCATGAACCGCCCCCTCCTCACCGCCCTTTTGTTGCTGTCCCTGGCGGCCGGCCCGGCCCTCCGCGCCCAGGAGACCAATGCCGCCCCCGCCGCCGATTGGAGCGCCTTCGAGTCCATCGCGCGGAAAAATATTTTTGACCCCACGCGGACGGGCGGCAGGGGCCGCGGCCGCCGCGTCGTCGCCGTGCGCTCCTTCACCTTCTGCGGCACCATCAACGACGAGGTCGCCCTCTTCAAGGGCGAGGGCGTGCCCTCCGGCGGCGGCGACTTCAGGGTCGGCGGCGCCCTCAACGGCTTCAAGGTCATGAAAATCCCCCTCAGCTACGCCGACGCAACTGTCATCTTGACAGATCCCGCCGGAACCATTATTACTTTGAAAGCGGGCGAAAGCATGCGCCGCGAGGAAGACGGGCCTTGGACCAAATCGGACCAGCCGGCCCCCGTCTCCGTGGCCGCCGCGGAAACGCCGGCGGAGGAAGCCTCCGCCCCTTCCAGCCCGTCGTCCGCCGGCGAGAGTGATGTTTTGGCAAGATTAAGAGCACGACACAAACAAGAGGAGCAATGATTATGAAAATTCTGACACTGATTGTCCTGGCCGCCCTGGCGGCCCTCGGCCCGGCCTTGGCGGCCGACACCAACGCCCCCGCGCCAGACGCCACCGCGCCCGCGCCCTCCACCAATGCGGCCCGGGCCGTCGTGCCCACCGCGCAAGCGCCGCCCGCCACCAATGCCCCGGCCACCAACGCCCCCGACGCCACGCCGGTCGCCGACGCCGACCTGACGCCCACCAACGCCGTGCGCATGAACTTTCACGAAGCGCCCTTGAGCACCGTCTTGAATTACCTGAGCAAACGAATGGGCTTTGCCATCAATTCCGACGTCGATGTCCACGGCAGCGCCACCATCGTCAGTGAACAGCCCGTCGGCACCAACGAGGTCATCGAGCTCCTCAGCGCCGCCCTGGCCAAAAACAATTACGCCGTCTCCCGCAACGGCCGCATCCTCACCATCACGACCGCTGACACCGCCAAAACCGGCGCCTTGACCCCCGTCAATCATCCCCAAACCCCCGCTGAAATCCCCGTCAATGACCAGATGGCCACCGACGTCCTGCCCGTCCACACCCTCAACCCCACCCAGTTGAAGAAGGACCTCGAAGAATTGATCCCGGCGGGCGCGACCCTCGACGCCAACGAAGCCGGCAACGCCCTCATCATGACCGGCCGCCAGAAGGACATTCACCGCTTCGCCGAAATCATCGCCGCCCTCGACAGCTCCAGCATCTCGGAGGTCGAGGTCTTCGTCCTCAAATTCGCCGACGCCAAGTCGGTCTGTGACGAATTGAAGGAAGTCTTCCAAAGCCCCGACTCGAATGTTTCCCGCGCGGATGCCCGCACCCGCTTCACCCGGGGCGGCGGCGGCGGTTTTGGCGGCTTCGGGCCTTTCGGCGGCGGCGGCGGCGGGGGCGGCAACAACAACAGCGACCAGGAGAAAAACGCCGCCAATAAGGCCGTCTTCACCTCCGACGACCAGATGAACGCCGTCATCGCCAGCGCCCCCCCGGATTATTTCCAGATGATTTCCAACGTGGTGGACCAATTGGACCAGCCCACCTCCGACATCACCATGATCCGCGTCTTCCACCTCAGGAATTCCGATGCGACGGAAACGGCCAACCTCATCACAGGTCTCTTTCCCGACGACACTCAGCAGCAACAATCCCGCACCATGGGCACCCGCTTCCTGCCTCCCTGGATGCAGCCCCAGACGCCCGCCAACAATAAAAGCTCGCGCATGACCCGCCAGGCCCTCGTCCGCGCCGTCCCGGACGCTCGCACCGCCTCCGTCATCGTCACTACCTCCAAAGAACTCATGCAGGAAATCGCCGGCATGATCGAAGACTTGGACAAAAGCACCGCCCAGGTGCAGCATGTCTATGTTTATCCACTAAACACCGCAGACCCCGTCACCGCCGTAGCGGGCATGACGGCCCTCTTTCAAGGCACCTCCACCCATGCCTCGACCAGCACCCAGACCCCTAGCGCCCTGGTGCAGCGGCAGCAGAACAACGCCCAGCAACAACAAGCCACCACCACCACTGGTTTCGGCGCCACGGGAGGCGGCGGCGGCGGCGGCGGTTCGTCGGTTCCATGATCCGAGTCAATTATTATAAATTATGAACATCAAATCTTTAAAAACCCCGGCCATCCGCTGGATGGCGCTCTTGCTTTGTTGTGGCATGTCCCTGCCGCTGGCCGGCCAGGCCAACAGAACTGGCGGCGGCGCCGGCGGCGGCGGTGGCGGCGGCTTTGGCGGCGGCGGCTTTGGCGGCGGCGGTTTTGGCGGCGGGGCCGGCCGCGCCACCGGCGCCGGCACTGCCTCCAGCTCGGCAACCACGCCGGAGCGCACCCCCAACGGCACGGTCGGCAGCGCCAACTTTTATGTCGATCCGGACACCCACCAGGTCTTCTTCACCGCGGATGAGCAAACCGCCGCTTACGTCAATCAGGTCCTCTCCAACATGGACCGCCCCAAGCCCCAGGTCCTCATCAAGGTCATCTTCCTCGAGGTCACCTATAATAACGGTTACGACGTCGGCCTCGAAGGCGGCATCAACAAACGCGTCAATGCCAGTCATTCGGTCAATGCCTCCAACCTCTTCGGCCTCGTCCAACAGGGCATTACCCCCACTCAGGGTGTCAATACTCTCCCCGGCGCCGGCCTTTACACGGTGGTGGGCGATGACTTCAGCGCCACCATCCGCGCCATCCAGGAGGTCGGCAAGGTCGATGTCCTCTCCCGCCCCACCATCATGACCCGCAACAACCAGGCCGCCACCGTCGTCGTCGGCCAGGAAGTCCCCATCATCAACGGCGTCACCTACGACACCTTCGGCAACGAGCACAGTTCCATCGTTTACCAGAATGTCGGCGTCATCCTCCAGGTCACTCCCTTCATCACCGCCGACGACCAGGTCGAAATGATCCTCGCCCCTCAAATCTCCAGCGTCGCCGCCCAGTCCACCCAGATCTCCACCGGCACCAACGGCAATTTCAGCACCCCCTACATCAACATCGAATCCGCCAACACCGTCGTCGTCACCCCCAACGGCCGCACCGTCGCCATCGGCGGCATGATGCAGGACAGCAAAACCGTCACCGACAGCAAAATCCCCCTCCTCGGTGACATCCCCGGCCTCGGCCTCCTCTTCCATCACAAGGTCAAAGCTGTCAATAAAAAAGAGTTGGTCATTTTCCTCACCCCCTACATCATCCGCACTCCCGACGAGCTGGCCCGCATGACCATCGACGAGCGCGGCCGCCTTGACATGGCCCCCAAGGCCTTTTCCTCGGGGGAGTTGAACCAGTACCTGGCGCCCCAGCCGCCCGCCCCCGCCCCGGCCGGCGCTTCGCCCCGCTCCCGCCAATAATTTATTGACATTATGACTCGCCGCACTTGGGCCGTTTATGGGATGCTCGCCGCCGTCTGGGCCTTGCTCATCGGCTGGCAGGCCGCCGAACACCTCCGCGCCCGCCACGCCGTCCAAAACATGGTCGTCGATCGCGCCCGCTCCATCTCCACCACCTGCGGCCGCCTCCTGCGCGCCCGCAGCTTCTTCGGCATCGTCTCCCGCGAACGCCTCGAAGCCGCCCTCAATGCCCTGGTCGATACCAACGAGCTCCGCTCCGTCCAGCTCCTCAACACCAACGGCGAGGCCGTCGCCTCCGCCGGCGTCCCCTTCGACCTCCCGCCCCGCAAGGATCTCACTGGCGGCATCTTCTGGGGCGGCAACAGCCTCATTGTGGAAAACCCCGTCGATTTGGGAACCAATGTCCCCCAATTGATCCTCCCACGCGATATCCGCGAGGAACTGCGTTCCACCGAAACCAACCGCATCCCTCCCGGCGCCGCCCAGTTCGTCACTGCCGGTCCCAACGGCCCCCCTCCCCGCGCCCCAGCCCCAGGCCGTCCCCCTCCAGGCCCGGGTGGCCCCGGCCCGCGCGGCCCCGGCCCTGAAGGACCCCCCTTCCGCCCCGGCTGGATCGGCCAGGGCCATCCCTATTGGATGACCGACGCCGAATACAAGTCGTTGATCGAGAAAACAGGCGCCCATACCTTTGTCATCGTCATGTCCACCGATTTTATCCGCGGTGCCGGCTTCTATGATTTGTGGATGCGGATGATGATCGTTGTGTTGGGCACCATCGCCGTCGCCGGTTATGCCATCGCCTGGCATAGCCAGGAGAAAACCTCCGAGTTGCAACTCCGCCTCGTCCGCGCCAGCGAATTGAACCTCCACCTCAAGGAATTGAACCTCGCCGCCGCCGGCCTCGCCCATGAAACCCGCAACCCCCTCAACATCATCCGCGGCCTGGCCCAGCTCATCTCCAAACAGCAATCCCTCTCCCCGGATACCCAGGCCCGCGCCCGCGAGATCATCAGCGAAACCGACCGCGTCACCGCCCAGTTGAACGAGTTCATCAATTACTCCCGCCCTCGCGAAGTCCGCCGCGCCCCCACCGACCTCAACGCCATGGCCGGCGAGGTCGTCCGCACCTTGAATTACGACATCGAGGAAAAGAGCATTCAGTTGCTCCTCCAAATCGACCCCCTCATCATCGAGGCCGATGAACAACTCCTCCGCCAGGCCCTCTTCAACCTCGTCCTCAACGCCATCCAGGCCGTCCCACCCAAGGGCCTCATCGTCCTCCGCGCCAGCCGCCGCAACAACGACGAAGCCTTCATCGAAATCTCCGACAACGGCCCCGGCGTCCCCGCCGAAAACCGCCCCGAAATCTTCAAACCCTATTTCACCACCAACGAGGAAGGCACCGGCCTGGGCCTGGCCGTCGTCCAGCAAATCATCCTCGCCCACGGCTGGGACATCCAATGCCTGCCCAACGACCCGGCCGGCGCCCTCTTCCGCATCGCCCACATCAAAGTCAAGCACAAGGATTGACCCCCATGCCCCCCGAAGCCCCCAGCGTCGCCGCCCCCTGCCTCCTCATCGTCGATGACGACGCCGCCCAGCGCAGCCTCCTGGATTCCTTCCTCTCCAGCCAGGGCTTCGCCACCGTCGCCGTCTCCTCCGGCGAACGCGCCCTCGAAGTCCTCCGCCGCCAAAAAATCAGCATGATGATCTCCGACGTCCGCATGCCCGGTTTGTCCGGCCTCGATACCCTCCGCCTCGCCCGCCAGGAACTCGGCTCCTTTCCCATCCTCCTCGTCACCGCCTTTGCCGACGTCCGCGACGCCGTCGGCGCCATGCGCGATGGCGCCGTCAATTACCTCTCCAAGCCCATTGACCTGGACGAATTGCTCGCCTCCGTCCGCCAGGCCACCGGCCTCTCCCAGCGCGTCCCGCTCAAGTTTGACGCCGGCAAGCAACTCCCCCCCCACATCATCGCCGCCAGTCCCCTCATGCAGGACCTCTTTGGCGATGTCTCCCTCATCGCCGCCTCCGAAAGCCGCGTCCTCATCACCGGCGAAAGCGGCGTGGGCAAGGAGGTCGTGGCCGACGTCATTCACGCCTGGAGCCCCCGCGCCGCCGGCCCCTTCATCAAGGTCAACTGCGCCGCCATCCCCGAAACTCTCCTCGAAAGCGAGCTCTTCGGACACGAAAAGGGCGCTTTCACCGGCGCCGTCGCCCAGCGCATCGGCCGCTTCGAATTGGCCGACCGCGGCACCATTTTCCTCGATGAAATCGCCGAAATGTCCTCCCAGCTCCAGGCCAAATTGCTCCGCGTCGCCCACGATGGCCGCTTCCAGCGCATCGGCTCCAACTCCGAAATCCACGTCAACGCCCGCATCCTCGCCGCCAGCAATCGCAACCTCGAAGAGGAAGTCCGCGCCGGCCGTTTCCGCGAAGACCTCTTCTACCGCCTCAACGTCGTCGAACTCAACGTCCCCCCCTTGCGCGAGCGCCGCGAAGACATCCTGCCCCTCGCCGGCCAGTTCATCGCCGGCTTTACCCAGGGCCGCGCCCGCCTCTCCCCCGCCGTCGCCGATTGCCTCCAACTCTATCCCTGGCCCGGCAACGTCCGCGAACTCCACAACGCCATGGAACGCGCCACCCTCCTCTGCCGCGGCGACCTCATCGTCCCAGCCCACTTGCCCGCCCGCATCCGCCCCGGCGCCCGCCCCCCACAGGCGCCCCAAGCCATGGACGCCCAGCGCCTGGAGGAAATCGAATCCCAGGCCGTCATTCAAGCCCTGCGCAAACAGAACTTCAACCGCACCGCCACCGCCAGGGCCCTCGGCATCAGCCGCCGCGCCCTCATCTACAAACTCCAGCGCCTGCGCGAACTCGGCCTCAGCGTGGACGCCCCGTAAAGACTGATGGATAAGGGGTCATAAGGGGTCAGTCCTAGAAAATTGACAGATTTGGTCTTTCCTCCGGTGGAATCAGGGAAAAATGCAGACAAAGCGAAGCATTGAGGAGGTTGAATCTTAATTCGGCCGCAGGCGCGGGGCAGCGGGTTGGGGGTGTGATGCGCGTCGTTGTATCTGGGATTTGTGGCTAAATGTCCGTGGTAAAACGGCGATTGGGCATGGCGTTTATCGCCCAGCACGCAACGATAAAAGGTGATTGTCAATTTTCTAGGACTGACCCCTAATAATGATCTAATGACCTAATGCGCGACCAACAGCGTCAGCCTGCTGGTATTGCTCGCGCCCATTGACTTGAACATCCAATTGGCGGGCAGCAATGTGGTCTTGAGCTGGAATGACCCCGCCTCGCTCTTTTCCCTTCAATCCGCGCCTGAGCTAACCGGCATCTTTACGAATGTGCCTGGCGCATCCAGTCCGTACACCAACGCCATCACGGGCCAGCAGCAATTCTTCCAATGGGTTGCCCCGGCAAATTAACTGCTGACCATGGGCTTTCGGCGCGAACTCCTGCGGGCTCTCCTCGCCGCCGGTTGAATAACTGTGGAAACCGTATCAGGAGGCTCAATTTTCCTCGAAAACGAGCCCATGATCAGAGCCTCCTTGCGTCGGCGCCTGCTTTTTTGACGGCCCGTTAGCCGCGGCCCAAAGCTCCGTAGGAGCGTCATATTTGTAGTAACAACCCAAAAAAACCAAAGCTCCGTAGGAGCGGCATGGTGCAATTGCGAACTGGAGCTGGTATTATCCCATCTTTGCGAGGGATTCTGGGATGCGGGGGTGGATTGGGCGGTCAGAGTAAACTCAGGGGCAGACTGAAAAAAGGCTCGCAAATCTGTGGAGAAGGAATAAAGTGAAGAATAAGGGGCACACGGGTCATGCGCAAAAAGTCAATTGGGAAATCCCGGTTGATGGCCATGCGACGGATATTGTTGACATTTATGAAAACCAGACTCATGCTGCCGGGGCTGCTCCCGGCTTTGCTTCTCGCTTCATCACATTGGCTTCCGGCTCAGGCCACCCTTCCCCTGTACCTTGACACCCTGGAAAACACCTTCCAGAACTGGAGTTGGATAGAGAATAATTTCGAGAGCACCACCTATTTGCTCCCGGGCTTTACCGACTCGATTAGCGCCACTGCGACCGGCAGTTGGCAGGCCATTTCTCTTGGCACCGACGTGGTCAATGCTTATCAGGGCATGAACATCAGCCCGTACCAGAATCTGGTTTTTTGGGCGAACGGCGGCTCCGCGGGCGGCCAAAAGCTGCAAGTCTTTCCCGGCAATTTTACCGGTGCGGGCGTAGGCGCCGCTTATGCGCTCCCGGCCCTGACGGCCGGTACTTGGACGCAATTCAGCATCCCTCTTTCCACCATTTGCCCCGCCGGCACGACCAATATCGATCGCTTCAGCTTCCAATTGACAACCAGTGGCACGACCGGCACGTGGTACCTGGGCGACATTTACTTCACCCCCAAAACCGCCCCTGCCTTGGTGAATTTGTCGGTTGATGCTTCACAAACCATCCGCACCGCCGACCCGCGGTGGTTCGGGGTCAATACCGCAATCTGGGACGGCTATCTCGACACTTCCTACACTTCCAACGCCCTCACCCAGGCCGGTCTCCTTTCCCTGCGCTTCCCCGGCGGCTCGCTTTCCGACGAGTATAATTGGGTCACCGGCAAAACCACCGCTTACACCACCAACGGAACGGCTGGGACCGTCAGTTCTTACGCCTGCAACTTCGGCAATTTTATGCATGTCTTCACCAACCGGCCGGGGGAGCAGGCTTTCATTACCGTCAACTACGGGTCGGGCACGAGCAACCAGGCCGCCGCCTGGGTGCTCAATGCCAACGTGACCAATCATTGCGGCATTAAATACTGGGAGGTGGGCAACGAATGCTATGGCACCTGGGAAACAGACACCAACAGCCCCCCTTGGAGCGCTCACACCTACGCCACCCGCTTCGCCGGTTACTACGCCCTCATGAAAGCCGCTGATACCAACATCAAAGTCGGCGCCGTCTGCGTGCCCGGTGAAGACAGTTCCGCCAATTATACCACCTATGCCGCCACCAACCCCGCCACCGGGCAGGTTCATTATGGCTGGACACCCGTCCTGCTCAGCACCCTGAAAAGTCTTGGCGTCACTCCGGATTTTCTCATTTACCATTTTTACCCCGAATACTCGCCGCAGGGCGACAGCGACCAGTTGGTGCTCCAGGTTTCATCCCAACTCGCCCAGGATGCCACCAATCTTCGCTACATGCTCACCGAGTACTTGGGCCCCAGCTCGTCAAATACCGAACTGTGCATCACGGAAAACAATGGCGAGACCGATGGAAAGCAGAGCACCAGCCTGGTCAACGGCTTGTATGTGGCCGACACCATGGGCCAGGTCATGAAAACTGAATTCAACGCCTACACTTTTTGGGACCTCCGCAATGGCCAGGACACCAGCGGCAACTACGACTCCACCCTCTACGGCTGGCGCACCGTCGGCGACAATGGCTGCATCTACAATCAATCCTCATGCTACCCGAGTTATTACGGCCTGAGCATGATGCAATATCTTGCGCGTCCGGGCTCCACCACCCTCAACGCCAGCAGCAGTTACCTGCTCCTGACGCCTTACGCTGCCCGCGCCGCCGATGGCTCGCTCCGCCTCCTCGTCATCAACAAGGATACCAACGCCACTTTCAACGGCCAGGTCAACCTGGCCAACTTTGTGCCCTCTTCAACGGCCACCGTCTATTTCTACGGCCAGCCACAGGACAACGCCGCGAAAAACAACCTGAGCCTCTCCCTTCAGCAAATCGCCGTGTCCAATTACTCCCCGGTCTCGACGCAGTTCACCTACGCCTTCCCCCCGCTTTCGCTGACGCTCTTTAATTTCGCCCCATTGCAAACCACCACCGTCAATTTGACATCCAGCGCCAATCCTTCCATCTACGGCAACCCGATCACCTTCACCGCCACCGTCCAGAGTAACGGCGTGGCCGCTGGCGGGATCAGTGGAGAATCAGTGGCTTTCTATAACGGCGCGGTTCAAATCGGCGCCGGGACATTGAACGCCAGCGCCCAGGCCGGTTACACCACCGCCGCCACTCAACTCGCCGCCGGCCTTTCCTCCATCACTGCGGTGTACAGCGGAGACGCTGTTTACGCCGCCAGCACCAATTCACCGGCCTTGTCGCAAACCATCAACCAGGCGACTCCGATCATTACGTGGGCCAATCCCGCTCCAATTACCTACGGCACGGCTCTGAGTTCCGGCCAGTTGGACGCCACCGCCAACGTGCCGGGCAACAGCTTTGCCTATGCTCCAACCAACGGCGCCGTGCTCAACGCTGGCGCCAACACGCTTTCCGTCATCTTCACGCCGACCGATCAGGGTGATTACACCGGCGCCACCAATACGGTCAGCTTGCTGGTTTCATCCGCGCCATTGACCGTCACGGCCTCCAATGCCAGCCGGGTCTATGGCCTTGCCAACCCCGCATTCACAGGCGCCATCGCCGGCTTGCAGAACGGGGACAACATCACGGCCGCCTGCAGTTGCAACGCGACGGACAGCAGTCCGGTGGGAACCTATCCCATCACGCCCCTGCTGTCGGACCCGAACAACCGGCTTGCCAACTATACAGTCACCACGAACATCGGCACCCTCACTATCACCCTGGCCGCCTCCTTCTTGAGCTGGCCCACGCCGTCGGCCGTCAATTATGGCACCCCCTTGAGTTCCAACCAGTTGGACGCCACCGCGAACGTGCCCGGCAGCTTTGCCTATAATCCATCCGCAGGCACGGTGTTAAGTCCCGGCACCAACATGCTTGGCCTCCTCTTCACCCCGGACGACGCGATTGATTACAGCAACGCGACCAACAGCGTCAGCTTGCTGGTATTGCTTGCGCCCATTGACTTGAACATTCAACTGGCGGGCAGCAATGTGGTCTTGAGCTGGAATGACCCCGCCTCGCTCTTTTCCCTTCAATCCGCGCCTGATCTAACCGGCATCTTTACGAATGTCCCTGGCACATCCAGCCCGTACACCAACGCCATCACGGGCCAGCAGCAATTCTTCCAATTGGTTGCCCCGGCAAATTAACTGCTGACCATGGGCTTTCGGCGCGAACTCCCGCGGGCTGTCCTTCACACTTGCCAATCGCCGGCATTCTCTTCAATTTGATTGCGCCAGCTCGCCTCCCGTTCAGTTTGATTATGGCCGGTGACGGTGGTGAACGCAGCATCAAGGCAGGACATGCCCTGGAATGCTGCATACCGGTTTCTCGCCAACCGTGCCAATCGTGTAAACGCCTCCGTCAGGACAGGACGGCATTTCTCCATTCGTTCCGTGGCCAAGGTAGGGCTGCAAATCGTTCATCGTTGGGGTGTCGTTGGCTGTCTTCCTCTGCTCCAGCGCCCATTGTTGCTTGGCGGCGTCATAGAGACGGAGATTGTTGATGCACGCATTCATGCGTCCCGTTTTCTCATTCTCGGCTTGCAGCCCCGCCCCCTGGCCCCTCCTGGCCTCCGTCTCGGACGCCCTTGCCTCTGCCTCGGACGCAGCGCGTTGATTGAGCGTTTGAATCTCCTGCCGCGCCCTGACCAGTTCGTTGGTCATCTGCCGCATTTGCTGCGCTTCGGCGCGCAATCGCGCCAATTCGTGCACTTGCGACTCCCGGGCCGACGCGCCGCCGCCGGCATGGTCCGTGTCTTGCCTGGCCTGCGCCAGTTGCTCCTGCAACGGTGCGATCTGCGCCACCTCTTGCTTCAACGCCTCATTCTCTTGGCCCAATGCCTGGATCCTTTGATGTTGCACCAACGCAAGCACTGCCAGCCCGGCCACAGCAATGCCGCTTGCGATGGCGAATTTATGCATGCTCATGATCTTCAGGATCGGTTGACACGTGGTTTAAAAGCAACTCCTTTTCGTAGGAACAAAATCACGGAAAGAAGACACGGATGCCAAGAGACCAACGGAGATGGCCGACAGGCCGGTTCATGGTTTGGCCGGCTGCGGGCTGCCCATTGAAACGAATGCCCCCGATTTGTGAATTGGCGTCGGTCTCATCATTCTGCCAAGTCAAACTCCGGCGGACATTCTGTATATCTGATAGATCTGCCATGGCTCTTGCTCGGATGGGGAATGATGGCGATCATCCTCTTCTTTTTGGCGAAGCTGGCATAAAGGGGCAAGAATTCAAATTATAGCGCTTTACGAAAAGCTCTAGCCGTGAAATGCCTCGGCGGGAGCCCCGCCCTGCCACCGCCTCGGTAGGGCGACGCTCCTGCGGAGCCGGCATGTCCACGAAACTGCGGCTGCAGTTTTTGTTGAAATGCCATAGGACGTTGCCCAACCAGGTTTGCCCTTCAATTTTTCCTTTAGCCTTTAGCCTTTAGCCTTTAGCCTTTCTTTGATGGCCGAGTACAAAGTCCAATTCGATGTCTTCGAAGGACCTCTTGATCTGCTCCTTTACCTGATCAAAAAGGAGGAGGTCGATATTTACCAGGTCAACCTCACCCGCCTCGCCGCCCAGTTCATCGAATACATCGACCTCATGCGCCTGCTCGACCTCGACCTCGCCGGCGAATTCCTCGTCATGGCCTCCACCCTCATGTACATCAAAAGCCGCGAACTCCTCCCCCGCGACTTGCAGGCCGGGGAATCCGATGAGGACGACGGCGAGGACCCCCGTTGGGAACTCATCCGCCAACTGGTCGCCTACAAAAAATTCAAGGACGCCGCCGCCGCCCTCCAGGCCCGCGAAATCCAGCAGGAAAACACCTTCCCCCGCCTCCCCGTTCCCCAGGAAACACCGGCTCCGCCGCCCGTTCCCAAGGCCGAGGCCTCCATTTTCGACCTGCTCAACGCCGTCAACGAAGTCCTCAAGCGCGTCAGCCGCCGCGACGATTTCCGCGAAATCTTCGACGATAAATGGACCGTCAGCGAAAAAATCGAGGCCCTCCTCAAACTGCTCGATGAAAAGTCGCCCCTCAAATTCGCCGACCTCTTCAGCGCCGCCACCAGCCGCTCGGAGGTCGTCTGCACCTTCCTGGCCCTCCTCGAGCTCGTCCGCCTCAAACAACTGCTCTGTGTGCAGGCCGGCGATTTCGGGGCCATCGAAATCTCCAAGGCGCTGCCCGCCCCAACCCCTCCGCCCCTCCCCGCGCCCGCCTGAGCCTCCTTTCGCATGGAACTCAAATTCATATTGGAATCCATCCTCTTCTCGGCCCAGCGCCCGCTCCGCGCCGATGAACTGCGCGATCTCCTCGCCGCCGCCGCCGAACATGGCCAGGCCGCGCTGCCCTTCAAAAAAACCAGCGAACCCGGCATCATCGCCGCCCTGGAAGAATTGCAGCGCGACCACGAAGCCGCCCGCCGCAGCTTCCGCCTCGCCTGCGTCGCCGGCTCCTGGCAATTCGTCAGCCAGCCTGAATTTGCCCCCTGGATCGTCGCCCTCGTCGGCCTCAAGGCCCGGCCCCCGCGCCTCTCCCAGCCCGCCCTCGAAACCCTGGCCATCATCGCCTATCGCCAGCCCGTCACCCGCGCCGAAATCGAGCAGGTCCGCGGCGTGACCGTGGACGGCGTCCTGCAAACCCTCCTCGAACGCGGCCTGGCCGGGCCGGTGGGCCGCGCCGATGTTGTCGGCCATCCCATGACCTACGGCACCACCCCCTTGTTCCTCGAATACTTCGGCTTGCGCAACCTCCAAGACCTCCCCGCCGCCGACGAACTCCGCCGCCTCCCCGTCACCCGTCCCGAAGGTTTATTGACAGCCGACCCCGGCCTGGCCACCGCTCCGCCCGAGCAACTCACCCTCGCCCAAGTCGAGAGCCCTCCCCCCAATCCCCCCCCGCCGCCCGCCCCACCCCCCGCCCCCCCCGCCTCCGCCTAGGCCCGTTCAAGTCTCCTCCCTTGGGTCCCTTTCGTCCCATCAGTCTCTCGCTGCACCCTGCTTCAGCCTTTGCCCCCCCGCCCGCCACCATTTATCAAGCATTTATTTGCTTGCAATGAATTTCAAAGAAGCATTAGGCTGCCTCCCAGTACAGCATTCGATGGAGTAGAAGGGTTGATGTCGTGTCGCCTTTTCTTCTCGAACTGCCTACCCATGAAGGGGAAACACGACGTAAAGAACATTGAGGCCCTTGGCGGGAGCGTTCATATGGGCGTCCTGACGCCGGGGCTGTAAGTCTCGAGAAAGCAAACGAAAACTCAACAAAGGATAAAAATGAAGATCAAGCACCTCACATCAAAATGTTTGGCCTTGGCCAGCGGAGTCGCGTTGGCCGCCATTCTCGCGGTCAACGCCAACGCCCAGGATGTCAAGCCGGGCTTTTTCGTTGGCACGGACGCCGGCCTGAACTTGATGCCGTCCATCCGGGTCTCCCAGGGCGGCCACACGGGCTTTGGCCTCGAAACGGATCCCGGCTTCCGTTGGGGCCTGGAAGGCGGTTACGGCTTCCAACTCACGCCAAAACTCTCCCTGGCCCCGGAGTTGGAGTCGGGTTTCATGTGGAATGAATTTGCTCACGTCAAGGCAGTCGGCCTCAAAGAAGAGGCGGGCGGCAACTTGTGGCAGGTCCCCTTCCTCGCCAAGGCCGTTGCCAGCTATCAACTCGGCAAATGGACGCCCTACGCCGGCCTCGGTGTGGGTTTGGATTATGCCGCTGTGAATCTCAGGTCGATCATCAATCACCCAATCACCTATTCACACGATAGTTGGGGCCCCGCCGTCCAGGCGGAAGTCGGTGTCTGCTACCAACTGTGCAGTCATTGCGACGTGGGTTTCGGTTATAAGTACATGGCTGTCTTCGACGAAGAGTTTGCCGGCCTGCGGACCAGCAACATGCAGAATCACACCCTCAGCGTTTCCTTCACTTATCATCTGTGATTCTGGCCGGCTTGCCGGCCTTTGACCAGCCGGCGCCTGGTTCCTCCGGCGCCGGCTGGTGCAGCCTGCCCCCCCTCCTCCGCCCCATTTCGGAGCAGGGGGCGGCATCGAGATGCTGTGGCCACCTCATGGACCAGCCCTGAATGGCCCACAGTTAATCAGCAAAACGTCGGCTATCAACCACCACCGACACCCCTCCATTTAGCGCCATCAGCCGCGAAATCTCTGTAGATCCCAGGCCGGACAAGCCTTCCAATTCCCCGCTCCACAGCCTTCACCTGAACCGATTCAAGTCTCCTCCCTTGGGTCCCTTTCCTCTGAAAGTTATTCACATGGACAGCCTATGTCCAACCTGGCGGCGTAGGATGGCGGAAAATGCAAAATATATGACAAATAAGGAACAATTCATGACCTTTGTCCTGGTCGGCGCCATGGCCCGCGACATTAACGCCGAAACCAATGATGCCCAACTAATTATGCACATGGCCGGCCAGATCCCCGGCGACGCCATCCCCGCCAACGTCATGAACGCCGCCAAGGTTTTTCTGGCCTTTTGCAGCTACGACGGCAAGCGCCCCCATCGCTGGATGCTCCCCCCCGCCGAAGCGAAACCAAAGGCGGAAGGCTGACGCGGGCCGGCCCGGAGCTTATCGACGGGCGAAGAAGGGCAAAAAACGATTGCTTTTGGGCGAGTTTTATGCCATGCTGGGCCAAGCTTGAAAGCGCGCCGACATTGGGAGAATTGCCCTCTGGCGGCTGCTTTTGTCGCAGTCTGCCGCCTCAACAAGGGGCGCTTTCCGGCAAAGGAGTAATTTGCGCCTGGTCCAGAAAACCAAAACTGAATTATGAAACCATTTGAACTGCTGCGTTCCGGCACGGTGGCGGGAAGCTCCGTCCTTGCGCTGGCCCTCTTGTCGTCCGCCCTGCCCGCCCGCGCTTATGTCTATGCCACGGACATTCAAATCAACGGCAACCTGACCAACGCGACCGCTTTCCAGGACGTTCCCGCGTCCATCAGCTACCGCCTCAATCAGGTTGCCGACAGGGGCGTCGCGGTCAACATCCTGCAAGGGAACACCGTGGTGCAGTTGATTGCGGGCGGGACGAACATGGGCAGCAACGCCGTGTCCTGGATCCCCGCCAGCACGGGGACCTATTCCGTCAGCATCACCGCCGCCGCCACCGGCTTCACCAATTGGACGCAGATCAGCACCACCAATCCCGGCAATTACATCTCTTACGCCGCCGGCATTGCTGTCGATAATAATACCAACAGCCCCTATTACGGGCGTGTCGTGGTGGGGTGCGCCGCGGCAAGCGGCGTCAACCCGGTTTCCGGGTCCAACAACATGGACGGCATCTACAAATTAAATGCCGACGGCAGCTATGCCGATGAAGGCGGCTTCGGCTACGGAGGATATACCACGGACGACTTCGGAAACACCTCCAGCCCAGGACAGATGCCCAGCCAATCCGGGGGAGTGCCTTGGAGCCTGAAGATCGGCGATGATGACAGGATCTACATGATGGATTACAGCTCCCTGGGCGCCGTCATTGCTTTCGATATGAAGGTGACCACCAACCAGATCGTCATTGACGACGGATACAAAGGCTCGTTGGGTGGCCCGCATAATTATACCAACAACCCCTATTTCGGCTCCCTCGCTTACGGGCTGAACAATTTTGATATGACCTCCACGACCACGTCCAACGCGGCGATCTGGCTCTGCGACAGCGCGCCGGACAGCCCAAATTGGGGCATTTGGATGTATCGCCTGCGGAACGGCGCTTCCGATCCGGCCGACACCAAGGGCATCCAGGCTGTGATTGCGGGTTCCAGTTCCGACCTGAGCGAGGGTTCTTCGGGCGGCTGCATGGTCGATACAAATCTCGACATCTTCGTTTCCCAGAGCCTGTACGACAACGATACCCCGTCCAGGTGCATGGAATACACCAATTGGAACCGCGGCATTCTCCCTCCTGAAGGCAACGGTCCGACGAACGCCTACGGCACCAACACCGGGCAAGTGCGCTGGAGCGTTGGAACTAATGACGCCACGTTCGAATACGTGCAGGACACCGTCATCAATAATCGGCAACATCCAACCATGGTGGCGCTGCCCATGTTGGCGGGTAATGACAACTATCCCGGCATCCGCGTGCTCAACGCCACCAACGGCTCCGTGATCCTGACCAACCTGGGTTACCCGGCTCAATATGCCGGCGCGGCTTGGGACAACCTTGGCAATCTCTACGGCGCCGCGTGGCCAAACAGTTTTTGGCAGGTCTGGTCGCCGCCGGGGACGAACCAAGCCACCACGCTGGCCGTGGCGCAGGTCGTCGTTTCAACCCTAACCATCAACATCACCGAAATTTCCGCCATTCCCAGCAGCCCCGGTTGCTCTGCCATCACGATCACCTTTACCAATTCCAGCAACCTGCTCCCGTCGGCGTTCAATCTCTTCGGTTCGACCACCGTGAACGGCGCTTACACGAATGTCGGCGCGTTAATCACGGGCGGTCCGGGCACGTATCAAGCCGCCGTCACGAATTGCTCCTCGCCCATGTTTTACAAGATCGAGTCGCCGTAACGAAGAACGGGGCAGGAGGAGCGCCTATCGGGTCTCGAATACGACAGCATTCCTCGGGTAGGACGCTTTAATTTAGCATTTAGCATTTAGCATTTAGCCTTTAACTTTGGCCCGTGCGCACCATGCAGAACATCGCCCTGGTCGGTTTCATGGGCACCGGCAAATCTTGCGTCGGCCGCCTCGCCGCCGAGGCGTTGCAGTTCGACTTTGTCGATACCGATGACCTCATCGAATCCCAATGCGGCCTGAGCATCGAAGAAATCTTCAAACAGCAGGGCGAGGGCGCTTTTCGCCAGTTGGAAAAGCAGGTGGTCCAGAACCTGGGCCGCCGCCAGAAGACGGTCATCGCCACCGGCGGCGGCCTGGTGGCCGACCCGGAGAACCTGGCCAGCCTCAAAACCCATGCCTTGGTCGTTTGCCTGTGGGCTTCGCCCGAAA
>Ga0326727_10006229_pt1 | contig 32960 bp, 26 predicted proteins | sample MB2enrmetagenome_FD_207643 | JGI IMG/M metagenome (GOLD analysis project Ga0326727, IMG submission 207643) | Lab enriched peat soil microbial communities from McLean, Ithaca, NY, United States - MB29MY | ecosystem: Environmental > Terrestrial > Soil > Wetlands > Peat | place: USA: New York...
ATTCTGTAGGAGAGCCTGGTTGGAGGGGCCTCTGCATGGCGGACATACTGCCCGCGATCTTTTTCGGACATGGCAATCCCATGAATGCTCTGATGGACAACCTCTACACCAGGGCATGGCGGCGCATCGGCAATGAGACGCCCAGACCCAAAGCCATCCTCTCGATTTCGGCGCACTGGTTTATCACGAAGACCGGCGTCACCATTAGCACATCGCCCCGGACCATTCACGATTTCGGGGGCTTTCCGCAGGAGCTTTACCAGGTACAATACCCAGCTCCCGGCAATCCCGACCTCGCGCGAAGGGTGCAGGCAACGTTGGCGCCTTTGCCGGTGAGTCTGGACAACTCGTGTGGACTCGATCACGGCACATGGTCCGTGCTCTGTCACGTGTATCCGGAAGCGGACATTCCCATCGTCCAGCTCAGCATCGATGAGACACAACCGCCATCGTTCCACTTCGAGCTCGGCCGGAGGCTGGCGCCGTTGCGGGAGGAAGGCGTTCTGATCGTCGGTAGCGGGAACCTGGTCCACAATCTGCACACTTACGCATGGGGAGGACACATGCCCGAGGCGTACGACTGGGCGGTACGATTCGAGAAGCAGGCGCGCGAGATGATGCTCGCTGGCGAATACAAACCTCTGATCGGCTACGAAAAGCTGGGCGGAGATGCAATGTTGTCCATCCCGACGCCGGACCATTACCTGCCGCTGCTCTATGTACTCGCCACCAGGCAGCAGGGCGACAGCGTCGCATTTCCGGTCGAAGGCGTCGATGGGGGTTCGATATCGATGCTGGCCGTTCAACTTGGCCAGAGACTACCTGCGTAACCGGCGATAATTGAAGTTTCCATGGACAATCCACATACGCCCGGCTTCCGGACGCGGGCGATTCATGCCGGGCAACCGCCCGATCCGGCTTATGGCGCTGTCATACCGCCGATTTATCAGACCTCCACGTTTGCATTTCGCGGGGTGGGTGAACCTGGACCGTTCGACTATTCACGCAGCGGCAACCCCACTCGCGAAGCGCTGGAGGAGTGTCTGGCCTCGCTCGAAGGGGGCCGCTTCGGTTTTGCCTTCGGCACCGGCATGGCCGCTGAAGCAACCGTTCTGGCCCTGTTCGATGCGGGCGCCCGGCTGATCGTCCACAACGATCTTTACGGCGGCACTTATCGTTTGCTCACAACGGTGATGGCGGCGAAAGGCATCACCGCCGAGTTTGTCGATCTGCGCGATGAACGAGCACTGTGCGAAGCGTTGCAAACCCCGGCACGGGCGGTGTGGATCGAATCGCCGACCAATCCCTGCATGAATCTGGTGGACCTGGCGAGTGTGTCCCGCCTGGCGCACGCGCACGGCGCACTCACGATCTGTGACAACACCTTCCTCTCCCCGTATTTCCAGCGGCCTCTCGAGCACGGAGTGGATATTGTGGTGCACTCCACCACGAAATACATCAACGGCCACTCCGACGTCGTGGGCGGCGCGGCCATCACCAGCGATGCCGTCCTTGCGGAACGCCTCGGCTATTTGCAGAATGCCCTGGGCAGTTGCGCCGCACCGTTCGATTGCTTTCTGGTCCTGCGCGGCATCAAGACTCTCGCGGTCCGCATGGAGGAACACAATCGCAACGCGCTGGCTATCGCGCGCTGGTTGGAATCGCATCCACGCATTGCCCGCGTGCATCATCCTGGCCTGCCGAGTCACCATCAGCACGAGCTGGCGGTGCGACAGATGAGCGGCTATGGCGGCACGTTCTCGTTCCGGGTGAAAGGCGGAGGAGAGGAGGCGTTGCGGCTGCTGGGAGGGCTGCGGATCTTCACGCTGGCGGAATCGTTGGGTGGCGTGGAGTCGCTCATTGAGCATCCGTTCACGATGACCCACGCCTCGGTACCGGAAGCCAGCCGCATAGCCATGGGGATCACACCCGACCTGGTCCGCATTTCCGTCGGTCTCGAAGATGTGGACGACTTGATGCAGGATCTGGAACAGGCATTTTGACTGCGGTTTCCCGGCGTCTTGTCCGTCGGAAGCAAAGCGAGAGCGATTAGGCGGTTGACCAGAAGCGCTCTCCCTGTTCGCTCTCCCTGCTTTCAGGGGCCGCAGGGGGGTTGACGGGGCTACAGCCTTGTCCAAGCGATTGAAAACACACCCTTGCTACCCCTACCAACCCCTAGTGCACGCTCTCTTAATCAGTAGGTTGAAGGTTCGATTCCTTCCGCGCTCACCACAAAAAAAGGACTTACGTGCAGAGCGACTACTTCGCTCTCCCCAAATTCTTTTCTGTCTGTGACATTTGTCCTCGAGGAGAGTCCCGTCAAGGGATACCAGTTGCCCCGGTATTAGAACCGCCAGGCAGACGGTTCTCCGGTGCTGTATCCGAACAAGGTTCCTGTCCTCAAACGTAGAAGAAAACATCGGTCTTTTATGAGCCGATCATCCATGACGCCCCGTGTCCTGCGCAAACAGGATGCATGTGGCCGCAACGAGTGATGAAAGAGAGCTTTCTCAGGCATTATCCGCGTTTTCAACTTTTGTATGTTTCTGCGCAGTCTATTGGGTAACCCGAAACTCCGAGTGCAGTGTCGCTTTCGAATCGCCGCCGGCCCAGACGTCGAACTCCTCCGGCTCGACCACCCAGGTCTTCGATTCGGGGCTCCAGAATTTCAGCTCCTCCTGGCCGAGCGTGAAGTGAACGGTCTTCTTCTCGCCGGCAGCAAGCGCGATGCGTTCGAAGCCCTTCAATTCGCGCACCGGTCGCGATGCGCTGCCCGCGCGCTGATGGATGTAGAGCTGCACCACTTCATCGCCGGCCACTGCGCCTTTGTTTTCGACATCCACCGAAACCTGCAGCGCACCGGAAGCCGGAATCGATTTCCGATCGAGCTGCAGATCGGAGTAAGCGAACGTCGTGTAGCTGAGGCCGTAGCCGAAGGGATAGAGCGGAGCCGTGGGGAAGTCTCCAAAGCGCGAGGTAAATCCCGGCTCGTCTTCGGGAGCGTGAGTGAGGTTGTGGTTGTAGTACGCCGGCACCTGGCCTGTGGCGCGCGGCCACGTAACCGGAAGTTTGCCGCCTGGGTTCACGTCGCCAAACAGAATGTCGGCAATCGCGTTGCCGCCTTCGGAGCCCGGGTACCAGGCTTCCAGAATGGCGGGTACGTGTTCAGCCGCCCAGGTGATGTCCAGCGGACGGCCGTTGAGCAGCACCAGCACGACGGGCTTGCCGGTGGCCACAACCGCTTCCAGCAGCTTCTGCTGATTGCCGGGAAGCGAGAGCGAAACGCGCGAGGCAGCCTCCCCGCTCATATTGGCGCGCTCGCCAAGCACAAGTACCACAGTGTCGGCGCGCCTGGCGGCCTTCACGGCTTTTTCCACTTCCTTGTTCATCTCCGCGTCGGGCATCAGAGGAGCCGGCTGCCTGCCTTCGGCCGCGTCCCACGGCATCGGAACGAGCCGTCGCATGTCGCCGCCGCGAACGAACTCGATCTTTGCGTTAGGTAGCTTGCTCCGAAGGCCTTCCAGCACGGAAACACCCGGACCCGGTTCAACCGTCCATGAACCTTTGATCTCTTCCGCGGAATCGGCAATGGGACCGATCACGGCCAGACTGGCGATGGTCTTCTTCAGCGGCAGCACGTTGTTTTCATTGCGCAGCAGAACCACGGAACGCTGCGCCGCAGTTCGCGTAGCCGCGCGATGAGCCGGATCGTTCAGCACTTTTTGCTTCGCGGCAGGGTCGCCATAGGGATGCTCAAAAAGGCCGAGGCGGATCTTGATGGCGAGGATCTCGCGCACCGCCCGGTCAAGCACGCTGCCCGGCACTTTGCCGCTCTCGATGAGCTTCGCGACGTTGTTCAGATATGTCTCGCTGCCCATGTCCATGCTCACGCCCGCTGTCAGGCCGCGATACGCCGCATCTTCCGGGTCGCGCGCATAGCCGTGAACTTTCAGACTGGCGACTGCCCATGCATCGCTTATCACGAATCCGCGGAAACCCATGTCGCGGCGCAGAACGTCCTGAAGCAGCCACTTGTTGCCGCTGGCCGGGACGTCGTTTAGATCCATGTAGGCACTCATCACGGTTCCCACACCGGCGTCGATAGCGGCCTGGAAGGGGCGCAGGTAGACGTTGCGGAAGAGTTCCTCGGGAATGTAGGCCGAATCGTAATCGCGCCCACCGTCGGCAGCGCCATACCCGGCGAAGTGCTTCACGCTGCCGACGACGCGATCGGGAGTGCCCAGTTGCGGTCCCTGAAATCCGAGGACTTGCGCACGAGCCATCGCGGCGCCCAGGTACGGGTCTTCGCCCGCGCCTTCCACAATGCGCCCCCAGCGGGCATCGCGTGCAATGTCCACCATCGGGCCGAACGTCCAATTGATACCGGAGACGGAGGCTTCACGGGCTGCCATGGCCTGGGCGCGCTCCACCATGCCGGGGTCCCAACTGGAGGCCATCGCCAGGGGCACTGGAAAGACGTTCTTGTAGCCGTGGATCACGTCGTAGCCGAACAACAGCGGAATTCCAAGGCGGCTCTCCTTAACCGCAATTTCCTGCATTTTCTGAATGCGCGCGGAATCGATGGTCCACAGCACGGACCCGGCGCCGCCCCTGCGAATCAGGTCTTCCGGTTTCGGAGCATTCGGTCCGATGGGATCAGGGCCAATCTGCGTGATCTGTCCGATCTTTTCCTCCAACGTCATTTGCCGGAGCAGCGCATCGACGCGCTCATTCACCTGCGCGTCCGTCAGCGCGGGCTGGGCCACCGCCGCAGCGGGGTACAGAAGCGTCACGAAAAACAAAACAGACAATGCGGCGCATGCGAGCGAGCGCGATCCCATCATCCTCTGAATTCGCTTGTACATAAATCTCCGGGTAAGACTTCTTATTGAACTTGCAGCGTAGCTGTGCCGGAAAAAGTGTATCAGGAAAGGGAGGGTTCAGGCGCGGATCGCGTTACAGTTCAGTCCTGGCCGGCGCGGTGGGAAGAGTCCGCGGCAAGAGGTACAGATCGCGAACGCCGGATTCTCGAAGCTGGAGCGTCGCCGTTTCAAGCAACGTCCCACTCTCCATGAGGGCTGATCCGAGGCGTGGTCTCCGGAGCATCGCACATGTCCCCGGTTTGTACACTGGCGCGGCGCTTCGCGAAGTCGAGGCTTCATGACGTTGATATGTGCAGACAGTTTCGAGTACCACTCACTTTGCTGACTGACCAGACGCAGTTTCCCTGTTTGCCCTCCCTGTTTCCGGGGCAAACCGGGGTTTTTGAGGGTGTATAGTACTCCAAGTCGCTGAAACTAAACCCTCGCTTCCCCCTGCCGGCCCCTCGTGCGCGCGCTCTTGGTCAGTAGGTTGAAGGTTCGGATTCCTTCCGCGCTCACCACAACCGACCGACGGAAGCGGTGTAAGTTGCCCTGCCTGTGTTCAGTTTTAGTTGAGACGCTCTGTCTAATTTAACCCTCTCAATCCTCGTCGGTGACCGCGTGCCTCGAGCGTCAGAGGCGCCGAAGCGGCACTACAGGACTTCGGGCTGGCAGACGATAAACGCTAAGGGAACCTGGCTGAATGTCCCTCATCTCCCTTCGCCGATATCTCGACATGGCCTACCGCGATTCGCACGCGGAATCGTCGTCGAACACCTGTCTTCCTTTTTGCCAGAGCCTTCTGAAAGCCATTGAAGCGCGCGCCAGAAGCGGACCCCGTGACGAGAGCGCTTCGGGAGAAGAGGTTCTGGCGCAGGAGTGGGCCGACCTGCGTTCCGCGTGGAGCCAGTCCGACCGGGTAGCCGAATGTCCCGATTTCACCATGCGCGCGCTGGAGTTGGCAGAGCGGGAGAACAAACTGGCGTTGGAATCGTCGCGCCGGCAGGCTGCCGATATGCAGTCGATTCTGACCATGCTGAATGACACTCTGGTCGGTTTCGCGACGGGAAGCGAACGCAGCGTCGAACGCATGCACCGCGTGCAGGAGTCGCTCGCGAGGGCCTCGCAACTTGACGATATCGTGTCCCTGAAGGCGACAGTAGGGGAGACGCTCCGATTGATCCGCGACGAGACCCGGCGCGAGCGCCAGGAATCCGCCAAAGCGGTGGCGAAGTTGCAGGACAGGTTCGTATGGGCCCGCGAGACGATTCTGCGACAAGCGCCGGGCTTACCCGGCCGGGAAGCTGCCCTTGAAGCGGTGGAGATGCTGTGTCAGGGCGCGGACGCTATGGATCTGGCCGTAGTGGCGGCACGTCTGGAGCGCATCCAGGCATTGAGTGGACGGTTCAGTCCGGCGGTTTCCGAGGAAGCCATCGTGGCGTTTGCTCACAATGAGGCCGCGGAGGCGTATCAGGGTCATGTATACCGGTGGGCTCCGGACACGATTCTCTGGGTAATGGAGATTCCTTCCGACATCGAACGCCTGCGCGCATCCCTGGCGGACCGTCTCCGTGAACCTCACGAATATCAGGGCATAGCCAATGGGCGCAAAGTTCTTTTTCAACTGCCGATTCGCTGGATGTGCGTGACGATCGCGGAACACGAAGCAAACGGGCTGGCCGAACAGATTGACCGGCTGAGCGGTGGGTTGGTGCGGGTGTGATCCACGAAATTGCTACGCGAACCGAGACGACTGCGGCGGGGCCCTCGGCGAATCCTGACTTTCATCGGTTTTATCGCCGGTTGTGCGATAGCGTGGCCCGGCAACTGCCGCTGGAGCGGCTTCTTCCGGAACTAGCGCGCCTGCTGGAACTATGTCTGCCGCAGAGCCGTGGAGTGATTCACGTGCTTCGCGATGGCCGATTCTTTGGCTATACCAGTTCGGGCACTTCGGACGGTCTGCTGGCCTCCCTGGATGGGACCTCGCCTGAACCGGGAGCGAATCAGGCGCCGTGGTGGCCCCACCGGGATCGTGTCGTCAGCCTGGCAACCACCCCATCGTGGCGGCCATGGGCGGCCGAATTTACGCGCGCGGGATGGCAGTCCTGGTGGTGCGCCGGTCTGGTTACGGCCGCGGGCGAAGTAGTGGGTTCCGCGTCCCTTCTGACGCCGATGGCGCATCCGGATCTCTCCGGTTGCATGACCGAACTGGCCGACGTCATCCACCTGGGAGCGGCGGTCATCGAACAGGCCAACGTATTCTCCGAGCTGACCTGGCATCTATGGCACGACTCGCTCACGGGTTTGTATAACCGGCCCTGGTTCGAGCGCCACGTGGACATGTCGTTTGCCTCTCTGCCGCCAGGCCTCACCGCGATGTTCCTGTTCAGCATGGACTACTCACGGATCAACCGCGTGCTCGGCTACCGGGTAGGCGAGAAGCTCCTGGCGGAGGCAGCGGGGCGCCTGGCGCGAAGCCTGCGAACGATGGACGCCACGGCGCGGGTCGGCGACCACGAGCTGGCTTGCATGGTCCATGAGCTTCGGAGCTGTGACGAGGCGGTTGGCCTGGCGCGAAGCCTGCGCGAGGTGCTGTCGGCGCCCTTCGAGGTTGAGGAGCACACCCTTTCGGTAAACCCGATTGCATCGGTCTGCTATCTGACGGAGCATGGAACCGACGCTGCGACTCTGCTCACGCGGGCACGTGTTGCGCTGTCGCATGCCGATTCCAGCGGTGGGGTCGCAGTCTTTTCCCGGAAGATGGAGGACGGCGGCGTGGACCGCCTCGAGATCGAACAGCGTCTGCATCGCGCTCTGCCGGCTGGTCAGCTATTCCTGCAGTACCAGCCGCAGGTTCGGCTCACTGACTTCAGCTTCCAGGGGGTAGAGGCGCTTCTTCGCTGGCGGCAACCGGACCTGGGCGTCGTGTCGCCCGCCGTTTTCATCCCGGTGGCGGAGGAGACGGGGCTGATTCTCGAGATCGGCCCCTGGGTGCTCGAAGAGGCCTGCAGGCAGGGCGTACTCTGGCTGCGCGATTCGCGGCCGATTCGCATCGGAGTCAACGTCTCCGCGGTCCAGTTCGCATCACTCGGTTTTTCGGACTCGGTGGAAGTCTGCCTCCAGCGAACGGGCCTGCCGCCCGAGTTGCTGGAACTCGAGATCACCGAGAGTGCCGTCCTCACCGACTTCGATGTGACGACACGGCATTTGCAACGGCTGCGACAACGTGGCCTGCGGGTAGCTCTCGACGACTTTGGGACCGGCCACTCCTCACTCGCTTATCTTCAGGAACTGCCCGTCGATCGCGTTAAGATCGACCGGGCGTTCTTACGGAATGTCGATTCGCCCACACAACGTGGACTGCTTGCGAACATCATCGGCATGGCTCACGATCTCGGTCTGGAGGCAATCGCCGAGGGGGCAGAGACGCAGGAACAGGTGGCTATTCTGCGGGAGCTGAATTGCAATGAAGTACAGGGCTTCCTGCTGGGCCGCCCGATGATGCCTGCCGACCTGATCGCGTGGAGCAAAGCCCAACTGCCCGGTATCCTGGCGGAACAGTGCATCAGCGTGGCGTGAGACTTCCGCCGCCAAGTGCGCATTGGCGTTGGCGTTAAGAAATCAGGCGTCAGACGCTAAGACGGATGATTTGTCGCCCGGCGTTACCGGCCGAACGCCGAGCGTCCCGCGAATCTGGCCTGTGAACCGAGCCCCTCTTCGATCCGAAGGAACTGGTTGAACTTCGCGACACGTTCGCTGCGGCACCCGGAGCCTGTCTTGATATGCCCGGCGCCCGTCGCCACGGTCATGTCGGCAATGAAGGTGTCTTCCGTTTCACCGGAACGATGGGACACGAAGCAGCGATAGTTGTTGTGCCCGGCCAGTTCGATGGTGTCGAGGGTTTCGGTTACGGAGCCGATCTGGTTCAGCTTGATCAGTACCGCGTTGCCGATGCCCTTGTCGATTCCCTCCTGCAGGATGCGCGGGTTCGTGCAGAAGATATCGTCGCCTACAAGCTCGATTCGCGATCCGAGCGCCGTGGTTAGATCCTTCCAGCCCGCCCAATCGTTCTCTCCCATGCCGTCTTCCAGAAGCACGATCGGATATTGCTTCACCCACGACTCCCAAATCGCGATCAGCTCCTGCGACGTGATCGCCTTCTTCGTCGATTTGAACAGGACATACTTGCCGTCGTCCCACATTTCACTGGCCGCGGGGTCCAGACAAATTGAGATGTCGTCGCCGGGCTTGTAGCCAGCCTTCACGATGGCTTCCAGGATCAACTCGACGGCTTCTTCGTTCGACTTCAGATCGGGCGCAAATCCTCCCTCATCGCCGACGGCAGTGCTGTAACCTTTGCCCTTCAGAACCTGTTTCAGGGCATGGAACGTCTCCATTCCTTTACGAATCGACTCCGCGAAACAGGGTGCGTTGTGCGGCGCGATCATGAATTCCTGGAAATCCACCGTGTTGTCGGCGTGCTTCCCGCCATTGAGTACGTTCATGCATGGAACCGGCAGAATGCAGGCATTCGAGCCGCCGAGATACCGGTACAGCGGAAGACCATGAGCGACGGCCGCGGCCCGGGCAGTGGCCATGGACACAGCGAGAATCGCGTTGGCGCCGAGTTTGGCCTTGTTCGGTGTCCCATCCAGCGTCAGCATGGCGGCATCCACCGCACGCTGATCGGACGCATCCAGGCCCGTTACAACCTTGCGAATGGGCCCGTTTACGTTGGCGACGGCTTTGGTGACGCCTTTGCCGCCATACCTGGACTTGTCGCCGTCGCGCAATTCCACCGCCTCTTTTTCTCCAGTGGACGCTCCGGATGGCACCGCGGCGCTTCCAAAACTCCCGTTCGCGAGGACGACGTCCGCTTCCACAGTGGGGTTTCCCCTCGAATCGAAGATCTGCCGCCCAACCACCTTTACGATTTCGGTCATTAGTACGCTCCTTGAAGAATTAAGACCAGAATGTGAGGCCACAAAAAGTAAAAGCCCCTGCCGACCGGTAGGAGCTATCGTTCCCGGATCTCCGGGACGGTTAACGGTGAGACCCCATCACCACAAGCACTGAAGCTTCACTATATGTGAAAGAGCGCCATCCCGGCAACCGGAGGCCAGATATAATCGTGGCGTAAGGTGTTGGAGTTCACCTCTAACCGCCCTGACCGGTTACGCAATGCGGCTCGCTGCCAGGTCAGCGCAGATGACTCCTGGGAGGTGCAACCTTGTCAGGAGAACACGATTCCAATTCCCCTCGCAATTCATCTGGCCTGAACGAGTCCCACATCCGCCGACTTCTCGCTAATCTTCAGTACGCCGACAAGCTGCTTTCGGAAATCGAAGGCGTGCTGACGGCATCATCGTCGGGGTCTCCGTTCCCGAGGTACACGGCGGATTTCACGCCCGCACAGGCCCGCATGATCCGCGATTATTCCGTTCGCTTTCGCACCCAGATGCGGAGGATTCTTGACGGCCTCGGCATTCCAGTACCGGGTGCGCAGTTTGGAGCGATTCATTCGATTCGTATCAATCTTGCGTTCATCCGTGTCGCACTCCAGGAATCGAGCCCGAAGGATCTCAGCGGATATGGTCCCCTGCCTGAAAGCCTGATCCCAGAACTCAACGGCTTTTCCGAGGAACTGCAGGGGCTGCTAAACCAGCTCGACTCTTATCTCGCGCAGGGGCCTGGACATGATCTTGCTGCGCGGATCGAGTCGCTGACTCGCGCGGGAGCGAGGACAGATTTGCTGACGGAACTGGAACGGATCGTCAGCGATCACGGTCTGGTGGAATTCCGCCCGGCCTTGTCGACGATTGTCGACCGTCTCTCGAGCGATCAGTTTGAGATCGCCGTGTTTGGGCAAGTGAGCTCCGGCAAGTCTTCCCTGTTAAATCGCATCATTGGCGCGGCCGCACTGCCCGTCGGGGTCAACCCCATCACGGCGATTCCCACGCGGATCGTTTTCGGACCCGCGCCTCACCTCATCGCGTCCTTCGCCGACCGGCAGGTGAAGATCCTCGATGCGGATCAGATCGCCGAGTACGCCACGGAGCAACGGAATCCGGCCAATCGGAAGGGAGTGGTCCGCCTCACACTGGAGTATCCATCGGCGCGGTTGCGCGACGGCATTGTGTTCGTGGACACTCCGGGACTCGGTTCGCTCGCTACCGCCGGAGCTGACGAGACGAGATCCTACCTGCCGCGGTGCGATTTGGCCGTCGTTCTGATCAATGCCGCCTCGCCTCTGGGAGAGGCCGACGTTCAACTCCTCGGGACAATTCAGGCGGCGGCCATACCCACTCGCGTCCTGCTGAGCAAGGTGGACCTGTTGGGGCCGGATGAAGAGCGCGAGGTGGCCGCCTACATATCGGAGCAGCTGCGGCGTCAACTTGGCGTCGATACGCCTGTGCACCCGGTGAGCGTCGTCGATCGATACGCGCATCGGCTGGATTCGTGGTTTCAGGATGAGATCGCGCCGCTGTACGAGAGGCACCAGCAGCTTCGTCAGGAGTCGATTCAACGCAAGACAGGTCTGCTGAGGGAGGCCGTTGAGCAGTCGCTCCGGGCTGCGATTCAGCGGGAGGAGCATCGTGCCGCGCCGGCCAATGCCGAAATGCTGCGAGAGGCCGAAAAGCAGCTTCGGTCTGCCGCGGGCCTGTTCACGGAGACCGAGGCGCGTTGCCTGTCGATGTCCGATGAGATAAGGGACCTGCGGCCTGTTGCCATTGACTGGGCCGCCTCGCGCCTCATCGAATTCTGGGGTCGCGGTGAAATCGGAAATGGAGAGGCAATCGTCCGGCAAGCCATAGGCGAGGTGGCTACTGAGTTCGCGTCGCGAATCGTGCGTGCGTTGCAGGAGCTCTCCGGACAGGCTGCAAACGCACTGCAACGGACCTCAGCAGCTCTGGGAGGAGACGACGCTGCAAGCCGCGATGAGCTGGCGGCGCCGATCCGGGAGACGCCACAGATCGATGTGGGCGATCTCGCGCTGGAGGTAAACCGGCCATTCTGGCGGTTCCTGGGAATACGGATCACACGGGCCATAGTGAAAGGCCGTCTCGATGCGTTGGCGGGCGACAGGCTGGATGCCGCGCTCGCCTCGTTCAGCCGGCTGTTGCTGGCGTGGGTGAGAAGCGTCTTATCGCGGATGCGTCCCGCCTTCGATGTGCACGCGGAAGCATGGCGCGCTCAGATCGAGCGGCAGATCGGCACCAGTTCTTCCGGTGGCCGCCGCGAACAAATGATGGAGGATCTCCGCCGCATCGGCTCACTTGACGACGAGAACGCTGCAGGGAGCCATGCGGGCCAGGTTCTGGGACGTGCCGCCCCAGATGTGCTCGTAGATTCGTGAGTGGCCGGTGAAGCCGACTACGAGCAGATCAAAGCTGTTTTCGCGCGCGTATTCGACGATGGCCTTAACCTCATGGCCGGCGACTATCGCGTGCTGAAGTTCGATTCCGCGGAAGGCGGCTCTTGCCCGAGCCTGCGCTCCCACCCGCTGAAAGTAAGATTCCTCAACTTCCCGGTCCTCGAACTCGCCGATGGTTTCGGCGTATTTCGGCAGGTCTTCCTCGACGCTGATCATCGACACATCGGCGTGGAGCGTGGCCGCCAGTTCGATGGCGGCGTCCAGCGCCCTTACGGCGCCATCGGAACCGTCATGCGCGATCAGGATTCGGCGGAACATGTGCGGTTCCTGTGGCCTCCCGTTGAACGCGAATCATGTCGGCGTCCGACATCGCCATCACTCCTGTGGTCATCATTTGCTCGAACACCGGAATGCAGGTTCGAAGCTTCTCTTCGCTGTCCACGATGATCACGATTATGGGCTGATCGCTGGCGGTGACATGGTGACGGTGCATTTCACCGGTTTCTCCATATCCTTCCAAACCCCGGATTACGGTAGCGCCGGCCACGTTCATGTCATGACACTTGTGGACGATGGCCTCATACAGAGGCTTCCCCTGATACCGGTCACGCTCGGAGAAATGGAGACGCAGAATCTTAGACGGCGTTGGTGCCCGCATGGATTTCCTCTTCTGTTCGAATCGCCAAACTCACCTATTCCTCCTCACTGAATTGAGCAACATTTGACACCGCCGTCTCAGAGCCAGGGACGTCCATTCCGCGCGCCGCGCGCCTGCCGAGGGCTCCCGGCAAGAGATGACGGGGCATAAAGAACGCATTCGCGATGGCGGTGGGGATGACGGCGCTCCCGATGACGGTCGCCACAAGATAAGAGTACTGCGCCTGCGTGATGATGTGATGGTTCAATCCGAATAGCGCGGAAATGGTTCCGAAGGTCAGACCCGTGGACATCATGAGCGTGTAGTACATGCCATCGTGACCAAGATAATTGAAGGCGCGTACGGCTGGAACAAGGCCCACCATTTTCGAGATCATCTTGGCGAAGAAAAGGACGACGAAGATCATTGGCGCCGCGATAAGAGCGGGGACCGAGACGAAAGATCCGGCGCGGATGAAATAGAAGGGAGTGAGCAATCCGAACGTCACCGTGCGCAGGCGGCGAATCAGTTCATGGTCCTTACCCACCGTCCCCGCCAGCACCATCCCCATGATGTACGCGGGCAGCACCGCCTCGCTTCCCGACCAGACAGCGAGTCCGCCCATCCCGAATAAGAGAAACAGCAGGTACTTGGCTTCCACCTCTGAGACGCGTCCTCCGTATCGTTCAAAAAACCAGCGTGTAACAAACGGCAGCGCAATAAAGATGACGAGGCTGACCACCACGAAAATCAACGTCTTTAGCGTGAACGGCGAGAAGATCAGTCCAAGCGCGATTACCGTGCCGAGGTCGTTCACGAAGCACGCGGCGAGGATGGCTTTGCCAAACTCAGTGCGGTTGAATCCCAGCTCCAGCATCACCGCATACACAACCGCGACGGAGGTTGTGGATAGTGCAACACCGCACAACCAGCTCGATATCCAGGACCAGCTCAGCACGAAATGTGCGATGAGGGCAGCGCCAATAAAGGGACAGAAGAACCCGACCAGGCCGACTACCAGAGACTCCTTCCATTTCGTTCGGAAGATCTGCGGGTCCAGCTCTGCGCCGGCAAGGAACGTGAGGACGATTGCGCCGGTGCCGGCCATAAATGCAATCCAGGGAGCCTTTGCGCCCAGGGCCTCAGTGCCCACCATTGCACCGATGAGCAACTGGGCGACGGTGCCAACGACGATCTCCGAAAGAGCCGTGGAGATGCGCAGTAGGTTTGCGAGCAGCACGGCCACCAGTGCCAGAAGAAGCCACGTCGCTGCCAGAAACCAGACCTGCTCCATTACTTTTCCCCGTCCGTCATTGTTCCGCCGGAAGATCGAGCGACCGCTCCGCGCTCTCGACACGACCCAGATCCGCAGTCAGCTCCGGCGCATCGGATTGAGCTCTCGACAGCAGGCTCTCAACGGTGGCCATCAATTCATCCAGCCGCATCGCCGCCTGCTTCTCAACTCCGAACAGGGCGGTGTTGATACTCTCCTCCCACTGCGATGTGACGCGCGATAAGCTCTTGAAGACCTCGAACGGCAGTTTGCGGACAAGGAGGTGGCGCCGCACTATGCCATTCACCATCCACATTGGAATGACCCAGCTCAAGAGCTCCCAGCTCCGGTCGAACACTCTGCCGATCTTGATATCGGGCGAGCGCGGCGGTTTGGTTTCCATCTCAATCTCGGTGCTGCGAAGAGGAACGCCAAAAGCCGCTGTGGTCCGCTCGGAAAGGCGCACGCGGAAATCCTGCAGGGACCGCGCGAGCTGCTTCCTGATTTTCTCGACGTATTCGGAAAACTCGCGGCGGTTGGCAACCGACAGCGCGCCTATGGTTCGGTTCAACGCTTGTGAAAGCCAGCGTTCGAAGCACTCGATGACGCTGCTGAGGCTTCGGGTCCAGTTGGAGTACTCGGTATCCAGAGATGCGGCGAGCTCCTTTTCGATGCGATCCTGTTCGGGGTCGAATCGCTTCGCCACCATATCGCGAGTCCCGCCCGAGGCGTGCCGCGTCACCAGGCGAAGTTGTGTTTTGAACTCCCCGAGTGCGGCCCTCTCGCCGAGCACCATCCCTCTCAGGGCGTCCCGATCGGTATCGAGCGCCTCAGCCGATTTCAGGGCGAGGGCCAGGTAGTCCCTGCATTCGCGGAGCAGCGCCAGGGTCTTGTGTCTCAGCACCGCGCTGCGCTGCTCGCTGAATCGGCCGAGCACATCGGTGACAATCATGTCCTCGATGGCCTCTTGCGTGTACTCGTATTCGGGCCGAGCTGAATACGGATGCACGGGGGGCGGCGGGTCGAAGTTCCGCCGCAACTGGTACGACACGAATGAGCGAACTTCGTCCTGCTCCGCCGCGGTGAGCACATCCAGTTTTGTCAGCAGCACGGTTACGCGCGGCGTGAAATCGTACAGCCTTTTGATGAGGGCGATATCCTGCTGCGACAACGGCGGATCGACGCCGATGGTCACCAGCGCCAGGCCGACGTTCGGCAGCCAGCTCAGCGATGCATCGGTATTGTGGGCGAAAACACTATCGAGTCCAGGTGTGTCGACAAATCGAATGCCGCGGTACTGGATCAGCGAAGGGAGATCCACCATCACCATCGCCACCTGTTTCGCGTTTTCCGGGTTTTCGGACTCGGCGATGAAAGACCGGATTTGTTCGACCGCGACTTGTTCTTCGTGTCCGTTGAGATAACGAACAACCGCCCGTTCGTTCGCACCATAGCCTACTTCGGTGATGACTGAAGTCACCGGGGTAACGCCTGTCGGAACCAGGTCCCGGCCAATCAGGTTGTTCAGGAATGTGCTCTTGCCCGCCTTAAAGCGCCCAAAGATGGCAACTCGGAGCACCTGCTCGGTCGACAGCGTACGGCACGTGCGCAGCAGCGGCAGGATCGATGTCATCTGATATTTCCCGGCGAGCTCGTCGACAAGATCGAGAGCGGCGGTGGTCGGACCGGTCATCGCCGGCGCTCCCGGAGTGCTCCCCGCGGCGGAGATATCGCACGAAAGAACGGCTCCCATAAAATGGCGGCCTCCATCATTACGTTGTGCCGGGATCACCGCAGGAGGGAAAGAACTCCTGGAGTATCCCAGGAGTCATTGGCCGACGAATCGGCGTTTAGCGAACTCCACCGCTGTTTTCAGCATAACCGCAAAACTTCCGGCGGGCAAACTCAAGGACTTGACCTGTGGCCCGGAAATGACATAATTGCTCCAGGCCGCACCGTTTGCGCGTCCGGGAGGCGGAGTGTCGCCGTTTCATCCAGCCACGTTGCTGCGCTTGCACGTATGCGAGCGTGACCAGTACAAGGGCCGCGCACTTCACACATGCATCCTCGAGAAGTGCATGGAATTGCACATGACGCGAGTCACTGCGGTATGCGGGTTTGAAGGCTATGGCGGGTCATCGGAGATCCACCGCTCCCGTCCGCTCTACCACAACCTCCCCATCGTGATCACGGTTATCGATGTTCCCGACAAGATCAGTCAGCTCCTGGCGACGTTAGAGGGCATGATGGAAACCGGTGTGATCGCTACGTCGCCGGTGGAAATGCTCGCGGTGAATCGGCGCGCCGAGGTACACGCCGCATCCTGAAAAAGGCTGCTCATTCGTCGCCGCGCTCGACAAGACCGCCTGTCCTCAGAACTCCGGTCAGGTCGCGTTTAACGTTCGGCGGAATGGGTAGTTTCTCGATCTTTCGAGCGGTGGTCTCCCAGTCGTAGCGATGCGAGTGCAATTCGAGCCGGCCATCCCACACGGCATAACTGGCAAGAGGGCTCCCAGTCTTGGGCTGTCCGATGCTGCCGGGATTCGCCACAATTCGTTCACCAAAAGTGCGAATGAATGGGATGTGTGTGTGGCCGGTTAGCAGAACATCGGCTGCGGCCGTCTCAGATTCCTTCTCCCACCGCGGCGAATCCGCAGCGACGTATCCAAACAAGGGTTGCGATGGTGCAGCATGAGAGAGGAAGAACGCAGTTTCGTCGATCTTCAGCGCGCTGTACAACGGGAGTGAGCCGAGGTACTCGAACTGATCCTGGCGCAGCTTCGTACGCGTGTACGCCAGCATCACGCGGGACATTTCACGAAATGGAGCGGAGCAGCGAGGGTCGTCTCCGGTGGCCGCCGCGTGATCGTGATTGCCTCGAATAACAACCGCCGCGTGCTCCCGGACCCAATCGACAACGGCGGCGGGATCGGGACCGTAGTTCACCAGATCGCCGAGGACCCACAATTGATCGCCTGTCTCAGGCAGCGCTTCAAGCGCTTCCACGTTGGCGTGAACATCCGAAATAATCACAACTCTCATCGCGGGCGGGGCCGGACCTTTCCGGTGCCAGTATATCGGCCATTGACGGAGGAACGCTGGCATTCAATAATCGGAGCAGGCGTTGGAGTTCGCCATTAACCGCCCCCTGCCAGCTTCGAAACTGGCCGGAGGAAGATGACTCCTGTGGAGAATCTTCGATGGCGATCTTCGCACGTACGCGAACGCAACGCAGGCCCGGCAATCCTCCGGGGCCGGTTGACTCCCGCGACTATATTGTTCCGTTCGCCATCGCCAATCTCGAAGCAGTGCCCCGAGACTTTGCCCGATCGGATCTGCCGGGATTCTATTGCGGCGTTTTTCTGCCACGGCATGACCCCGGTTTGTTTAGACGATCCTCCTGTCCCCCGCGCGTTCTGTTGCTGACGCGCTCCACGCTCGTCGTCCTCACCCACCCGAGCAGCGGAGTTCCGCCCGCCGAGATCACGCTTTCCGATATCAGCTCACTGGAGACCGGCAACATGCTCCTGCGCGGCTGGATGGGCATCGGTGCGGGCATGACAACGAGGCGAATCGAATACAATGCCCGCTGCTATTTACCGATTGACGACTTCCTGCGTGAATTGCGGCGGGCCGTATTTCCGTGCGTGAAAGGCCATGGGTTCGAGTGGACTCATTTCGGCGACGAGTTCGACGATGTCAAGTTCAGCCGCGCTGGCGATTCCGAGCTCGATGCGGAGGAGATCGTGGGGCCTTCGTACCTGAGCCTTCCCAGGCACGAGGCGAGGCGCGTGTGGATGATCCATGGCGAAATCTGGCAACCGGGCGATCTGATCATCCTCACCGATCGGCGCTTCATCTGGATAACCGATCGTTACAAGGGTCTGCGCGAACGATACGGCCGGGTTACTCGATCAGTGCGTATTTCCGACATCCGAAGCGTCTGCGTTCGGCCCTCCGATGGCGAAGCGACCCTCAGCATTCGGTTGCGCGATTGCGAATGCTCGATTGCGGTGAATTGCGAACTCGAAGCAGCGGCCCGGGGCTTCGCTGACGCGGTGACACGCGCCATCAACCCATCGTGCTGACCAGGCAGTCGATACGTACCAGCTCGAACTTGATCCTGCCGGTCGCGGTCAGGTATTCCGGCCGTGCGGCCAGACGGCACATCTCGACGATCTCGCCCCCGTTCCCGGCCACGGCATCGAGAACGCGGCTTCGAAATTCGTTGAGGTTCGCGGCGTGGACGCCATACGTGTGTACAGCCTGCTCGAAGAGCTCGGCCGACGCTGCATCGCCCAGCGGCTTTATTTGAAGCGTCTTTCGCGGGTCCCAGAAGAGATGCCCGAGTGCGCCAAGTCCGAACGCATCACGCGCGGAGGCGACAATAGACATGCCGCGTACGAAATAGATCCGCTGGAGGAAGCGCAGGACGGGGAAGCTCGCGGAATCGATGCCATCCAGAACGATTCGCGCAGGGTGCTTTTCCAGGGCGTTCCACAGCACTCCCCGAAGATGCACGCTGGTCGGCTTTGTGCCACTGATCAGACCGCGCGGGATTCGATTGCAACCAGCGTCGATGAGCGCCTTGGCTAATGCCTGCAGAAGCAGGTGCAGGTTGGAAGAGTACTGGACAAACACGGTTCCGCACACTGCCAGCGAGCACTGCCGAAGAAGATGCGTCTTGCCACTGCCCCGCGGCCCCAGTACAAGCAGCGATTCACCGTTTCGCAGAGCAGTCTCGATTCGTTTCTGCTCCGGCCCGCGGCCGACAAGCGGAAGGCTATCAGCAACAGACCCGCTGCCGCCGACAGAGAAACCCGGCCTCCGGATGCCCTTGCCGCGAGCGCGAATGACCGGGAACCGGCGCGCACGCACGTGATCGGAGTCCACTCGATCCTCCCGCCAAGGCGAATCTCGTAGGAGTCATCTTCCCCAAGGGGGCGGTTGACGGTGGACTCCAACACCTCGACTCATTATTGGCTCTGGTTGCAGCGAGGTCAACCGCTACCACCGGAAGACCTGAGGACGACGCGGAAAGCGTTCGGGAGGTTGCCCGCCGAAATTCGAGCTGACTTGCCGATGTGGTATTCAGTAAGTGGAAGGAGTGTTCCCCGTATGAACACGAAGAACAAGCAAGACCAGAAGAAGCAAATACCAAGAACCCGCCAGGAACATGGACAGAAGAAGCGGGTTCAAAATCGCAACGTGTATCAGGAACACGAGCACCCCGAGGCCCGGTTAACCCGCTAAGCTTCATCCGCTCGAATTATCCTGGCGGTAAGAGCTCGCTCCCGCGCCACCTGGGAGCGAGCTTTATCGTTTGCCCTTCTGGTTGGGTCCGGTTTCGTGGCCGCAGGCCCAGTAGGCGTCGCGCCCGGCAACATCGATCGGCTGCTACTTGAGATAGATCTCCTCAAGCAACTCGGAACTGATGATTTCCCGAATCTCGGCGCGCTTTTCGCCAACCTGGTGCGCGGCTTGCTTTCCTCCCATGATTTTGTCCCGCACCGCTTCGCCCTTCGCGTCCAGACCGTCCAGTGCGGCATGGTTCTTGTACTCGATGGCTACGCAGATGTCCCAGTCTTCCGGATCGTGCTTCGTTTCCTTGAAGAAGATCTTATAGTCCATGATCAACCCCTCGCGCTTCTCTTCCTCAATCAGCGGTTTGGTGGCCTCGCGGAGGCTGGTGAGATAGGCGTCCATCTGGTTCGGTTTCACGCGAATCAGTTCGACACGCCAAAGTGGGCCTTCGGTGAAGTGCTCCTGCGCGAGGACGACGGGCGCAAGCAGCAACAGAAACGCCGCACCACGGCAACACGTTTTCATTGGAATCTCCTTTTATGTCCCAACAGGGTTCTGGTATTGTACACCCGTTCCATCTTCCATAGGTTCCCGTCCTATTGATTCGCGGGAATCGATGTGAAGGCAGTTCCATCGAACCGCAGGCCCAGCACAGCAACATTGCCGGACGTCGCATCAAACTCCGCTCGACCGCTCAGGCCCACCATCCCCGACAGACCTGGCAACGTGCGTAGCGCCGCCTCCGTCTTCTGGTATGCCGGCAGATTCAGCGTGGATGTTCCCACTGTGTTTCCGTTGCTATCCCAAAGTGTGATGGAAATCGACGCCGCGACAGAGCCTGCGTTCACGATAGCGATGCTCGTGACATGCGTGGTTTCATCCCAGGCAAATCTGGCCCAACTGGCGTTGGCCTTCGCGAATGGCACCACGGCTTCCTGATCGGGTTTGCCGGTTACGCTCTGCCGGAAGACGCCGTATCCGGAAACTCCCGGCGGCATGATGAACGCGGCGTATCCCTCGCTGAGCGATCCAGTGTTGGGCATCTCGATGAGCGTGGTCCCCAGCGCCGGTATCATGACCTGAGTGGATGTTCCTCCAAGGGAAGGCACGGTGAGAGGCGTGCCGCTGTCGGCCGTGAAGGAGACCGTGAACGACACCGCGGCTTTTGTTGTGTTGGTGAAGTACAGGGCCGTGTACCATCCACCGCCGAACGCGACCTGCGGAAGCAGCAGAGAGAACGATTCAGGCTGCCACACTCCCGACACGATTGAACCGTCGGATGTGGTGGACACCACCAGAACGTCTCCGCTCCCGGTAATGGCAAGCGAAAAATCGCCCGTATAGCCGCCGCCGCTGAGCACCGCCGTCCCGGAACAATCGCTCGATACGGAATATGTGCCATTGCCGCTGGCGTTGAGAGTGGGATTCTGAGCGACCTGGAAAGTGAGGCCGCCCTGGCCATCGAACACGACTTGGCCGGTTATATTCACGGCGGCCGCTGTAGCCAGATAACCCGAGCCCAGAAAGCTGTAGCTTCCGATCAACGATCCGTTTCCGCAGGCGCTGGAGCCGGCGGCCGCGGACTCGTACGAGTGGCCGGTGAGCACGTACTCAGCTTCGGGAGTAGCGCTGACCGTTTGGGTGCCTCCCTCCGCCAGCCAAAACGATTCATCGGCGGTGTACGCTGGGTATCCCTGGGGCGTGATATCCAGTGCCTGGGTCCCACTGCAATCCGATGCCACCGTGTAGGTTCCTTTTATGCCGTATGGCACGATAGTGCCGCCGGCGTTCGCGGTGCCCGTGCCCGTGTAGTGACCGGCGCCGTCGCCGATCAGCTTGCCGAGTTCAGCCCAGGCGATGATTCTCGTGCCCGCCGCATCGGGCGCTGTCCCGGAGAGCTGAAAGAAGTGGGTTCCGGCCAAGCTCGCCACGGAGCAGTTCTGCGCCTGCGCCAGAACGGCGAGCCCAACGAATAACAGCAATCCGCACATTGTCCTCGCAGTGTCTCTGAGTCCACGTGTTGTATTCATCGATTTCTCCTTACAGATTCGTCGCCTGAGGCCGTTGCTTAGGGCACTTCCTCAATTCACTCCGATACGGCGCAATACTGTGGAATTCAGCATCAGGTTAGCCGCGCGACACTACGGAAGCGGGGCTGTTTGATACTGGCGCAGCGTCTTCTCAAGCGACTGGCGGGCGGGCGTGGGCGCCTGTTCGATCAGCGCGAGCGATTGCCGGATGGCCTGAACCGCGTGTGGCCGGTCGCCATTGAACCAGTAAGCTTCGGCGAGGATTTGCTGGATTTCCGCGTCTCTGCTATTGATCTGGCTGGATCTTCCCGCGAGCTGCAGCGCGAGCCTGGGATCCCGCAAAGAGCGCACCTCGGTTTCGAGCAGATTGCGCGCGGCGATGGCGAGTTCCACATCGCTCGCGTCCGGACTGCCTGCTATCTGCTTCAGAACGGGAAAAGCGGCGCTGGCCAGCCGTTGGGCCTGGGCGGCGTCACCTGATTTCATAGTGAGGTTAGCCGCGCTCGATGCCAGCTCAGCCCGGGTGAAGCGAAAAGCGGCGTTTGCAGGGTTTTGCGCCAGCAGGCGGTCATAAATGGTGACGGTGGCGAGGAAACACCGGAGACTCTCCGCCGTGTGGCCGGCCATTTGATTCACGATTGCAAGATCGCGCCACGGAATGGTGCGGAAAAACAGCGCCTGGACGTTGCGAGGATCCTCATCGGACATGCGATCGCGAATCTGCCGGGCCTCCTCCAGCGCCGACAGGGACTCGGGATAATGGCCGAGATTGCCGAGGTTCCAACCGAGTCCGAGAAGCGCCGAACTGCGCGTCCCCAGAACCACCCGCGATTGACGGTCAGCCGCGTTGAGACGATCGAGAGCGGCCAGGGCCTGGCGAAAGAACTGCGTTGCGGCGGGCCGGTCACGCAGTTCCGTGAGATCGCCAAGCGTCTTGTAGCTTGCGGTCAACTGACGGACAGTGTCCGCATCGCCCGGCTTCAATCGCAGTGCAGCCTCCGCCTGATTGATGGATTCGCGCACGGACGCAATTGACGGACCCGGATCGCCGGCGGATACGTATCCCTGCTGCAAGCTCAGACTCTGCGCGTAGGAAAAGTATGCGGTGGCGGCCTGCGAGCGCACGTCGAAATCCGATGGCCAACGCGCAGCAAGACGGCCATACTCTTCTATTGCGTTGCGGACCAGTTCGCGTCCCTCCGCGGACGCACCGCCGAAGCCGATGCTCCGGCCCAGATTCAAGCGGGCTTCCCGATTGTCCGGTGACTTGGCCGCTATCGGATCGAGGATCGCGATTGCCTTGCGGTAGTTCTCCTTTGCGCGAGCCGGTTCGCCAATATTGGGGCGGAACGGGTTTCCCAAAACATCGGCCAATTGCAAATAGCCGCGCGCCAGCTCGATGCGAAGCGTCTCATCGTTGGTCTTTTCGGCGGCCAGCCGGTCCAGATAGGCGAGCGAGCGGCTCACCATTTCCGCCCGAACCGGCGTTGACCCGGGCAATGCGCCCACCGATGTCTGCAGTTCGAAAACAAGGTAGCGTGCCAGCTCGCGAGCTTCGTTGAATCGGCGGTCCGACGCTGCGCGTTGTTCACGTGCAACGCGGGCTTCCCATGCCGTACTGATCAGTCCGGCAATGAGCGCAAACACCACCAGACCCACCGCGCCGACGCGGCCTCGATTTCGCGCGACGAATTTCGCCGCTCGTTGCCACGCCCCCACCGTCGCGGCTTGCACCGGATATCCCGCAAGATAGCGGCGGACATCTTCCGCCATTTGCTCAACTGAAGCGTAGCGATCTGCCGGGGACTTTGCGAGGGCTTTTGCGGCCACCGCGTCGAGATCACCGCGCAATTGTCTGCGAATGGCTTGTGGCGTTTCGCCGCCTCGCGCTTGCGCGATCTCGAAATCGTCCGGTACCGCCGCGCTGAGCGGCGGCGCATCCGACTCCAAAACCAGTTCGACGATTTTCGCCGGCGGCAGGTTCGCTCCGCTGAATGGCCGCCTGCCGCAGAGCATCTCGTACAGCAGGACGCCCAGCGAATAGACATCGCATCCGACGCCAGGATTTTCGCCACGCAACACTTCGGGACTCGCGTATAAAGGCGTGGCAAAGAGTCCCGGCGTCAATGTCGTCTGTGCGTCGACCTGGCCGGTGGAAGGAGCCAGGGTTCGCGCGACGCCAAAATCGAGCAGGTGAGGCTTGCCGTCCGCGCTCACGAGAATATTGCCCGGCTTCAGGTCGCGATGCACAATGAGCTTCTGGTGCGCGTAGCTGACTGCACCGCAGACTTCAAGAAACAGTTCCAGGCGGCCGCGGATGGAGAGCTTTTGGTGATCGCACCACTGGTCGATGCGTTCGCCTTCAACATACTCCATCACCAGGTAGGGCGCGCCGTCGCTGGTGATGCCGCCATCCAGAAATCTGGCGATGCACGGATGCTGCAGCTCCGCCAGAATCTGCCGTTCGCGCCGGAACCTCTCGTCCAGACCGGGCGACCACAGGACACCAGCCGCCACTTTCACCGCGGCCCGGTGCCGCAGCTCGCCGTCCTCGCGCGTGGCAAGGTAAACAGCGCCCATTCCACCCGCGCCCAGCAGCTCGCGCGCTTCGTAGGACCCGAACCTCGGCATTCGCGGCAGAGTGCCGGGGACGTGACTTTGCACCGCTGAATCGCCCTCCAGCAGGCGCTGCAGATCTTCCTGAACTGTCACATCCCCGGCCGAGATCTCCGCCACGTACGCTTCGCGCTCTGGTCCTTGAGGGATTTTGACCGCCGCTTCAAACCAGACGGCCAGTTGCCGGAAGCGTTCCCTGGATGAAGCGGACATATTTGAGTACGGCGCAATCATCCGCGAAACTCCGTCATGTTTTCGGATGGAGGCGCGTATGCAGCCAGGCGAGGGAAAAGCGCAAACTTCGGTCTACGGTGGACGCCGAGAGCCCCATAAGGGCCGCCGTCTCGTCGCCGGTGCAGCCAAGGAAATATCGCAGCTCCAGCGCGCGCACGCTGGTGGCATCCAACGCATCCAGTTCTTCAAGCGCGGCACTCAAATCGAGCGACTGCTCGTCGAGCGATTCCGTCCAACCGAGTTCCGCGTCGAGCGGCAGCCTTCCCGCGCACGACCGTTTGCCAGCCTTGAGGCGTCGGGCGTGATCGATCAATACCCGCCGCATCAGCTTTGCGGCAAAGGCGAAGAAATGCGATCGATCGTTGAGATTGACCTTATGCAGTTTGAGCAGCTTCAGAAAGGTTTCACTGACCAGCGCCGTTGGCTGCAGCGTGTGATTGGCAGCCTCATTGCGAAGCAGATTGTCAGCTATGGTGCGTAGTTGTTCGTACACCAGCGGCGCAAGACGATCGAGCGCGGCAGGCTCGCCCTGAGCCCACTGCTCCAGCCAGGCCGTGACTTCCCCGGAATCGTTTTCCTCTTCCATGGCCATGAAGAAAGCCGCTCACCGGCTCGAACGATTTTATCGGAAATATGGCGGAGCCGTTCATTACTCCAATCCTGCTGCGGCCGGGATAGTGAGCCGGGAAGGAAGTGTTTTATAGCGCCGGATGGCTGCACTGGGACCGCGAGATACAATGGCAGCACATGGGGAATCTGGTCACAGAGCCGTTGGCGCAATTGCCGCCGCTCACGTTCACCGCGGTGGCCGATATCCTAGCGGTTGCGTTCCTCATTTATCAATTCATCCTGATTGTTCGCGGCAGACGCAGCGCGCCGGTCCTCACCGGCATCGCAATACTTGTACTGATTTACCTTGCCGCCGTGGCGCTGCATCTCGAGTTACTGCGCTCGATACTGGCCGCGCTGGCGCCATACACGATCTTCGCGCTTATCGTCATGTTTCAATCCGAGTTGCGCCGTCTGCTGGCGCGGTTGGGACGTCGCCGCGCATTTGGCGCGAGTCCGCTGGAGCGCCGCGAGCTCGCCGACGAGGTTCTCCTGGCTGTGTCGCAACTTTCGCAACAACAGATGGGCGCTCTGATTGTCGTCGAACGCAATATCGGACTGCGCACGTTCGTGGAAAGCGGAGTTGCCCTCGATGCGCTGCTCTCGCGCGATCTCCTCGTATGCATCTTCCACAAGGGCGGATTGTTGCACGACGGCGCGGTGATCGTACAAGGCGACCGCATTGCCGCAGCGGCGTGTTTTCTGCCTCTAACCACCAAGCCCGCACTTTCCGCGGAGCTGGGCACCCGGCATCGCGCGGCAATTGGCGTTACCGAAGAGGCGGACTGCCTGTCGATCGTGGTGTCGGAAGAAACCGGACGAATTTCGCTGGCTGCTTTAGGGGAGATCGAGCTGGATGTCACGCTCGATCGCGTCCGCGAGGTGCTCACCAGCCGAAACCCCAGCCGCGATCTGCGCCCCGCCGATGGCGCCTCGCAACCCGCTCGCCGCGCCAGCGTGGAGTACCCGTGAGCGCGCCGAACCGTCGCAAGCGCGAGCCGATCCAGCCATGAGACGCTTCTTCACCCAGAATCTGCACTGGAAGCTGCTTTCACTGCTGCTGGCGTTCGCGCTGTGGATCACCATGGGGCATGTGACCGAGACCGCAACCTCCGTGGCCGCGCGAGTGCAATACAAGAATCTCGCCGACAATCTCGACATCAGCTCCGGTCTGCCCGGCGAGGTAAGTCTGGAATTGCGCGGCCCGTCGCGCCGTCTCGATCAGGAGAATTTGGCATCGGTGGTCGTGGTTCTGGATTTCGCCCACGTTCAGGGACCAGGCGAGCGCACCTTCAATATCACCTCAAGTAACGTCAGCCTGCCTCTTGGCGTCGCGTTTTCACGCGCTATTCCGGCGCAGGTTCGACTCCGCTTCGATCATGTCCTGAGCAGAGAAGTGCCGGTGGAGCCACGCTACAGCGGCGCGCCACCCGCGGGATATGAACTGCTTCGCGCCGAGCTCGATCCGGCTAAACTTCTCGTTCGCGGGCCGGAGAGCCACGTGACCGCCGAAGTGAGTCTGCAAACCGATCCCATCGATCTTAGCGGCATCGTGGGAGAACGCGCTGGGGTGGTGCATGTGTGGACCGGCGATCCACAGGTGCAGCCCGCCGCAAAGAATACCGTAGCGTATAAAATCATCGTGCAAAAGATTAAACAGAAGGAATCACATAATTAATGGCCCGCCATTTATTTGGGACGGATGGAATTCGCGGAGTTGCGGGCGAAAGACCTCTGGACAAGAACACAGTTTATGCCGTTGGCGTCGCGCTCGGTGAGTGGGTGGCGGCGTCCGGACGGCAGCCGAATGTCGTAATTGGCATGGACACTCGCGAGTCAGGGCCGTGGATCGCGTCTCTGATCGCGGCTGGGCTTTCGCAAAGCAATGTCAAGGTCGACTTTGCCGGCGTAACCACGACCCCAGGCGTAGCCTATCTGGCTAAGACCGGACCGTTTGCCGCGGGTGTCATGATCTCGGCCTCACACAACCCATTCCAGGACAACGGCATTAAAGTTATCGATCATTCCGGTTATAAGTTGCCGGATGAAATAGAAGAGCAGATCGAAGCCGGCATTTTTCGCGCACTGGACGCAGGTGTCGCGCCGGAGCCGACGGCACTCGTAGCGGATCAGGAACTGGACCGCGCATATGCCGCGCACCTCGCGGCATCGCTTCCTGGCGGTCTGCCCGGCTTCGACATTGTTATCGACTGCGCGAACGGCGGCGCGTCGTCCCTTGCACCTCCGCTGTTTGAACGGCTAGGCGCGAAAGTGCACGCCATAGGTGTATGGCCGGACGGGCGAAACATCAACCTGAATTGCGGGTCCCTTCATCTGGAGGGGCTTCGAGACACGGTTCTGGCACGCGGCGCTCAACTCGGGATTGCATTCGACGGAGACGCCGACCGCGCCTTGTTTGTCTCGCACTCGGGTAAGGTGGTCGATGGTGACGCGGTCCTGCTGATCACTAGCCGCGATCTGCATCGCGCCCAACGGCTCTCCAGCCGCAACGGGAATCCCGCGGTGATCGCTACCGTGATGTCGAATCTGGGCTTGGAAAAGGCGCTTGCCGCGGATGGTATCGAACTCGTACGCACGCCTGTCGGCGATAAGTACGTGCTCGCTGAAATGCTCGATCGGGGAGCGATCCTGGGCGGCGAACAATCCGGCCACGTCATATTCCTCGATCACGCCACCACCGGCGATGGCCTTCTCACCGCGTTGCGCGTGATGGATGTGATGCGGCGAAGCGGAAAAGATCTCGATCAACTGACCGGAGACCTGCACGTCTATCCGCAACTGCTGATTAATATTCGCGTGAAGCACAAACGGCCGCTCGAACAGCTCGCCGGCGTACAAGCTGCGATTGCCCAGGTGGAGCACGGTTTCGCGGGAGCGGGACGCGTCAACGTACGTTTTTCCGGCACCGAGCCGCTGGCCCGTGTAATGGTGGAAGGCCTGGATTCGGACACGGTGAAGGCAGCGGCCGAGCGCATCGCGGGAGAAATTCGGCGGGAGCTGGGCGGGGAATAGGCAACGAATTAAAACACACGCTACGGTTACTTCGACTTGTTCTCGACAACCGGCAGCGAGAACCAGAATTTCGAGCCCCCGCCGTCCGCGGACTCCGCCCACATCCGCCCACCGTGCCCCTCGATAATCCGCTTTGAGATTGCCAGCCCGATTCCTGTCCCCGGGTACGCGCTGCTCGGATGTAATCGCTGGAAGATCTCGAAGACCTTCTCCGCATACGCGCCGTCGAAACCAATGCCGTTGTCTTCCACCACGAAGCGCCATTCGCCGTCATGCCGTGCGGCGGCCACACGCACCCGCGGCGGCCGGTCAGGCTGGCGGAACTTGAGGGCGTTGCTGAGCAGGTTCTGCATCACCAGCACCAGCCCAGCTTCATCGCCCGGCACGACGGGAAGGGGCGCGTGCACGATCTCCGCCTGGGTTTCCTCGCGAAGCAACTGGACATTTTCAAGGGCCGTCTGTAGCACTTTTTCGAAGTCGGTGAGCGTATTGCGGGAGGCGTGAAGACCCACGCGCGAATAGGAAAGCAGGTCGTCGATCAACAGCCGCATACGGCGCGCGCCATCGACGGCGAACCGGATGTAGTCGTCCGCGTCGCTGTCCAGTTTGCCTTCGTAGCGCCGCGCCAGCAGGTCCACGTAGGCGCTCACCATGCGCAGAGGCTCCTGCAGGTCATGGCTGGCGACATAGGCATAGCGCTCCAGATCGGCGTTGGAGCGCAGCAGGCTGGTGTTGGTGGCGGCAAGTTCGGCGGTGCGGTCAGCAACTCGCTTTTCCAGCTCGGAATTGAGTTGGGCGGCTTCCTGCTCGGCGCGAACGCGCTGGTTCGCGTAAACCACAATCAGGTGCCAGGCCCAGAACAGCAGCGCCATGGAAATCACGATGCCGCCTCCGAAATAGATGGCGGAGCGCAACTCCGCGGTCCGCGCAGCCTCGCGAAGCTGTTCGAGCTGCTGCTCCTGCTGCGCGTTCATCGAAAGCGTGACCCGGCGAATGGTCTCCATGGCGCGCTGGCCAACACCGACGCGGAGCATTGCCATGGCCGGGCTCTGGCCCTGAGTGCGCCGAAGCTCGATGGTGTTGCGCAGTTCGTCCATCCTGACGTGCACGGCGGCAGTCAACTCCTCAAGCCGTGCTCGCTGATCGGGATTGCTTCCACCGATCAGCGCTCCCAAGTTCGCCAGCGAGTGCTCCACCTGCGGCGATGCGGCGCGAAACGGCTGCAGATAGGAGTCTTCACCGGTGAGAAGATAGCCACGCTGGCCCGTCTCGGCATTCGTAATGGCGAGCGCCAGATCGTCCATCTCACGCAGGATCTCGCGAGTATGTAATACCGAGGCGGCTCTTTCGCGATACTGCAGGTTGTCCTTCCACGCCAGCAAACCCAGCACGATGGGAACGAGCGCGATCCATACGAAGGTGACTTGCGTTCTTCTGAGGAGGGTCTGCGTCACGGCGTGAAATCCAATTGTAGACCGCCTGGCGGTCTTTCCCGATGTTATATTGACGCCAGGCATGCGCCAAATCCGCATCACTGTTTCCTACGACGGCACCGATTTTCATGGGTGGCAAGTGCAGCCGGGATTGCCGACCATTCAGGGCGCGCTGGAAGAAGTGCTGGCCACGATCGAAGGCAGTCCGGTAACGGTACACGGCTCCGGCCGGACCGATGCGGGCGTGCACGCGCTGGCACAAGTGGCTGCTTTTTTGCTGCAGAATCCGATTCCAGTTGAGAACCTGCACCGGGCCATGAACCGCCTGCTGCCCCGGTCGATTCGAATCCTCCATGCCGAAGAGGTTGCGGCCGAGTTTCATCCCCGCTTCGATGCGCGCGCGAAAACCTATCAATACCGGCTCTGGCGGGAGGAAATCTGCCCACCGTTCGATCGCTTCTACGTCTGTCACCATCCATATCCTGTGAACGAAGAAGCGATGATCGCGGCTGCCCCGCTGTTCGAAGGCGAGCACGACTTCACGGCGTTCGCTTCGGCGGATGAAACCGATGAGGGCGGGCGTTCGAAAGTACGCACCATCTACTCATCGTCGGCCTGGCGCGACGGTTCGAAGTTTGTGTACCAGGTGCGCGGCAGCGGTTTTCTCAAGCACATGGTGCGAAATATTGTAGGCGTGCTGCTGGAAGTGGGCAAAGGCAACCTGACGTCCAGCGACATCCGTGCGCGCCTTGAACCGTTTTCCGAAATCGCGCCAGGTCCCAGCGCACCGGCGCGCGGACTGTTCCTGATGAACGTCGAGTATTAGGAGGACGAGAGCTACCTTGCCAGCTCCGACGTCATGATTGCGCCGCCGAGTTCGGGCAACACCGACTGCACCTTGAACGGTTGGCGGCGAGCGGTATCGATCCAGAGAGTGGATTGCCCGGCACTGCCGTCGGCTGGCGACACTTCGACCTTGAGAGCGCCTGCGTCGACGCCAGCCACCGTTAGACGCATCAACTTCACCTTCTCCTGCTGAAGGTCGAAGGTGCGATAAATGGCACTGTAGCCCTCGGCCAACGGAAGACGGGCCAACACAAACCAGGAGCCCGGACCGTCGGCGAAAACGGCGCCTCCGGCTTTTGTGCCATCGGTGAAATCCACATCGACGACCGTCTCGCCCTCAGTGAGCTTGCGCTTGAGAACTACCAGTGTTTTCTTGTCGAGCGTGGCTGTGTCGGTGGATTGGACCATGGGCGAGTCGATGGATTCGGTCACGACGTAACCAGCTTCGTCATCGCGTACTTCGATGGTTATGGCGAGGTTTAGTTGCTGATCGGCGACCGCAATCACTGCGTTGTAGCGATAGGTGCCTGGCTGCAAGGTAGCCACCACCGCAGGCACGCCAACCGATGCAGCATCGATCCTCGGGGCCAGCACGACAGTCGCCGGGTCGACGATGAGATCATTCAGGCGCGCGACCACTTCGGGAGTCCCGCCCTCCTGATAGCGCCCGCCCAGATGCTCAGCCAGGAATTTCTCCGCGGCCATCATGAGCGCCATATTGTTCACAGGCCGCGCGAACCCGTGACCCTCGTCATCGGCGAGAATGTACTCGACCGGAAAGCCGCGATCGCGAAGCACTACCACAATCTGCTCAGATTCGGCTTTGTTCACACGCGGATCGTTGGCGCCCTGCACAACCATCAGCGGGGTGCGAATGCGGCCGGCGGAGAACAGCGGCGATTCCTGTTCGAGCAGTTCCCTGCCCTCCGGCGTGCGAGGATCGGCCATGCGCCGGTACATCATAATGCGGCCCGCTTCCCAATACGCGGGTATCGATTCGAGAAGCGTGAGCAAATTGGAAGGCCCAACTATGGAAACCCCGGCCGCGTAGATCTCAGGCGTGAACGCAACGCCCGCGAGCACCGCGTAGCCGCCATACGATCCGCCGAAGATGCCCACACGAGCCGGGTCGGCAATGCCTCGCGCAACCAGATGCTTGACGCCCCAGGTGAGATCGTCCTGCATCCTGCGGCCCCACTGGCCGTTGCTGGCATCGAGGAATCGCTTTCCGTAGCCGGTTGAGCCGCGATAGTTCGGTTGCAGCACCGCGTAGCCACGATTGGCGAGGAACTGCGCGATGGTATCGTAACTCCACTCGTCGCGAACCCACGGGCCACCGTGCGGCACCACTACAAGCGGAAGATTCGCCGGCTCGACGCCTTTGGGCAACGTGAGATATGCGGGAATTTCCAAACCATCCGACGATGCGTACCGGATCGGCCCCATCGCCGCCAGCGGCTGACGCGGCAGGCGCTCGCGCACCCGATACTGGAACATCAGCTCTTTCGTATCGCAGTTGAAGAGCCAGGTTTCGCCGGGCTCGACATCGCTCCACGCGCTGACCAGCCAGACACGCTCATCGCGGGTGTGCGACACACGATCGATTTCACGGCCCGGCAGCTTCGCGCGAATCAGCTCGAAATCGGCTTCGATGCTTTTGTCTTTCCAGTAGCGGCGCGGCTTGTCATCGTCGTACGACGTGCCAATCAGTTCGTCGGTAGGCTCGGAAAAAATCGCACCCGAAATATCGACGCGGCCCTCGGGATCGGTCTCCACCAGCTCCTCGCCGCCCGTTTCAGCATCCATCAACGCGAGCCGTGTCAGATCGCCTTCGCCCTTGTTGGTGATGAAATACGCGCGGCGGCCATCCTTGTGAAAATGCGCGAAGGAACACTCTTCGAACACGTTGCACGAATAAATCTTCGTGAAGCCGGTTTCGTCCACGCGCAGAATCTCGGTGTCGCCGTTCTCGGCGGAACGCGCGGCTAAGCGCAATTGGGCGGCGTTGTCGAAGTTCCAGGAGGCGACTCGCTCGGTGTTGGCGCGAATCAGCGTGCGCTCGCCGGTGGAAATGCGAATGCGGTAGAGGTCGTGCCAGGCTTTGTCGCGGTCATTCAGGCCGACGTACATGAGGTCAGGCTCGGCTTTGGGGACCGCATAAATCATGGCGCGAACGCCCTTCACGTCGGTTAGGTTCCGCGCCGTTGGGTCGTTCTCCGAGGGGTCCACCGCGAAAACGTTGTAGTTCTCATCGCCGGCCTGATCCTGCACGTAGAGGACATACTTCGCGTCGCGCGACCACGCAAAGCCGGGAATAGGACGTTTCGTATCGCGAGTGATGGCTCGCGCGGAGTCGAACGGTTCCTCCGCGCGTTTCACCCAGACGTTGCGCACGCCATCCAACGGCTTAAGGAAGGCGATGTAACGGCCATCGGGTGAGATGTCGGCTCCGATAATCTCGGGGTCGCCGAAGAAAAGCTCACGGTCCAGAAGAGGCGGTTGGCCTGAAGAAGTAGTAGCGGTCACCGAAACAATGATAACTTCAGAGACCGGGCCGCGAAGCCATGGCCTTCTCGGAACGATTGGTAATCTCGTCGGCGATCTGGTGCGGGTTGTCGATGGGCGCCATGGTCAGGCGGCTGGATCCACCCGCAGTCTCCACCGACAACCGGCCGACGCCGAACATGCGATCGAGTACGCTCTGATCC
>Ga0326727_10006230_pt1 | contig 32954 bp, 26 predicted proteins | sample MB2enrmetagenome_FD_207643 | JGI IMG/M metagenome (GOLD analysis project Ga0326727, IMG submission 207643) | Lab enriched peat soil microbial communities from McLean, Ithaca, NY, United States - MB29MY | ecosystem: Environmental > Terrestrial > Soil > Wetlands > Peat | place: USA: New York...
CAGCTCTACGGCCTCGACCGCTCCACTGCGCTCTCGATCTCGCCGCTCTCGCCTACGGCTATCTTAACCCTGAACCATTTTCATCAACTTTCGTGGGCCACAGGCCCATCCTGACAGCTCTGCGATTTAGTGCAGATCAAGCAAGCCGACCTCAATCGCAGAGCTGTGCTCGCTCTGCGCAAGCCAGCCTGCTTCCTTAATCCAAAATCTAAGATCCAAAATGGAATCACGCCACTTCGCGCTCATACTTGCAGCTTTCGTTGGGGCAGTGGCGGGTGGTCGCTCCGCTTTTCTTGTCGAATTTATCCACCAGGATGGGTGAGCCGCAATTGGGGCAGGGTTCGGCGACGGGCTTTTCCCAGGACGTGAATTTACATTCCGGGTAACGGCTGCAACCATAAAACGTCTTCTTGAACCTCGTACGGCGCACCACGATCTCGCCCGTGCAGCCTTTCTCCGGGCAGGGAATTCCCAGCGTTTCGCGCTTCACGTATTTGCACTTGGGGTAATTGCTGCACGCGGTGAATTGCCCGAAGCGCCCGTGCTTGATCACCAGGTGGTTGCCACACTCGGGGCACTTTTCTTCCAGCGGCTGGTCGCCCACCGCAGTGGCATTACCTTCTTTCATAACAATCTTCTTAGTACTACGGCATTCGGGATAGCCGGTGCAGGCCAGGAAGTAGCCAAAGCGCCCGCGCTTCACGGCCATGGGCTTGCCGCACTTCTCGCAGTTCTCCGCGGCAACCTCCGGGGCGGGCGGCCCGGCGCTGGCATACTTGGCGGCGAGCTCCGGCGGCAGGTCGCTGGTGCCGTCGCACTCCGGATAACCCGTACAGGCCATAAACTGCCCGTTGCGCCCAAGGCGGATCACCATGGGCTTGCCGCACTTCTCACATTTGACGTCGGTGGGGATGCCTTCGCCCTTGATGTCCACCATATCGCGTTCGGCCAGGCGCAGGTCTTTTTTGAATTTCGTGTAGAATTCACCCAAGGCGTCGGTCCAGGAAAGCTTTCCGTCCTCGACCTCGTCCAATTCCTCTTCCATGCGCGCCGTGTAGGCGACATCGAAAATATCGCTGAAGTTTTTCACGAGCATGTCGCTGACCAGCATGCCGAGCTCGGTGGGATAGAAGCGCCCCTGGTTCTTCTCCACGTACTCCCGGTTCTGGATGACGGAGAGAATGCTGGCGTAAGTGGAGGGCCGTCCAATGCCCTTCTCTTCCAGCGCCTTCACCAGCGTGGCCTCGTTGAAGCGCGGCGGCGGCTCGGTGAAGTGCTGTTCGGGAAGTAGCTTGTGCAGTGTCAAGGGCTCGCCCTCGGCCACTTGCGGCAGGCGGTGCTTCAGTTCCTCGTCTTCTTCCATCTCCGCCTTTTCATCCTTGCCCTCTTCGTAAACCTTGCGGAAGCCGCTGAACTTCTCCACGGAGCCGGTGGCGCGCAAGGTGTAATCGCCCGCCGCGATGTCAATGGTGGTCTGGTCGAAGACCGCGGGAGTCATCTGCGAAGCGACGAAGCGCTGCCAGATCAGCTTGTAGAGTTTGAATTCGTCGGGGCCCAGAACCTTGCGCAGGGATTCGGGCGTGCGCATGACATCCGTGGGCCGAATCGCTTCATGCGCGTCCTGCGCGCCTTTCTTGCTGCGGTAATGGATGGCTTCGGCGGGCAGGTAATCGTTTCCGAAAGTCTTGTGAATGTAGCCACGCACCGCGGTGAGCGCGCCTTCCGCCACTCGGGTGGAATCCGTGCGCATATAAGTGATGAGGCCGACGGCGCCTTCCGCGCCGATTTCGATGCCCTCGTAGAGGTGCTGTGCCACCATCATGGTTTTCTTGGCGTAAAAGCGCAGCTTGCGCACAGCTTCCTGCTGGAGTTTGCTGGTGATGAACGGCGGCACGGGGTACTTCCGCTTCTCTTTAGTGGTCACCGACTGCACCACCAGGTGGGCGGCCTGGATGGCGGTGGTAATCTGGTCAGCCGTCGCCTGATCAGGGATCTCAATATCCTTCCCCTGGTATTTCGCCAGGTGCGCCTCAAACGCCGGAGGCTTTTTGCCCTCCACACTGGCGGTGATCGTCCAGTATTCCTTCTTCTGGAAGGCCTGGATTTCCCGCTCGCGCTCCACGATCAGCCGCAGCGCCACGGTCTGCACGCGTCCGGCGGAGATTCCGCGTTTTACCTTGTCCCACAGGAGCGGGCTCACCTGATAACCCACCAGGCGGTCCAGAATGCGGCGGGCTTGCTGCGCGTCCACCAGATGAACATCGATCTCTTTCGGATGCTCGAACGCTTCCCGCACCGCGTCGCGGGTGATTTCGTTAAAGAGCACGCGATAGAACTTGCGCTTGGAGGAATTCAGCAAATCGTGCAGGTGCTGGCAAATCGCCTCGCCCTCGCGGTCCGGGTCGGCGGCGAGGTATATGGCGCCGGCTTTGCTCGCCGCGGATTTCAGATCGGCGATCACGTTCTTCCGGGTGGGGATGTTGATGTAGGTCGGCTTGAAACCGTGATCGATGTCGACCCCCAACTCCTTCTTGGGAAGGTCCATGACGTGCCCCATGGAAGCCTTCACCAGGAAGTCTGGCCCTAGATATTTGTTAATGGTCTTCGCCTTGGCGGGCGATTCCACAATCACCAGCGATTTGCTCATAAAAATTTGTCAGCCGTCAGTGGTCAGTTGTCAGTTGTCAGTAGCGAATACGTCGAAAGTCGAAGGCCCTTCATTTCCAACTCTGGAGCTTGAGCCTTCAACTGATGACTTCGAACTGATGACTGATCACTGCCCTCCTTACCCCTGGACACTTCCCCAGCGCCGCATTTGATTCCTCAACTTGTCGCGAGGATTCCCTGCCCTACAGTTTACGAATAAAATTCTTTCCCGGCAACTGCCGGATCAACCCGTTCATTTCCAATTCTAAAAGCGCCCCCAGAACTTTCGGAGACGAAACCTTTGCGGCGGTAGCGATCTCATCCACAAAAAGCGCCTGGTCAACCCGCAAGACTTCGAACACCGCTTTCTGCTCCGGGGTCAGGGAGGCCTCAAAAAGCGAGGCAGCTTGCGCCCCCATCGGTTCTCCCTCCGAGGCCTCCGCGGGCGGCAGGAGTTGCATGCGGACCTCGGAGGGAAACTCTTCGATGACGTCCATCCACTGGTCCACCAGCTTCGCCCCCTGCTTGATGAGATGATTGGGGCCGAAGCTTTGGGCGGAAGTTATATTTCCCGGCACCGCAAAGACTTCGCGATTCTGCTCCAGCGCCAGGCGCGCCGTAATCAGCGATCCGCTGTACTCCGCCGCCTCCACCACGATGACCCCGAGCGAAAGTCCGCTGATAATGCGATTGCGGATGGGGAAGTTTTCCGGGGTCGGCCCCGTGCCCAGGGGAAATTCCGAAATCACCGCGCCGGATTTTGCGATCTCGTCCGCCAGGCGCTTGTTCTCCCGCGGGTATATGACATCGAGGCCGGAACCCAGCACGGCCACGGTTTTGCCCTTGGCCTCCAATGCTCCGCGGTGGGACGCGGAATCAATGCCGCGGGCCAGCCCGCTCACCAGCACCAGTTGCCGCTGCGCCAGGTCGTGGGCCAAGCGGTGCGCTACGGAGCTGCCGTAAGCGCTGGGCCGCCGCGTTCCCACCATCGCCACCGCAAATTGCGAGAGGACCTTGACGTCTCCACGCACATAGAGCAGCAACGGCGCGTCGGGAATCTGCTTCAGCAGCGCGGGATAATCCTCGCTGTCGAAGGAGATCAGCAGGCAGTCATTTTTGGCCGCCTCCTGCACCTCTTTTTCGGCGTCCTTCAGAGCCGCTTGAGCAAAAATCGCCTGCGCCACCCGCGCCGGAACGCCACAACTCTCCAGTTCGGTCAGCGAGGCCATGTAAGCGGCCTGCGGCGACCCGAAATGTTCGATGAGCTTGTGGCACCCGCGGACACCGAGCCCTTCAATCCGCGTCAAGGCCACCCAGAATGGTAACGATTCATTCATCGGTCTTCCCTTGTGCTGAGCCAGCAGGTGTACGGTGCGCGCCCCCGCCCGCCCTGCTTCGACCCCTTCCGGACCGACCGCTTTCGGGGGGAGGCATTATATGGTCAAACGACCCGTCCGGCTTATTAATTCGGAACCCCCACGAGTTATCGGGAGATCGGGTCATCGGGTCATTGAAAACCCTCCGAGACCATCCTGCACATCAATGTCGTCTTAAGCAGAGCGGAGGATCCTGCTCGGCCTGCCTTTCTGCCGTCGCCCTTGCTTGTTTCTGGTCACGGCTCATTTATCACTCGTTGTATCTACCTTCGATAACTCATTTTATTTTCATGAACATCGCCAGAGAGCGGTTTTAACTCTATTTGATTCATCAACATCGCCAGAGGCCGATTATCGGACATTTTTTCTACATTTATTTTCAATAACATCGCCAGACTTACCTTCATATTTCCCCCCCGCGTTTTCCAAGGCCTTGGCTGCTGATGATTTACTAACTAATTTAATTTCAATGATATAGATTTTTGCAAGAATCTCGCAGTTCATAGCTAACACCTTTTGTTTCTGTTACATCGTGAGAAGCCGCAGCTATTTTTTTCGCCTCGCCTCTCAACTTCCGAGCTAACTCCTCAACTCTGAATGAGATAAAGCGATTAGACATTTTGACCACTAAATGGTAACCCCCTTTCATTTCTAGCATATCGCGAGAGCCGAGATATTACGTAGCGCGGGCGTCTCGCCTGCTTTCGCGGGGGCGTCCCGCTCCCGCCATTTGTAGCATGGCCATCTTGGCCATGACAGAGCACGGGCGGGACGCCCGCGCTGCGGCTCTCCCACTTTTCTCACACACACCTTCCCATGCTTAGTCTTCACCTTTCAGTCGCCAGCTTCCGCTCACTGCCGGCGTCGACGCGATAAAGCGCGCCGCTATCGACAGCCCAACAGCGACGACTGCTGGCGATCCGTCCTCTCGGTATTTTGTCCTCTCGTGGTAGGGAGAATCCGAGAGGCGCCAAGCGGTGGCAGGATGCCAACGCTCCATTCGATAATAACTCATCTTATATCCGATGTCAAGAACTTTTTGAGCCTACGCGCAAGAAATAATAGGCGACTAAATGGGCGAAATATCGTTGCCCGAAGGGAAAGAAAGCGACGCTCTACCCTGGGACTTTACCAAGTCTTGCAAGGCTGCACTCATTGCTTCGATCAGGCGGGGAGTGTGATTGTCCCACTTCCGGAAAAAGTCCTGGAGGCGGTCAAAGGGAGTGTTGCCGGTGGCCGTCAAGCTGATTTTCGTCCAGTCTGCTTCCGCCAAGAGGTGGTCGATTGCCGGTGACTTCAGTTTTCGCAAGGTCGCTTCCAAGCCCGGCCAGCCTGAAACAAACCATACGGTTTGGTAGCCATGAACTCCTTGCCATGCCTTGGTGGCCACAAGGAACGCGCGAAACTTCTCCCGGTCCACCTTGTCATGGGAAGTTGCGACAAGGTCAAGATAAGCGGCTTTCATGCGCAGTTGGTAAGTCAGGTCGGTGATTAATCGCTGCGGGTTTCCGAACAACAGCCCGCGCAGGGGGCCAGGCGTCAGGCTTTCATGGCTTAACCCTTCGAGCTTGCGGGCAACATCCCGGATGAGATTAGAGTCCCGACCCGCCAGCGCCTGCCACGCCCGGACGATCAGATGCCCCTGCCCTGCAAGCAGTTTGTCGGCAAACTCGATGTAGTCAGACTGCGCCACCGGCCGGCCTTGCGCGCCCTGAGCAAAGGCGAAGGTGTTGGGCAACTGCGCGCAATGCGTTTGCGCGTTGCCCACCACTCCGCGGGGCGCGCCGGCCCCGCCCGCCTTGAAAGCGGCGTTTCCCCCGAACCTCGTCATGGGGAAGGAAGGTTCCCCTTCAATCGCCCCATAGTTGAACGCCAGGGCCGTGGACGCCAACCCGTGCCTCTGGGCCAAATTCAAATCCGTCCCATTGGGCGGAGGGTCCAGGGTATGAATCGTAATTCCCCAAGGGCCGAGATCCACTTTTTGCAGCTTGGTGAGAATATCTTCCGACGCCGCGGGCGTTCCCCAATTGAACTCACCCGTTGCGTAGTAGTGAGAATAAGCCTCCCACCCCACGTGCATCCAATAGTACAACTCAATTCCCGGCCGCAGCCGATCCAGCATTTTCCGGTGCGCGCCCAGAAGATTCACAAAGTCGTCGTTGGTGGAGCCGGGATAGCCACCCGGATCGCTGTCAATGATGGCCATCCCATCCATATTCGCCAGAGGACGAAGCAACTTCTCCCGCCACTTCATCATTCGCGCCACGGCCTGGCGATCCGTGGGATTCAGGAAGGCGGTGCTGGTGTAGTAGTACCGCTGCTCGAACGAAGATCGGGCCGCCACATCGGTTCTCGCTACCACGTTCGGACAGAGCGTCAGGAAGGCCAGCATGTCGAATTCGCGATGCAGGACGTCGATGACCTTGGCCGTCCGCTCCAAGCAGGCCTGGTCGCTCGACGTCAGCGGCTCGGGCATCGTTTCCAGGGCCGGCCAGATCACCAGCAGGTTGTAACCCAGCTTTTTGAGGCCGTCGGCGTACCCCCGCCAATCGTCCACCGTCCAAGTGCGCGCCGCATACGGATGCTTGTAAGGCCAGCCTTCGTGAACATACATCCCCAGGATACCGCCACGCGGCTCCTGCAGTTTGCCTTCCGCGAATAAAGCAGTGGCCATGCCCGCCTGCGCCGCTACGCCGGCCGAACGCGCCATAAAATGGAAAAAACCTCGCCGGTTCATGTGTTTTCCCTCGCGATCGAATCTGGTCATGGGCTTTAACCGGGCAGCAATTGTAGCGCAGCCCCCCGTATTTTTGTTGAATGCGGTGGCAAGCATATCCGTGGCGGGGTATAAATACCGGTCGATCCCAAGGAGAAAGAACTTGCATGAAGAGGACCATCATAATCCTGGCCATTGTGCTTGCCCATGCTGCCATGGGAAGTTCGCAACAACGTGACGCCCGCACCGCCCCCGCTTCGGCAAAACCGCTGGTCGGCGATGCGGGCAGGGTGAATGCCGGCGTCCCCAGTTGGGGGCTGGGGCCGTTTGTGCGTGATGAAGGCGCTGACTTCATAAGGACCAATCCCCATAGCGTCTTCAAATGTCCGGTAAGGAAGAACGATGTCCATTGGGAAGATCAGGCAATCCTATGCGCGGCAGCGGTCGTAAAGAATGACAAGGTCTACATTTTCTATCGCGCTGAGGACAGCACGCTGAGCCAACCCTCGGCGGGAAAATATCATTGGGGCACAAGCCGCATCGGGCTTGCCACCAGCGAGGACGGCCGGCACTTCCAGCGCTACCCCGACCCGGTCCTCTATCCCGCTGAGGATGAGATGAAGGACAGCGAATGGCCCGGCGGATGCCAGGACCCACGTGTTGTGGAGACGCGCGACGGAACTTTTGTGATGACCTATACGGCTTACGACGGGAAATTCCCACGCCTTGCCATCGCAACATCACGGGACCTCTTCCACTGGAAGAAGCAGGGTCTGGCATTTCGCCATCAGCTTGACGGCAGGTTCTCGGCCAATTTCCGGAGTAAATCGGGTTCGATCGTATGCAAACGGGAAGGCGATCGATTTATCGCCGAAAAGATAAATGGCAGGTATTGGATGTATTTCGGCGAGTTTGGGATCTCGCTGGCCAGTTCGAAGAACCTGGTGGACTGGGAAATTGTGCTGGATAAGAGGGGGGTGCAGCCACTGCTGGTAGCACCCATGCGAAAAGGGGAGCAGTGGTTCGATCAGGGGACCACCGAATGTGGTTCGCAGGCGTTCATCACCGGGGACGGCATCTTCATGATTTACGATGGCATGGCGCCACAAAGGCCGGACCTTGCCTTGACCGGAAAAATCTGGTCGGCAGGCCAGATTCTGTTCGATTTGAAAGATTTGACGAAAGTGATCGGGCGTACGGATCGCGACTTTTTTCATCCCGAAAAAGATTACGAGAAGCAAAACGTCACGAAAGGTGCAGGCGGCGCGAACAATGTCACGTTTGTCTCGAATCTAATCTTTTTCCGCGGCAAATGGCGGTTCTACTACGGCTGCGCCGACTCGCGCGTGGCCTGCGCTGTCAGCACCAAGTAATCCAGGGGGCCGATCCCCATTCCTCCTGCTTCAGGCCGAGTCTGTGAGCGCCATCGGTCGACAACCTTTGCAGTGGCCCTTGCATAGCCTGGTTCTGCGGTGTACACTCCGCGCTATCGAGTGCCGGATCGAGGATAGAGGCGGAATCTGCAGAGGTTGCCGGGAGGCCTCACTATCAACCCTCGGCGCGAGGATGGTTGAAGCCAGCTTCCTCATGGCAGAAGTCGCCGGTTTGAATTCTTTCTGCAAGGTCTAGACATGTAAGCCTCTGCCACCTCGTTATGAGGGGCGTACTTTATGAAATCTGGAATTCTCGTCGCGATGGTGCTGCTCCTGGCCCTGGGAGTGCCAGCGGCGCCGCAGACGACCAAGAAGCCACTCACCAAAGATCAAGTAATGGAGTTGGTGAAGAGTTCCGTGGCCAGCGCACGTGTGGCGGACTTAGTGCGCGTACGGGGCATTGATTTCGACCCGACCGAAGAATATTTCCAAGTCTTGCGCAGCGCCGGAGCCGAGCAGGTTCTCATCGACGCCCTAGTCGCCGCGAAACCTGCCAAACCACCGGCGCCAGACCCTGCCGCGCAGGCCAAGCAGCACATCAAGGGGGCAAATGCGCTTTTGGATACTGGTGACATCGACGGCGCCATCGCGCTTTACCAAATGGCCATCCAAGAGAGGCCGGGCGACAGCGAAGCTCATCGCTTACTCGGCATCGCCTTCGGGAAAAAGAAGGACTGGCAGAGGGATGTTGCCGAACAACGGGCGGCAATCCTCTTGAACCCTGATGACTCTGCCGCCAAGGATGAACTCGCGACGGCCTTACACAGTGCCGGAGCCGAGCAGGTCCCCACCGGCGACTCCCGCACCACGAGCGCCATCAAGACGCCCACCGACGATTCCGCCGAGCAGGCCAGGAAGGATTTTGCCCAGGGACAAACCGAGGTTGCGCAACGTAAGTTTGAGGCTGCCGCCATCAGCTTCTCCGAAGCCGCGCAACTGAAGCCCGACTGGGCCGAGCCGCTGATAGAAAGAGCCAAAGTCTACATGAAGTTATACCTGTTTCAGGAAGCCATCCATTCCTACGATCAGGCGATCCGGCTGAAACCTAACGATCCGGTGACCCTTAACCTTCGCGGATACGCTTATTACAGCGCTTCCAAGTTTCCCCAGGCGATCAGTGATTTCGATGAGGCGATCCGGCTGGATCCGAGTAGGGCCGAGGTCTTCGAGAATCGCGGGAACGCCAAATGGCAGATGGGGGACAAGGTGGGCGCCAACGCAGATTTCGCGCAAGCCAAAGCGCTGGAGTCCGGCACGTCTGCTCAGAAGAAAACAAAAAGGAGGTAGCTATGAGACTCATCAAGGTCCAATTAGTCTTGTTGGTTCTAATGACGACGACCCTGGGCGTCAAGAGGCTGCCGGGGGTAGAAAAAGAGAAGGGTGGAAACTTCACGTTTACTAAAGTCGACCTCTCTCTCCTCGAACAAGCGGACGCCATGGATAAGAAACTTGAGAGGGAGGGCATGGTCTATCACGACGAGGCGATGGAAACCTACGTCAATCAGGTCGGGCGAGCCATGCTCCCGTCAGGAACAGCGCCGGAACGAGTCCTGTGGCAATTCCGGGTGGTTCGAGATCCCCTGGCCAATGCCTTCGCTCTTCCCAACGGATCGATTTACGTCACCACAGGTCTGGTTTCCAAACTGGAGAACGAGGACCAGATGGCCGGTGTCCTCGCGCACGAGATGACCCACGTGACGGACCGGCACGCGTACCTGGCCTTTCGAGACTACCGGAAGAAGGCCACCATCGCCAGTATCGCCTCGTATGCGGCCAGTGTTGCCCCGGGTGGCACCACGTGGGGCGCCGCGATCAGCCTGGCCGGCAACATGGTGCCGGTGGTGATGATGGCCTCCATCAACGGTTACAGCCGGGAGTTGGAGCGGGAAGCCGATATGTATGCATTCAATAAGATGGTGGAGGGCAATTACGACCCCAACGAGTTGGTCAACACCTTTCGCCTGCTGGAGACAAATGAAGAGGTGAACGTTTCCAGGATCTTTTACAACGATCACCCCAAACTGGACGACCGCATCTCCTATATGACCACCATGATTTCTTCCAAGCCTGCCGTCCTGGTTCCACCCGACGTACGCGCGGCGCGGAGGATGAAGTATCTCAGCCTTACCGAACAGGTGGCTCGCGAGGACATTCGCCTGTCGATACTCTCGAACCGCCCGCGCACCGCCCTAACTCGGGCTCAGAAGCTTCTCGCGTTTCATCCCGACTCGGCTGAGGATCTTCGTGTCGAAGCGGACGCTTACCGTTCCCTGGGCCCCTGGGCGCCGCGGCCTACCGATGCAGAGATGGGCAAACATGAAGTGAAGAAAGAACAGGGTTTGAAAATGAAACTCACTCCGGACGAGGAAGAGCGCCAATTGTTAGCGAAAGACGAAGGTCAAGCGGCGTGGCGGGACAACCAGCGATTGGCCGAGGAAACCTATAAGAAAGCTCTGGCGATCGACCCGGGAAACGCGAAAACGTATCTTGGCATGGGGCAGCTTTATGAAAAGACCAATAGGAACAAAGAGGCGCTCGCCGCCTACGAAAAATATTTGGAACTGGCACCCAACGCACTCGATCGACAAAGGGTTCAGGGGCGAATCGACATTTTGCGGCGATCCGTCAGCCAGTAACGACTTGCATACCAAACACTCGTGAGGAGAACTCTATGAAATTCAAACTTAGCTGCTTGTTAATAGTAGGACTATTGATCTCAGTAACATCCGCCCTAGCACAGTTCTTGCATCCCAAGCTGAAGGGTAAGGAAATCAGCGTTCGAAATGTGGTGGTGCTGCCCTCCATCGTGAAGATGACGAAGCAGGGCGTGAAGGGCTCGGAGGGAATGGGCAAGGAGGAGGAAGAGGCCACGAGTGCATTGGCCTCCAGTGTGTCCGCTGCCCTGACGAAGAGTGGCCTCTCGGTGGAAACCCCGTTTACCGAGGAAGCTCTAAAGAATAATGACGAACTCAGGTCCGCGGTCGCCGACGTCCAGCGGAAGTACGACGAGATTGCTCCGCCGCTCTATAGGAAGGCCAAGGACATTCGGAAGGGGCGCTTCACGCTCGGCGATATGGTGGCTGTTCTGAACAGCAAGGGAACCGCGGATGCCCTGGTCATCATACGCTCTGAGGGCGTAAAACAAACGAAAGGCAAGGGAATGATGACGGGCGGACTCATCGGGTTGGCTGCATCCAAAAATGCCTCGTTTACCACACATGTGGTGCTCGTAGATGCGAAGAACGGTGACGTTCTGTTTCTGGACGCGTTCCTCACCAGCGGAATCCCCAAAGACAAGATGTTTGATAAGTCCTTCAAGAAGATTACGGCGCCAAAGTGACATAGGAACCGGAACGCGTAGGAAAGTGTGAAAGATCGTAGCATCGATTCTCGCCCACCGCCGGTGATCGGAACGATAGCCGCGCGGTGGGCGAGAGCGATGAACCGATCCTCGCCATCCCACAGGCCGCGGCGCCCAAGTGTGTGTCGACTGTCGACGCCCAGTCAGGCAGAGGGTTTATTCCCAGTACAGTCCACATCAGGGCTCCAGAAAATCCGCTCTCGATGCGTTCCCGGGTGACCCCCTCACCCGGCGCGCCGTTCCACTCTCTCCCCCAAGGTGGCGAAGTTAGTAAATTCAAATTGACGACCCACGAGGAAAGGATTGGAAATTTCTAATTCTGCCACGATCAGCAGGACTGGCTTTGTTTTGGCAGGGGGATTAAAATTCATTCTATGGGCAACCAGAGTTCTGCCGGGGGCGTCTGAATTGCGTGCCCCCAAGGCGGCACATAGTGGAGGATAGTTTCTGATGAGTCTGAATCCAAGGGGTTGGTGTGGGTGGCGTACGGGGCTGCTCCTGCTTCTATTTCTCAGCGTGGCTACGGTGGGGATGTCGGCCACCAAGAGGTCGAAGAATGGTGGAGACTCTGACCTTACGGGCATCGTTCGGCCCGACCTTATAAACGCCCAGACGAATCCTACGCTGCGTTTCCCCGTCATGAATACGACGGGATCGTTTACCTACGGCTGGCTGGACATCAGCAGTAACACGATTACCTACACCGAGGTGCAACCCACCCGCAAATCCGGCCACTCGTTCACCGTGTCCAGGTTTGCCATCAACAATATCCGGTTCAACAGGACCGAGCTTTCGTTCAAGGCCCCCAAAAAGTGGGAGACGATTATCTATCTGCCTCAAGACCGGTGGGGGTCAGTCCACACGCGTCCCGGTATGGGCGCGGCTGCCAACCGCAGTAGTTTGGGAACGGCATCCATTTACAAGACGCTGATGAATTTCGATGGCGTGCTGGCGCTGGTGAAGCCTCCCGCGCCGCCGCCCAAGCCCGTCATGGTGCAACCCGTGGCGCCGGCGCCGCCGCCCAAGCCCGTGGCGCCGCCTTCTCCACCCGCCATTGTGCTGTCGTCCCCTCCCGGCGCCGGGGAGAGCCAGCCCGTGGAATGGCAGGAATCCACGGTGGTCATCCGGGGAGTGGCCATGGATAGCACGGGCATCCCGGTGGTTCAGATCAATGGATCGCCCGCGAACATGCGGCCGCAAACGCCGCAGGCGGCGGAATTCTGGTCAGACCCTCTGCCGCTGCAGGCAGGAAGTAACCAGATCAAGGTCATCGCCTCCAACGCCGCCCATGTGGAGACCAAACTTGACGTCACCGTTGATTACAAGCCCAAGGCGGCCCCCGTGAATCCCCGGGCGCTGGACCGGCAGGAGATCATCGGATTGCTTCAGGGTGCAGTCCCGTCCGCGCGCATTATCGACCTTATCAAGGAACGTGGCATCAAGTTTTCACCCAGTGCGGACGATCTCAACGCGATTCGTGCCGCCGGTGGCACGGACGACCTGATCGAGGCAATTCAGCAGGCCGCTGCGGCCGCGAAGGGAACCTAATTCTCGCCCCGGTAATTGACAACCAGACTGGCTGGGATAAAATGGCCTGTCGGTTATCAAAACAACCATGCCAGGACTCAAGCTTTCCGTCGTTCAGTATCTCAACACGGTGCCCCTGATCTGGGGCATGCTGCACGGTGAGCAGCAGGGGAAGTTCGATCTTCAGCTCACGACGCCCGCCAATTGCGCGGATGCCGTAAACCGGCGCCAGGTGGACGCGGGCATCATTCCCTCCATCGAATACCAGCGGCTCGACAAGGCGCAAATCCTCACCGGCATGTCCATCGCCGCCAAAAACGAAGTGAAGAGCGTGCTGCTGCTGTGCAAGGTTCCCCTCGCCAAGGTCCAGAAGGTGGCCACCGACAATTCCTCGCGCACCTCGGCAGCGCTGTTGCGGATCCTGATGCGGAAGTTCTATAACAAGTGGATCTCGGTGACGCCGCTTGCCCCGCGCCTGGACGTCATGCTGGCGCGCGCCGACGCCGCGCTGCTTATTGGCGACGCGGCGCTGACTTACACTGAGAAGGTGGCGGAGGTCTATGACCTTGCCGCCGAATGGAAACGCTTCACCGGCCTTCCCTTTGTTTTCGCCCTCTGGGTGGGCCACGACGATCGCAACCTCACCAAACACCAGCCGGAGTTCGCCGCTTCCCTGGCCTTCGGACTGGCCCACGTTGACGACATTGCGGCGGAATACGCGCCCAAGCTCGGTTTGACGCCCGATGCCATCAAGGTTTACTTGACCCAAAATGTGGATTATTCTTTGGATGAGGAGAATCGCAAGGGCTTGCGGCTGTTTTACAAGCTGGCCCATGAGGCCGGCATCACTCCTGGGGAAAGAGATTTGTATTTTGCCTGAGCCCCCCGCTGGGGCCTCCACCGCCCGCCTGCCCGCGACCACTCCTGCCAGGGATGAATCACGTATGCCTTTAACTTCCGCCCAGGCTCTAGACATGCTGCGCTCCGATGACCTGCTGGGCATCGGCATGGAAGCGGACGCCGTGCGCAAGCGCCTTCACCCCGGCAACGTGGTCACTTATCAGATCGACCGCAACGTCAATTACACCAACATCTGCACGGAGTACTGCTCCTTCTGCGCCTTCTATCGGCCGGTGGGCTCGCCGGAAGGCTATATCCAGCCGCTCGACTCCATGTTTCAGAAAATCGAGGAGACCATCGCCCTGGGCGGCACGGGCGTGCTGATGCAGGGCGGCCTGCACCCTGACCTCAAGATCGATTATTACGAAGATCTCCTGCGCAACATCAAGCGGCGCTTTCCGCAGATTCACCTGCACTGCTTTTCTGCGCCCGAGGTTTTGAACATCGCGGAAGTCTCCGGCCTCACCCTGCGCGACACCATCGTGCGCCTGATGGACGCCGGGCTTGATTCCATTCCCGGCGGCGGCGCGGAGATTCTGGACGACGAGGTTCGCCGCCGCATCGCGCGGCTGAAGTGCACCACCGACGAATGGCTGCTGATGCATCGTACCGCGCACTCCCTCGGCATGCGCACCACCGCCACCATGATGTTTGGCTGCGGCGAGACCCTGGAGCATCGGGTCAATCACTTCGAGCGCGTCCGCCAGTTGCAGGAAGAGACCGGCGGCTTCACGGCTTTCATCCCCTGGTTCTTCCAGCGCGCCTACACCTCGCTCGGCAACTTCATCAAGGAAGAAGTGACGGCGGTGGATTACCTCAAGACGCTCGCCGTGGCGCGCATCTATCTGCATAACATCGAGAACGTGCAAGCCTCGTGGCTGACCCCCGGCCATAAAATCTGCCAGATCGCCCTGCGCTTCGGCGGGAACGACGTGGGCTCCATCCTGATCGAGGAAAACGTGGTGCGCGCCGCGGGCGTCACCCGCACCTCCAGCGAAGAACAACTCCGCCGCATGATTCAGGACGCCGGCTTCCGCCCCATCAAACGCGATACGCTGTATCGGAATTATTTCTTAAACTAAAACCGTCCGGTCCCCTCCAAGCATTTCGCCGACCCCCAGGGCCAAAACCAAAATACCCATGCGGAATTCGTCCATCGCGCAAATCAGTGGATCGCCCGATCAATAATTTCCTCTTGACAACAGTCGTTATAACGACTATCATGGCGTCATGTCGCCGAAGCTCAAGGACGAGATCAAGCAGGGCAAGCCCTTTGAGAGCCTGCAAGCCGAGGTGTTCCTGAACCTGATGCGCACGGCGGATGTGCTGTTGCGCGGTCAGGAGGCGATCCTGAAGTTGGCGGGGCTTTCGGCCACCCAGTACAACGTTCTGCGCATTTTGCGCGGCGCGGGGGAGCAGGGTCTCTGCTGCCGTGAGGTGGGGGAACGCATGATCGCGCGCGACCCTGATATTACGCGGCTTGTTGACCGCCTGGAGCGCCGCGGTTTCCTGGCGCGCAGCCGCGACAACCGGGATCGCCGGGTTATCACCGTGCGCATTACCCCCGCCGGGCTGAAGGTTCTGAAAGACCTGGACGGGCCCATGGCGGAGTATAACCGCAGACTATTGAGCCACATGGACAAAGGCGACCTTCGCAAACTAGTCGAGCTTTTGGAGGCAGCCCGTGAACCTTAAGAGCTTTTTGTGCATCAAATAGTTGTTTGAACGAATATCGTATGACAGACTAGTTCGATGCAAGCCGGGGAACGAAACCCTGGCGAGCAGAAGGAAAACAGGAGGCATCATGCACGCGACGAAATCAGCAACTCAGAGAGAGCAAGCGAGCACCGGCATCCATGAGCTTTTGGCTCACCGTTGGAGCCCACGCGCTTTTTCTTCACGCCCGGTCGAACCGGCAAAACTCGCGCAGCTTTTCGAAGCCGCGCGCTGGGCGCCGTCGAGTTATAACGCCCAACCCTGGGCCTTCATCGTGGCCACGCGCGAAGATGCGGAGGGTTACAACCGCTTGCTGAGCACGTTGATGGATGTTAATCGCCAGTGGGCGCAGCAAGCGCCGGTTTTGATCCTGGCGGTCGCCAAGCTCGACTATGATCACGTCGCCCGACCCAATCGCCACGCTTTCTATGATCTGGGCCAGGCAGTGGCGAACCTGACGGTGCAGGCGACGGCGCTCGATTTGCAGATCCACCAGATGGGCGGATTCGACCCGCGCTCGGCGCGCGAACTTTTCGCCATCCCCGCGGGCTATGAACCGGTGGCAGTGCTGGCGCTGGGTTACCAGGAAGCGCCGCCGCCCGACCCAGCCGTGCGCACACGCAAGCCGCTGACGGATTTTGTTTTTGCCGGAAGTTGGGGCAGGGCCGCGACGGTGGTTGCGGAAAGTCATGTTCAAGGAGAGTGACATGTTTAAGAAATTATTCCAAACCCCGGATGACAAGTTAATGACCCTTTTGCGACTGGTGCTGGGCGTGGTGTTCTTCGCGCACGGCTCGCAAAAAATGCTGGGTTGGTTCGGTGGGTACGGCTTCAAGGCCACGATGGGGTTCTTTACCCAGACGGCACACATCCCGGCGGTCTTCGCCTTCCTGGCGATTGCCGCCGAGTTTTTCGGCGGGCTGGGACTGATTCTCGGCCTGCTGACCCGCATCGCCGCCTTCGGGATCACCGTCAACATGCTCGTGGCGATTTTCGCGGTGCACTTGCCGAATGGCTTCTTTATGAACTGGACGGGCCAGCAGAAGGGCGAGGGCTTTGAATACCACCTGCTGGTGCTGGCCATGACGATCGCGCTGATGGTTCGAGGCGCCGGAGCCTTTTCAGTCGACCGCGCCATTGGCGGCGAGTGACGCGGGGCGGGCACACCCCAACGTATGAATACGTGAAGCGCTCCCCGGCGCCTCGGGCGCAAGGGTCGAGGGGAGCAGTGCGCCAAAAATCGACCCAGGAGAACACCTTGATCAAAACCATTAAGTCGGAAGAACGTCACCACGCCAACTTCGGTTGGCTTGATACGCACTGGCATTTTTCGTTCGACTCCTACCACGACCCCGCGAATATGAACTGGGGGGCATTGCGAGTTTTCAACGATGACATTGTCGAACCCGGCCAGGGCTTTGGAATGCATCCGCACCGGGACATGGAAATCATCACCTATGTTCTCGCGGGCGAAATTGAGCACAAGGACAGCACGGGCAACCGCGGCCTCATTCACCCCGGCGAAGTGCAGGTAATGTCGGCGGGCACAGGCATCCTGCACTCGGAGTACAACCACTCCCAGGAAGAACCTCTGCACTTCCTGCAGATCTGGATTCTTCCCCGCCGGAGCGGGCTGAAGCCACGCTGGGAGCAGCATCAGTTCGCGCCCTCCGCGCGTAAGGAAAAGCTACTGCCCGTCGTCTCGGGCGGTGAACTTAAGGGCACGCTCGCTATCGACCAGGACGCGCAGATCTACGTCTCGGCCCTCCCTGCCGGCGGTGAGGTGAAGCACCAGAGTCAGCCCAATCGCAAGGCTTATCTTTTCGCGATCGAAGGGGAAGTTTCGGTAAATGGCGTAAAGCTCCAGGCGGGCGACCAGGCACGCGTCGCTGACGAACCCGCGTTGAGCATTAAAGCCGCAAAGGATTCCGAGCTCATCCTGCTCGACCTTCCGGAGCTGCAACACTGAGGATCTGTGGCTTGATCCCACCCCTATCCTCGGCTGCGATGACGGCTGAGGGGCCGGGGTGGGAAGATCGGCATGAGGGAAGACAGCTCTAGCGCCTCTACCTCAGGCAGGCACAAAATCGCAAAAGCAGTAGTGATCTCGCTGCACCACCTCACCCACCGTGTGGTTGATCGGGTGTTTGAAGATGGGGCCGTCGAAGGCAAAGGAATGGAACTCCCCATTCTCGCCGCAGCGATCGACGTGGGGCGGAAGATCGCGGAGCAATTTCTGATCGTAAAGCCTTCCGGCGAAGCTGGCATCGAGAATGGCGGTATCGACGCAAGCCAACACCGCCTTGAATCCCAACTCGATGAAGGTGCGAGCCAGTTCCGATGTGTCCCGCTTCCAGATGGGGAAGAGGCCCTTCATTCCGAGTTGCGCGAGGTTTTTTTCCCGATAGAGCTTGAGGTCTTCCAGAAAGATGTCTCCGAACGCCACGGTGTCAATCCCCTCGGTCAGTCCCTCTTCCAGCAGCGCGCGCATGCGCGATTCGTATATAGCATTGGTCGAATCCTTGGGGATCAGGATCTTCCTTAAAGGTATACCCAAAGCGTCGGCTTGCTGTTCCAGGAGGGCCCGGCGCACTCCGTGCATGCTGATGCGGTCGTAATCTTCCGTGATGGTGGTTATCAAGCCCGCCACACGGTGGCTGTTGGCTTTCCGGATTTCGTAGAACGCCAGGGAGCTGTCTTTCCCACCGCTCCAAGAGAGAAAAATGTCTTTTGACACCAGTGGACCTCCATGAACCTGATAAGCTGTCTACCGCGCCGGAAAGCTAAACCTTATACCGGCGAGGAAATTGAACGGCAGCGACGGGTACCCCAAAACTTCCTCGTACTTCTGATCGACCAGGTTGTCGAGCCGACCGAATAATTCCACACCGTGCGCCAGGCGGTAAGAGAACCCGCCGTCAACGCGCGCGTAGCTCTTATCCGGGAACAGGCAAGGCAGGCTGAAGTAAGAGCAGGCGCTGAGCCCATAGTTCGGCTCGACGTCCAGCGCCGTCCCGCGGATGTAAGCATTGGTGTTGAGCATGAGGTTGCCATGCCGCCAGGTTAGATTGTACGCCCCGGAATTGCGCGGTTCGTTGATCAATTGTTGCCCCACTTGCAGCGGCGCCAGCGCCAGCGAGGAGCCGTTGAGGGAAAGAACCGCCGTGCTGTCCCGGGTATACTCCACCGACATCTGCAACGACTTTATGGGGTGGATCTGGAATGAAATTTCCGCCCCCTGCGCGCGCGAGTTGCCAAGATTATCAGAGGTGAACGAACTCAGGTTGGTAAGCGACCCCCCCAGCGTCACAATCCGGTCCTTGAAATGGTTATTGAAGTAGGTGAGGTCCAACACCGCCTTGCCTTGGAAGAATCGCTGCTCGATTCCGGCATCGAAGCTGATGCTCGTTTCCGGTTTCAGGTGAGGATTGTTGGTGAAGGCCAGATCGAACCCGTCCGGCGGGCGGATGCCGGTGCCGAAGCTGGAGTGCAGGCGGGTTCCATCCATCGCGCCACCGTGCGATTCTCCCAGCATATACGCCGCCGCCACGCGCGGATTCACTTTCGCCACGGTGCCGGGAGGAAGCAGCGGGCGGTCAGAGGAAGCGTCGGCGGGCAGCGAGTTCGTGCGCAAATCATCCACGCGGAAGCCCGTGGTGAGGAAGAGGCGGTGTGTGGGGCTCCAACGATTCTCCGCGAAGAAAGCCAGGCTGGTGCGGGGAAGCACAAAGGGCACGCCGCTGGAATACGAGATGTAAGTGTTTTCCACCTGCTCGCGGTTGTATTCAAACCCCGCCACGAAAAAATCTTTGTTGGAGACCGCCACCTCGCTGCGCGTGTTCAGAACGCCGCGCAAATTGTTGGAGTAGGAATCTCCATAGGGTGAGCGGAAATAATAATCATTCGTGTCCACACTGACGGAGGTGACCTGCTGGAATTTCGGAGTGAATTGTTCGGAGTAGTTGCCCTCCCATCCAAACAGGTTCTGCTTGTCACGGGAGTAAGTGTCGATTCCCGTGAAGAGGTCGTCCGGGTCGGAGCCGTAGGGCCCGGGCGCCCCGGCGTCATTGGCGTTGCCGATAAAGTGAAAATCCAGCCGCCGGCGCGGGCTGCGGTGATACCCAAGACTGAGGAATAGTGTCTGGTTCCGGTAATTGTCGTTCTGAACGAGCCCTCCGGAGTCCATCCGGGAAACATCGAAGCCCCAGTCCAAGCCGCCGGTTTCGCCGCTTCCGTTGCCGACGAAACGGCGAGTGGTAAAGCTCCCGCCTTCCGCCTGCACGGTAAAATGCGGCGTGCCCTCGCCCTGGGTGGTCACAATATTGATAACGCTGGTGACGGCGTTCGGGCCGTAAAGCGCGCTTTCCGGGCCGCGCGTCACCTCCACGCGGTCCACGCCATCGGCCGGGAGCGGAGCAAAATCAAAGGCGCCGCCGAATTCGTTCAACTCCATGCCGTCGACCATCACCAAGTTGTAATTGGATTGACCTCCGCGCACGTAGACACCGGTCACACCCCCGTAACGGCCCGCCTGGCTCACCTCGACGCCGGGGATTCCGCTCAGGACATCCAGCACATTTAACGCGGCGCGATCCTGGATGTCCTGCCCGGAGACCACGGAGACGGAGGAACCGACTTCCGACACCAACGAGTCTCCCAGCGAGGCGGATACCACCACTTGCTGCTGCACGGCGCTCAATTGCAAGTGCAGATTGAGGGTGTGGGTTTCTGATCCGCGAATCTCCACTTCCGCTTGCGGGGAGGCAAGCCCGGGCGCACTCGCCACCAGTTGGTACTTTCCATCAGCGAGGGCGGCAAATTGGAATTTTCCCTCCGAGTCAGTTTCCCGTTGGTCAAATACAACCAAGGACTTGAGCAGAGCTACTTTTGCTTGCGAAACTGGGCGGCCGCTGGGGTCGAAGACGGTTCCCGCCAGCGTTCCCGCCTGCGCGGCGGTGGCAGGAAGGAGCACGAACAGTGCGCCCAGCAAACAGGGCAGCCAGGCGGCCGAGTGGAAAGAGATTTTATTTCTAAGCGGAATGACCGGGGTGTGCCAATGCGCGTCCCGGGGCTTGAAATCATGCGGCATCACAGAGACTCCTTCTCCCTGTTCTCACGACAGGGCGGGCGGAAGGAATCCCAAGGAGGAGGCGAAAATAAAAAAAGCCCTCCTCTTCCTCAAGGCGGAATCGGAAGGCTTCGCAGTCTTCCCAGGACTCTTTCCGTCGAAGAGTTAGGTTGAATGAAAGTTCCCGGGCAGGTTTCCTGGCTTTCGGGTCATCACCGCATCCTCAGCCTTCCCATTCTGCGCGGGCAGAACAGTGGCCGTCCGTCGGATGACGGACTGAAAGGATGCGGCTCGCCGATCACAGTGGCGGGACCGCGGCCGATTTTAACGGCCTTTCCTTTTTCCCCGTTGTGCAAGCGGGGCACCGCAGGAACTGGTGTTGTCAAAAGACCGGCAACGCAATGGAAATTAGCATTAGGGGAGCAGCGCTGTCAATGGGGGTTAATTCCGGCAGTGGAGGAAGAAGTTGGAGGTTACAGAGACGCCCGCCACGATCGCGTTAGTTCACCCAGCGCCCGTGGTTGTCTTTTTTCTCCTGGTCGCGCATGTACACTTCAAATTTCTTGCGCAACTGGGCGCGCCGCCATTCGTGGTACTGAAGTTGCCAACGATAAGGCAGCGACCACCCACGCAGGTAGATGTACCCAAAGAGCATCCCGCCCAAGTGCGCGAAGTGGCTGATGCCTGAGCCGGACCCAAAGGAACTTACAAATTCAATTGCTCCCATGATGACCACAAACCACTTGGCCTTGATGGGAATAATCATGTAGAGATAAATGAGCCGGTCGGGGAAGAGCATCCCATATGCCAGCAAGAGCCCATACACCGCGCCGGAACAACCGATCGTAGCCGAGGGCACTCCCGGCCGGAAGAGTTCGTTCAGGGTCACATCCAGAATTCCAGCGCCGATGCCCGTAAGGAAATAATAGAAGAGAAACTTCCTGCCCCCCCACTTGCTTTCGAGGTCTGACCCAAACATCCACAACGCGAACATGTTAAAGATGATGTGGAACCATCCCCCATGAAGGAACAAGTAAGTCACCAGTTGCCAAACGTAAAACCTATGAATAACCAGGTCGGGCTGGAGCGAGAACCATGCAAAGGGGTAGGCGAAGATATCCGACTGGAAAATCTGTAAGGGGACGTAAGTCAGAACAAAAGCCGCACTCGTGATGATAATCAACTTCTTAACCATCGGGGTGAGCGGAGGCCCGAAGGAGAATCCGACTTGGCGATACGGGGGCATCCCTAGAAGCGTATCACAAGAACGGGGATTAGGGGCTGGGGGCTTGGGGCTGGAGAAGGACCAGTCCCGGTCCGCAATCGCACGCGCCTGGAACCGGGCGTCTACCACCAACCCCAGAACCCAGTCCCCAGCTCCCAGCCCCTGACTTTCATCCCTGTGGCGTGCGGTGCTTAGCCTGCTCCATGGCGATCTCGTTGATGTGGCTGAGCGCCCTGGCTCCCGACGCTCCCTCAATGGCTTTCACGGCAATCTCCTGGACCTGTCGCTTTGCTTCTTCGAGTTGCTTTTCGAGGGCGGTCATCTGCGCCGACTGCCGCGCCAGATTTTCTTCAAGTGCCTTGATGCGGAGCTCCGCCAAACGTTTCTCGCCTTCGCTGTCCTTGCCAAGGAGCAGTATTCGCTGTTCGAACTTCTGCTCTGTGGCACGCACGGCCTCAGCCGCGGCAGCCTCGGATTCTTGCCGGAGTCGGAGTGGGAACTCGGCTGCCTCTTTGCGAAGACGTTCGAGCTCTTCTTCGCCGGCCTTCAAAGCCTCTTCGCGCTCACGCCAGCTCTTTTCCAGCGCCTCTTGCTTTTCCTTGTCAGCCCTGGCCAGGAGCTTTATTTCCTCGTCGTATTTATCCTGCGCCTTTTTGCGCTCCAGCGCCTTGCGGTACTCGAATTCCTCAGCCTCGCGCTGGCGCTGCTTTTTGAGCAGGTCCTCCTGTTCCTTGGCGTCGCGCTCTGTCCGCTTCTGCTCTTCTTCCCAGGCCGTCCGTTGGGCGGCAATTTCCGCCTCGAGTTGGTCCTTCTGGCGGCTGTAGTCCTGAACGAGTTGGTCGATGGCGGTCGCGGCGACGTCGATCTTATGCAGGCGCTCCAGCTCTTTTTGTTCGAGCGTGACGGCTTCCCGAACTGTGGCCAGGCGATTGACCTCCTGCACCAGTTGGTCGGAAAGAGCGGCCAACGATTTCGAGACCTCGAGGCCCAGGTTCGAAATCTCTCCAACCACGGTGTCCACTGAAAGTCCCTGGATCGCTCCACGGACTTCGGTTTCCTTTTGCTTTCGTAGTTCCTCTGCCTTGGGCTCCATCGTCTCGCGGGCAGTCGCCGCTTCTTCGCGGATTTCGGCGAACTCCTCATCAATCTCGGCCTTCGAACGCTTGGGCCGCGGAGCTGTTTTGGTGGTCTTTGCCATGAATGCTTACCTCCCCTGAAATCGGTGGGCAGATAGGGTAGCAGATTGGCGAGCGAGCGGCACATCTTTTCCGCCGATCTTTTCCGCCGATGCCCAAAACCGAGGAGAAGCTGGAGCGGGAATGAGGTATATTTACTGAAAATGGATGCAAATCCGCAGCGAGCCGACGCTCTCGTCCCGGGAATTCGCCAGCGGTTTGCCGCCTGGGGACGGCGTATTCCCAGTACCTCGCAGGAGTTCAGCAATGATGGGAATCACCAAAACTATAACGTGGAGTGACGTGGAGAAATACCAACGTCTCCGGCAGGCCAGCCGGAAGCTGATGAGCCGACTGACGAAGACGATTCCCCGCGCCGCCATGGATGAAATTGGCAACGCCCTCGGAATCATGCGAAAGGGCGTGCTGGTCTATGACACGGAAGATGTTATGGCCGTGCACGCGGACTGCTGTTTGCACGACTGGATTCGCGATGGCCGGAACTTGATCACGAAATACAGTCTTGATCATCCTGCCTCCCCGGGCACCGACGAGGAATTCCTTTTACGCGCCCATCAGCAAGCCCGATTCCGGATCCTGATACCTGAGAGCGGGGCGCCCGGGGCGGGCCTAGAGTGCGCCGACGGGCTTTCGGGGGATCGCCTCTTCCTCATGGACCTCGCCCTCAGCAACAGTTTGCAGGTTGGCCGGTCCTTGATGGCCACCCGCACAGTTCCCTTGGATGGCTATTGGATGACTACCGGGGCAGGGCTTCCCCTCGGCGACAGGAAAACCGGTGAGGAAGTTGCCAGGGAAGTGCGGAGGCTGTTCAAGGTTGTACCCCCAGTGGACCCTCACAAGTTGGCACTGGCGATTCTCCGGAAGTGCTTGGACTGCGGCGCCGCTGAATACGTAACCTACAGTGGGCCGGAGGAAAGGGTCGACTCGGAGGATTCGGAAACGGACTTCACCCCTGCGCCAAAACCAGCGACCTCCCGGCGCGTGGCTGGCCGGAACGATCCTTGCCCTTGTGGAAGCGGCAAGAAATATAAACGCTGCTGCTTGGGGAAATGAGGCCGGCGATCCCAACGCGATTCGAACCACCGTTCCGGAAAGACGTTCAACCCCGCCGCTAGAAGATCTTCCTCGATATTCATGTGTCCCGCGCTTATGAGGGCGTCACATAATCGCTGTAGGTGGCGCGGGTTCATCGGGGCTGCCGGCATTGGCCAGCGGCACCCGCACCAAGGCGACGACCAGAACGAGAAGGGCAATCAGGGCGGCCCAAAAGGGCGGCGCCCATGAAAGGAGAGTCACATTGTGGCCTGACCCCACCAGCCCGGCGATGACCAACCCGCACAGTGCTTCGCCGGCGATCAGGCCGGAAGCCGTGAGCACCCCCGCATTATCCACCCGGGCCTTCTGGGCATCGTTCAAGCCTTTGCGATCCCGCAGCTTGTCCGTTACCCAGCGGATCACACCACCAAGGAAAATGGCGAAGGTGGTCCCCAGCGGAAGATACATGCCGACGGAAAAAAGCATGACGCTCTTAACCTCGATCAGGATCAAGGCGAACCCCATCAGGATTCCTACAATCACTAACGGCCAAGCCATGTCACCACCCACGATGCCTTTGGCAAGCATCGCCATCAGCCCGGCTTGAGGCGCAGGTAATTTGTCACTGCCGAAGTGGTACGCCTTGTCGAGGTAGAACAGCGGGAAGAAGAGGACCAATGATGCAACCACGACGCCGAGCAGGTCACCGACCTCCATCTTGGCGGGTGTGCCGCCAAGTATGTACCCTACCTTGAGGTCCTGCAACATCTCACCGGCCACGGCGGAGGAGACACAGACCACCGCCGCAATTCCCAGCACCGCAGTGACGCCCCCGGCGCCCGAAACGCCCATCGCCACCATCAGCAGGGCCGCAACCACCAGCGTGCAAAGCGTCAACCCCGACACGGGATTATTCGAGGAGCCGATCATTCCCACCAGATTTCCGGAGACCGCGGCGAAGAAGAAGCCGAGCAAAATCATCACCAGCGCCGCGACCACTGCGCCCAAGATGATTTTCGAACCCGTAAGATTTCCCGCGTTGCCGATGAAGATGTAGTACAGCGCGATCATCGCCAGGAACACCAAGGCCACGCCCGCAAATACCGCCTTCGACCTCAGGTCGCGGTCCGTGCGATTGCTGGCGGCATGCGCAGCGGCGGATTTCTTCAGATCGGTGATGGCGCGCGCCATGCCGATGCCCAGTTGCCTGCGCATCTTGAACAAAGTGTAGGTGGCGCCCACCAGCATTCCGCCCACGGCGATGGGGCGCACTACCGAGAAATAAATCGCCTGCGCCAACAGCTTCCAAGGAAGCAGTTGACCGGTCGGCTGAGAGGCCTGAAGCGTGGGCCCAAGAACAAAGGTCAGCAGGGGAACGAGCAATCCCCAGGCTAGCAGGCTGCCGGCAAAATTCAGGGAGGCGAGCCGGGGGCCAATGATGTAACCCACTCCGAGATAGGCCGGGCTCACGTCGGGCGTGGTGAAGACGGTGGCGCCGCCGGTTACAGCGGTGGCCACGTTGGGATTTGTGCTGGTGCGCAATAACAGTTTCTTCCCCAGGGCGCTGATGCTGAGGGGAAAGGTGTTGTTCGCTGAAAAAACGTTAACCGCGCCCAATAGGTACATGAATCCGCCAAAGCCCATATTGGCGAACAGGATTTTGGCTGCCCGGGATCCCTGCTGTCCGGCCTTATGGATTTCCGAGGCGGCGACGGACTCCGGGAAGGGAAGTTCCGGATCTTCCACCATGACGCGGCGGAGAAGCGTGACGAAAAGAATTCCCAGCGTGCCGCCGATCACCATGAGGGCGACGGTGATCCAGTATTTGTCGCGCGTCAATCCCGGCCACAAACCCGCCAGCACGAAGGCGGGGATGGTAAAGACGGCGCCTGCCGCCACCGACTCCCCGATGGAGCCCACGGTTCGCGCAATGTTCTCCTCCAGCAGGGAGCCCTTCATCAGCCGCAGTAGCGCCATCCCGATGACAGCGGCGGGGTAGGTTGCCGCGATGGTCATTCCGGCTTTCAAACCGAGATAGGCATTGGCCGAGCCCAGGATGGCCGTCATCACCAGTCCGAGCAGCAAGGCGCGGAGGGTGAATTCCTTCATCTCCATGGTTTCGGGCACGTAGGGGGTGTGCTTTTTGGGGGCGCTACCGGTCGCAGCAGTGGATTCGGTGCTCATAGGAGTATTCCTTTTCGTGTCAGGCGCCCAACTTGGCCCGCACTTTCTCGCTCACGCGCTTGCCGTCGGCATTCTTGCCGGCCAGTCTGGCCATGGCCGCCTTCATGGCCTTGCCCATATCCTTGGCGGTGCTGGCGCCGGTCTCGGCAAGGGCGGCTGCCACGGCCGCATCGATTTCCTCGTCACTTGCCGCCGCCGGGAGATAGGCTTCGACAATCTTGATCTCGGCTTCTTCTTTGTCCGCCAAGTCGTCTCTTCCACCTTTGCGAAAGGCCTCGACAGACTCACGGCGCTGCTTGGCCAGCGTCCGCAGCACCGCCAGCGCTTCCTGGTCGTCAACGGCCTTCCCGTGCTCGACCTTCTTATTCATGAATGCGGCCTTGATCATGCGCAGTACGGAAAGCTTGAGCGTCTCCTGCGCCTTGAGGGCCGCCACCAGATCCTTCTCGACTTTCTCAACGATAGGCATAGATGCTTCCCTTCCCGAATTTCCCCGCGACTATACCATAAAGACCACGCCGAAGGGACCGGGTGAGGAGTGTTGGGCGCGCGCACAGCATTGACAGCGTCCCCCACCCGTGCCAGACTATAGGGTGGGTGGGAAGCGGACGCTTTCCATGTCAAAGCACGTTGCGTGCGCCCGTAGCTCAGCTGGATAGAGCACTTGCCTACGAAGCAAGGGGTCGGGTGTTCGAATCACCCCGGGCGTACCAATATCACCTGTCAGTTCAATTAATTAGCCAATTCCTCGCGATCAGATCAATTGCGCCTGCCTCATCCAGCCTTTCAAAGTATCAAGATCTTTGCGGATCGCAGCGAGAACCTGGGATTTATCCAGCGTCAGGGTTTTGGCGCCGTTTTCCACTCCTCCGAGGGGATACTCGGTATGCAACTGCACAGGCCCGGAGAACTTGGCCTCCTTGATCATGGCGAAATACGCCGGGAAGTTCACCATTCCCTCGCCGAGTGCACACCAAAGGGGCTCCCACGCGCCCTTGGCGTTCTTGCCCCATTTGAAATCTTTGACGGCCATTCCCCGCATAAACGGCGCCATCAGGCGCGTGCTGTTGACCCAGCCGCCCAATCCCCCCTCCACCGTGGCATGGCCGATGTCAAAATTCGAGCTGAGCCATCGAGGGTCAAAGTCCCTAATCAGTACCCAAAGGTCCCAGACGGACGCGCCGACCATGGAGCCGGAATGGTTGTGGTACATGGCACAGACTTTGTACTTCTCGTTCAAGGCTGCCAAAGCGGAAGCCCGCTTCTTCAACAGGGCAAGCCGTGCCGGGACATCGATCAGCAGGCCTGAAGGTTTCTGGATGCTCGTGTGGAAATTCGATAGATCGGGTATCTTCTCGTTATCTGACCAGGAAAACCAACCCCACCGGTAGCGAGAAATTCCCGCCTCACTCGCGGCGCGAATAATGTCTTCGGCGAAAGGAGAATGAGCATCCTCGATACCGGCGGTGATCATGGGAATTTCCAGGCCCGCTGCGCGGACGATTTTCGCCACTTTGGGCAAGTCTTCCCGCACGCGCTCCGGCTCCACATGCCCGCCTTTACGCACCGTCACATCGAGGCCGTCAAACCCCAGTTCCTTCGCTGTTTCCGCCATATGCTCCCAGTCGAGCCACTGCAAGTGCTTGGAGAAATAGACGATCGGCAATTGTTGAGCAGAGGGGCCGCCTTTCCCTTCGGCGAACCCGAGGCTTGGGAAGCCGGCCAGCGCACCAGCACCAGCGACACCGCTTAGAAATTTCCGTCGAGAGGAAACAACTTTTTCATCCATCATAACTGCACCTCACACCTTGGATTTATTCCGGGCGACATCATCAGGCTAAACATTTTCGGGCACAACCCAAGGCGCGCGATAAGTCCGCCTCAGGTATTGATTTGCTTCGTGGTCATCCGCAAAGGCCTCTCGGGCGCTGTCGAAAACCAACTTTCTGTCCCCCAAGCGATAGGAGATGTTCGCCATGTGACACATCGCCGCGGAAACATGGCCCTCCTCGACGTCGGCGTTGGGGTGTTCTCGGCTATGGATACAACTGATGAAGTTTCCGACATGGGCTGCCTGCATTGCGGAGTGGGTTTGCTTGTCGCTTGCGATCTTATGTCCTTCCCGGTCGAAGAGTTGCCACCCCCCACCTTGGCGGCCCAGAATCATCATGCCGTCGGTGCCATAGATTTCGATTCTGGTTCCAAGAAAGGGGTACCAATCAGGAAACAGGGTGGTGCTTTCTCTGACCTCGTTGGGAGTCTTGATCATGTAAGGTGTCCACCAGGTTTCTTCGAAGACCAGCGTCAAGCCGTCATACTCATAAGTCACAATCGAGGTGTCGGGGGTCTCCGCGATGTCCTTAAAGAAGAGCTTCCCACCCGCGTGGTGAGCGGACTGGGGATAGGACAGGCCGATAACTCTCCGGGCGAGATCCAACTGATGCACGCCGTCGTCCGTCATGATGCCGCCGTTAAAGTCCCAGAAGACCCTCCGGAAATACTTGGGGTTATAGGGCCGCAGTGGCCCGGGGCCTAACCACATGTCCCAATCGAACCCTTCCGGCGGGGCGCTGTCCGGGATTTTCTCCACGGGCGGCCGGTTCAACATATTGTAAACACGAACCAGATGGACGCTGCCGAGTTTGCCGGACCGGATCAGGTCGCGCGCTGTCCCACCATACGAACTGCTGCGATTTTGCATTCCGACTTGCACCACCCGGTTGTACTTGCGCGCTGCCTCCACCATCTTGCGGCCTTCCCAAATGTCATGCGAAGCCGGTTTTTCCACGTAGACATCCTTGCCCGCCTGGCAGGCCAAAACTGTGGCTAAAGAATGCCAATGGTCCGGTGTGGCGCAAACCAATGCATCCACCGATTTGTCTTCCAGGATGCGTTGGAAATTGCCAACTGTCTTGGGAGTTTTCCCTTTCTTGCCCTCCACAATCTTCACGGCTCCCGGAAGCCGCTTCGCATTGACGTCGCAAATGTAAGCAATTTCCACATCCGGCCGCGCGGCAAAAAACGTAGTTAACTGAGTCCCGCGCCCCCCCACACCCATAACCCCCACGACAACTTTGTCGCTCGAGGCGACTGCCATCGATGCCGTGCGCATTCCGGCCGCACCTAACGCGGCACTGAATCCGCCCATGATACTCCGATCCAAAAATCTTCTCCTGCTGATTGCCACCTTGCACCTCCCATGGAAAGTCTGAACCCGGGTAGGTCGACACTCCAACCATTGCCCGCACCGATCACCGAACCAGGATCAGGACGCAGGGCCTATCATAAGATGAAAAGGGTCACTGGAGATGGGTGTATTCCATTCGCGCTTGTTTCAGGACAGGGACATCCGCATCGGCATCTTTCCAAATTGAGATTATAGTAATCCGCCGCCATCGCACCGATGGCCATGGCAGACTGCGGGTCCAGTTCGACGGCGCGCTGATAAAAGGGCAGAGATTGCGCGGGTCGCCGTTGAAATAGAGGGCTGCTTCGTGCCGGGACCACACGAGGTCGGGAATCTTGGACCAGGGTTGGCAAGTTTCACCCACCGGGCAGTGCGAAAGACGAACAGCCCCAAATTGCGGGAATCTTCCTTCACGGCGGTCTTCCTAGCTAAACACACCCTCGTACAACATTCAGTCCCTTCTGTTGAGTTACATTGAAATTACCTCCCCTTTTTCCTGATATGATACGGGCCACGGCAAGCAAGGGATAGGCATTGCTCACGCGTACGTGCTGCCGAATAGAAGTGATCCTTGTCGCCGATGCCCAGTCTCACCGAAGCTGACACTTGTCGGAAATTCGTCCTGCCGAAGCTCTACGCCGCAGGTTGGGACGACGAGCGGATCAGCGAGCAAAAGACTTTCACGGACGGCCGCATTGTCCTTACCGGCAACAAGTACAGCCGCCGCCCGCAGAAGCGCGCCGACTACCTTCTGCGTTACCGTCGCGATTTCCCCATCGCCATTGTGGAAGCCAAGGCCGCCTACAAAAAGCCCGGTGACGGCCTGCAACAGGCGAAAGACTACGCCGAAATCCTGGGATTGAAGTTTGCGTATTCGACGAACGGTCATGGCATCATCGAACATGATTTCCTCACGGGGCGTGACAACGACTGCGAGGCCATCCCCTCTCCCGACGACCTTTGGAAACGCCTCCGCAATGTGGAGAACATTTCCACCGCCACAGCCCAGTTGCTGCTTACTCCGTACTACCATGTTTCCGGCAAGTCCCCCCGTTATTACCAGGAAATCGCTATAAACCGCACGGTGCAAGCGATTCTGCAAGGCAAGCATCGCGTCCTGCTGACCATGGCCACGGGCACGGGCAAGACAATTGTGGCTTTTCAGATTTGCTGGAAGCTCTGGAGCGCCCGCTGGAACCGCACGGGCGACTATCGTCGGCCGCGCATTCTCTATCTTGCCGACCGCAACGTACTGGTGGACGACCCCAAGGACAAAATCTTCGCTCCCTTCGGCGACGCGCGCCTGAAAATTGAGGGCGAGGCGAATAAAAGCCGGGAGATGTACTTCTCCACGTATCAAGCCATCGCCCGCGACGAGCGGCGGCCCGGCCTCTACCGCGATTTCGCCCCCGACTTCTTTGACCTCATCGTTGTGGATGAGTGCCATCGGGGCAGCGCCAAGGATGAGAGCAACTGGAAGGATATCCTGGAATACTTTGAGCCTGCCTTCCAGCTCGGGATGACCGCAACTCCCCTGCGCGAGGATAATCGCGACACCTACCGATACTTCGGGAATCCGATTTACACTTACACCCTCCGCCAGGGAATCGACGACGGATTCTTGGCGCCTTACCGCGTCCACCGCATCATTTCCACCGTGGATGCGGCAGGCTGGCGTCCCTCCGCCGGCGAACTCGACCGCTATGGCCGGGAGATTCCTGACGCCGAGTACGGCACCAAGGATTTCGAGCGCGTCGTCGCCTTGCGAGCCCGCACCGAGGCCATCGCCCGCAACCTGACCGAGTTCCTGATGAAGAACGACCGCTTCGGCAAGACCATCGTCTTCTGCGTCGATATGGAACACGCGGAAGAGATGCGCAAGGCTTTGAATAATCTCAATGCCGACCTGGTGCAGCAACACCCCGACTACGTAGCGCGCGTGGTTTCGGAAGAAGGCAAGATTGGGCGCGGCCATCTGGACCGCTTTATGGAACTCGAATCCATTACGCCGACACTCGTCACCACTTCCCAGATGCTCACCACGGGCGTGGACGTGCCCACTTGTAAGAACGTCGTCCTGGCGCGGGTCATTAATTCCATGACCGACTTCAAGCAAATTATCGGCAGAGGGACGCGCGTTCGGGATGACTACGGCAAATACTTCTTCAGCATCCTCGATTACACGGGCAGCGCCACGCGCCTGTTTGCTGACCCCGATTTCGACGGCGACCCTGCACTGATTACGGAAGAAAAGATGAACGACGTCGGAGAGACGATAGACGAGCCCGAAGTGATTGCGGAGGAGGAGAGCGGAGAGACAATTGATGGCGACCTGAATCCCGACTTACCCCCGGACGATTACCGGGACGAGAATCAGCCTCCGCGCAAGTTCTACGTTGACAACGGTTCTGTCGAGATCGCCGCGCACCTGGTCTACGAACTTGACGCCGACGGGAAGCAACTGCGCGTGGTGAGATTTACGGATTACACCGCCGAAAAGGTGCGCAGCATGTGCCCGTCCGCCGCCGCCCTCCGCTCCAAATGGTCAAGCGCCGAAGAGCGCGCCACAATCCTGGAAGCGCTGGAAGAACGGGGCGTTTCGCTCGAAGAACTCATGGTGGCTGCCAAACAGCCGGACGCCGATCCCTTTGACTTGCTTTGCCATGTGGCGTTTAATGCTCCGCTGCGGACCCGGCGTGAAAGGGCGGAGGCCCTGCGACGTGAGCAAAAAGGGTTTTTCGACGGTTACGGACCCAAGGCGCACCAGGTGCTGAACGATATTCTGGAGAAGTACATCGACTATGGCGTGGCGCAGTTCCAGATTCCTGAGATACTCAAAGTGCCACCCATCTCCGAACGCGGCACGATAATGGAAATTGCCGCGATGTTCGGTGGCGCGGAGAAGTTGCGCCTCGCGGTGAACGAAATGCAGACGTTGTTGTATTCGTAGGGGCGGTTCGCGAACCGCCCCTACGGGCGCCATGCGCCCCCACACGGAATATGCATGCCCTACGACCCTGAAATCCATCACCGCCGTTCCATTCGTTTACGCGGCTACGATTATTCCCAACCCGGGAAATACTCCGTCACCATTTGCACGCAGAATAAGGAGCATTTATTCGGCGAAGTTGTCGAAGGCGAGATGCACCGGAATGAGTTGGGCGAATACGTTGCCTTGTGTTTGGAATGGTTGCCACGGCGATATCCGTACGTGGACCTGGATGAATGGATCGTAATGCCCAATCATTTGCACGGAATTCTGGTTATCACGGATCGTAGGGGCGGTTCGCGAACCGCCCCTACGTTGAATTCCGGGGACGTTTCCCGAACCGCCCCTACGAAACGCAAAACGTTGGGCAGTTTGGTGGGCGCGTTCAAAACTGT
>Ga0326727_10006231_pt1 | contig 32953 bp, 34 predicted proteins | sample MB2enrmetagenome_FD_207643 | JGI IMG/M metagenome (GOLD analysis project Ga0326727, IMG submission 207643) | Lab enriched peat soil microbial communities from McLean, Ithaca, NY, United States - MB29MY | ecosystem: Environmental > Terrestrial > Soil > Wetlands > Peat | place: USA: New York...
CGGGGCAATTTGCTCCGGCACTATTGGCCCCGCCTCAGCTTGGCGCAGGGCCTCCAACGCCTTGGTTTGATCCTCGGGCGACGCTGGAGAGGCAGGGGCGGCAGGGGCGGATGCAACGACCGGCGCGGGTGCGGGTTGCGCGACGGCGGGAGTCGCTTCTTTGGCTGCTTTTTTCTTTTGCGCGGCGGCGGCTTTTTTTGCCTCCTTTTCTTGTTTGATTTCAAGCTTGTGCTGTTCCCGTTTCCGTTGGGCGGCCTCCTTTTGTGCCGCCTGGTCGGCAAGGATTTGTTCGGTTGCAGAGCTGGCCTCCGCCTGGCGCAATGCCTGCAGGGCCTTCTCTTGGTCATCGCTCCCGCTTGGGGCGGTCTGCGCGGTTACGAAAGCCGCCCAGCTCACGCCGACACAACAGGCTAAAACACACAGATTGCTGTTCCTCATGCCGATTTTTTAATGGAAACAACCGCTGAAATCAACTTCATTTGCAATCATGTCCGGCCATTCCTTTCGCGGCCGAACTGGCCCCGCCATGCGGAAGGCCACGGATAGAGCAGAATCGTCCGGCCAATCAAGGCGCGGATTTCGGGCCGGCTGACTTTGACGGGCCGCGTGTGGTCAAGCACATTTTCATGGCGCAGCCTGCGCAAGGTCCGGACGCCAATGAGGATGGGCCACGCGCAGGCCAGGCGGAGCCGGAATTGCCCGGAAGGCAGGGCATTGGTGTAATCCCAGCCCGCGGCCAGATGGGATTCGGCCCCGGCCAGCCATTGATCGTATAACGGGCGAAAGCGCGCCTGGTTGCCCGAGGAAAGCAGGTCGGCCGGACTGAGAGCCGCCGCCGCCAGCGACTGCCGCGGCAGGTAACACCGTCCCTTGCGCAAATCCCGCGGGATATCGCGCAGAATGTTGACCCATTGCAACCCCTTGCCAAAACGAACGCCGTTGCGCAGCAGAAAATCCTCGTCCAGGCGCGCGTCGGGAAAGAGATGGAGGCGGCAGATGCGGGTCCAGAATTCTCCGACGCAGCCCGCCACGCGGTAGGTGTAGTCATCCAGTTCGGCCTCGGTTTCCAAGGCGGTTATGGACGCGGCCTTCGCGCCGGCAAATCGGTTGAGGTCAAGTTCCTGCCCGCTCATAATGATGCGCAAGACTTCCCGAACGAGCCGCCGGTCCGCCTCCGGCAGTTGATCCAGCAGGCGCAACGCCTCTTCGGCGCGTTCCAGCAAAATTCTTTCCGCCGGCAGAGCGCAACCCTGTGCCAGCCGCCCGAAATCCAGGGCGTCGCTTGTCGCGCCCAGAATTCTGCGGCGCAACGCCTCCAGGGCTTCGAGTCGCCCCTGGACGGAAACCAATTCCGTATCGGCGATGGTATCGGTGGTGCGGGCCAGCAAATAGGCCAGGCTGATCTGGGGACGGATGGCGCGGGGCAGGACGCGCAACGTCAAATAAAACGAGCGCGAGGTTGCCTTGAGCAAATTATGCGACTGCCAACTCGCGGACATGGTTGATGTCACGTTGGCCAACCGGGCGCAAATGGGAAGCTTCCACTGTGGCAACCGCGACGGTTCTGCCGGTGAGGGAGGACAAACTCCACTTCGTAGGCGACGCCGCCTTTGTGGATGTGAACGACCGCGCCCACATCGCCTGCCTGCAAATTCTCCGCAGGCAAATCGCGCGTCAGCACCACGCAATCATGTTCTTTGATCTTCATTTCATGTAATCTTTGAAGTCATCCAGCGGCGCGTCAAAATCAGGCGACATCTCGATTTTTCCCTCCAAATTTCCAGTTAAAGCCTTCGCGACATCCTGCGCAGAAATCGATCGGCCGGCATGATGCACCAGAATGCCATTCTTCCGGTAGGCGGTGGGCACGGCGGAAAGCCTCGCCTTCGGTTCGCCATTCTGCGTGATGGTGAACTCTTCGCCGTCCGCGACCTGCTTGAGCAAATCCGCGAGCGTGGCCTGGGCTTTTTCAAGGACGACCGTTTGCATAACTTGTTAAAACAATAATCCTTTCAACCGCACAAGGCCAACTCTTTTGACGAGGCCAACTTGCGGGCGCACGGCGGCGGGCAGCACGCGCAACGTCAGATAAAATGAGCGCGGTTTCGCCTTGAGCAAATCAACGAGTAATTCTCTTGACGTATCTGACGTTTGCCTTTTTGGGCAACGGTAAAGTAACAACGCAACAAGTCATTCCGCCAACGCTTGTTTGAGCTGGTTTTTGGCATCATCATGTTGTGGATTGTGATTCTTGATTGTCGTAGTTTTGTCAAAAATGGCGAGTCCTTTAACAGCATAATCTCGCCATTTGGTTTGGCCTTGAGCCTTATAACACGTAGCGAGAGCATAATATGAGAAAGGAAAATCAGGAAATTTATCAATGGTTTCCAAGAATTTTTTCTCTGCTTCAGGCGTGCAAAGTACTTGCACATGTCCGTTGGGTAAATTTGTGTAACAGTTTCGCAGAAGGTCTGAAAGGGGTGTATGCATTTCAACATCAGAACCCGGGCCAAAACCAGGCGGGTTACCTTGTATATCGTAAGTTGCGATTGTTGCGTAGTTCTGTAATGTGGATACTGTTGATTCCAATTCCTTTATTTGAAAAGCCAGTTTGGACAGTGCCTCGGCTTCCGTTCCACTGAAGCGTTCGAGAGCAATTGTGCGAAAAGGTGTCAGTTGGGTTTCCAATAGCTGAATTTCCCCTTTCTGTTCTTCAATCTTTCTATTCAGAGAAGGGATTCCCCACAATTTGTCGAAAACATATAGGCAGGAAATAATAATGAATGCGACAATCAGTAGGCAGAAAAGCCAAGGTCTTTTCTGTCGAACGCGCCCCAAATCATCAAGGACTTGTTCAACTTTCCCAACAATAGATTTTTCGTTGGACATAAAACTTGTCGGTTCATGAAAGTTGTTCCCGCCAGCGCGCCAGTTGCTTTGCGACTTCCTTTGTTCCCGGCGCGCCGGTCAGATTTCGTTTGGCCATCGCGCTTTGCAAATTGAAGACGTCCTGCGCGTCGTGGCCAAACTTTTTGTCCACGGATTGCAATTGCGCAAGCGACAGTTTATTGAGGGGCTTGCCGGTTTTCTCCGCCAGCGCCACGACCGCGCCGACGACATGGTGCGCCTGCCGGAATGCCATGCCTTTGCGCACGAGATAATCCGCAAGGTCGGTCGCCAGCAACGCCGGGTCGCTCGCAGCGGCGGCGCAGGCGGCGCGATTGATCGTGGTGTTCCGCAACATCGCGGCCATCAGCCGCGCCGCGGCGCGCACCGTGTCCGCCGAATCGAACAATCGTTCCTTATCTTCCTGCAAATCGCGGTTGTAGGTCATGGGCAAACCTTTCAGCAGCGTGAGCAGCGACATCAAATTGCCAAAGACCCGCCCGGCCTTGCCGCGCGTGAGTTCGGCAATGTCCGGATTCTTCTTCTGCGGCATGAGCGACGAGCCGGTGGTGTAGGCGTCGGCGATCTTGATGAAATTATATTCCGCGCCGGCCCAGAGAATCACGTCTTCCGCGAGCCGCGAAAAGTGAACGGCGAGCAACGCGGCGGCGGCGCAAAATTCCACCGCGAAATCACGATCGCTTACGGCGTCCATCGAGTTTTGGGTCAGTCTGGGATGTCCGTTGTCGTCAACGAAGCCCAATAATTTGGCGACCATCTCCCGATCCAGGGGCAGGGTTGAGCCGGCGATGGCGCCGCTGCCCAGCGGGCATACGTTGGTGCGATAAAAGCAATCCGCCAGCCGGCCGCAATCGCGTTCGAGCATCTCGACGTAGGCGAGCAAATGATGGGTGAAATAAACCGGCTGGGCGCGTTGCAAATGGGTGTAGCCGGGAATGATCACGTCCGAATATTTCCCGCCCAGACCAATCAGCGCCCGTTGCAACGACCGCACTTCTCCGCATAATTCGATGATTTCGTCGCGCAGCCACAACCGCATGTCGAGGGCGATTTGATCATTGCGCGAACGGGCCGTGTGCAGTTTTGCCCCGGCGGGCGCGCGGCGGGTCAATTCGGCCTCGATGTTCATGTGGACGTCTTCCAGCGCCTGCTTCCATTGAAACCGGCCCGCCGTGATGTCCCGGGCGATCTGGTCCAGGGCGCTTTCGATCTCGAAAAATTCGGATTGGGTGAGCAGGCCGATTTTATGCAACATGGCCGCATGGGCCAGGGACCCGAGGATATCCTGTTCCCACAGACGCCAGTCGAAGGAAACGGACTGGGTGAATTGCGCCGCGTCGGCGGCCGGTGCGGCGGCGAACCGGCCGCCGCGGGAAACTGGCGATTGATGTTTCATTTGACCGCCTCAATGTGCGGGGCAAGCCGGTCAAAGTCACGCGAGAAAGGCAGGGACATTCCCAGAAGATGGCGGAGAGAGGGGGATTCGAACCCCTATTCAAGCCCCGGGTTCATTGGAGAAAACCACTGAGCACACTGGAAAAGACACCGGATTTTCAGTCATATTTGGTCACGATCTGTCATGCGTAGTCACTGCATGGCCTAAACTTTCTCCGCCACTCAAGGCCGCCATTCTCGCCATTGTCCACACGGGCACGAACAAGGAGGGACAGTGACACCGGAGCGGCAGGACAGCAAGGTAAAACGAGCAGAACCGGACAGCGAGCCGTTTTGCTCGCCGGTTCTGCGGTTGCCGCTCAAAGTTGGATAGGGGCGGGGCGGCTTGCCGCGCTTTTAAAGGTGAAATTCCCGCGCAATCGCGTTGCTGAAAGCCCGGATTTGGACACGCTTGACCAAGGTGATGTCATTAGACCGCAACTGTCCCCATGTGTCAAGATGGGATGTGCCCGAAGCAATTCCCTCTGGACCGCTGCCGGTATTAAATTTGAATACCGTTGAACCGCTCTAATTGTGAATTGGCCCAAATTTGGGACAGTACCTTGGGAGATTTGAGACAGAGTGACGTTTTTTTAATTAATATTGCAAAAATAAAAGGCCGGACCTGCTCAGGCCTTCTTTCACACAGACCATCAGGTTTCCAGATTAGGATTGGAGCACGACTTTTCTTCCGGGGCAAAAGGCAAGCAGCGCAGCAAGGCCCACGCCCAGCAACGTCCACGTCGAAGGTTCAGGCACGGGCTCTATTCCCGCGGAATAAGTGAGACTGTAGGAGCTGGCATTGGCAGTTGACGGGTCTACGACAAGTGTCGGGTCAATCACCGCGCCGCAATCACCCGCAGGCGGGAAGCCGCCGGGGTACCAATACTGTGTGGGGTCAGATGCTGCATCCACCGACAGTGCCAGCAGGAAAGTCGCGCCCACAGGCACCCGGTAACTCAGGTTATCAGACCCTCCTCCCCCAATGGGCGTACTGCTGGCGCTGGTTAATTGGCCGAATGTTCCGAAGGAAAAAATTTGTGTGTAATTTCCGCTGAACGAAGGAGCACCCGTATTGGGATTAATGGAGTTTAAGGTCCCGTAGAGAATATCAACGTAGCCGCCACAGATTGCGTTCGCAGGTCCAAAGCCGCCGTAAGTGTTGGCGTTCAAACTGAAATCCAACGTGGCGGACGTCCCCACAGGCCCGTTGAGCTGTATCCCGTAAACAAGTTCAGCCGTCGCTTCGGTGAAGCCATAGTAGCCGCCGTTTCCCGCGCTGTAGTTATCAACCGCCCGCAGTGTGGGGTCAGGAGCATTGGCGGGTCCCATGCTCAAAGTGGCAGTCGCGCTCGTTCGCAACCCGCTGCTGGACGATACGCTTAGGGTGGACGGCAGGCTGTTTGGCTGACCGTAATCGTATTGGCCGGGTGCGCCTCCATAGGTACCCGACTGTGTTTGGGTCTGTACCGAAGCAAAGGCGTCTGGGAGGGCCTGCACACTTGCCGCGGAGCCAATAAGAGCCAGCGCAGTTGCGGGGAGAATGGTTTTTTTCATTATCCCGGTATTCTGATGGCTTTTCGTTTTCATATAGATTTTGTAATGGTTATTATTAAGTAATAATGTCACACTGTTTCACAAGAAGGCAGTCCTTTGCAAGCAAATTCTTTAAAAATATTTTTAAATGCGCCTAAATTACGCAGCCAGAGTGCGTTACGCATGAATCAAAGCCAATAAATATGCAAAATTTTACCTCATTTATGCTTAAAGAGAGGACAGGCTTCGCAATTGGGAATCAGGATTCCAAGCAGTGACTACGAGGGGCGGATGCCCTCCCTGGTGGTGGCGGCATTGGCCCCGGTGTTGCGAGGGTATCAGACGCGGTGCGCATGAAATTGATGCGCCATAAAAGTCCCCGGCTGACGATGGAAGTTTACACGGACAGCGAGAAAGTGCCGGTGGCGAGTGCGTTGGCAAAATTGCCGGAGTTCGGTTGCTGGGTGAACGGAAAAGAGGACACCGGAAAAGACACTAAAATTTTAGTCCAAGCCGGTCAATCGGTGTCCAAGCCTGTCACAACGGCCAGTGTTTTGAAGTGCGATAAAACCCCTGTAAACATTGGCGAAAGTCACGATCTGTCACTCCTTGTCATTGCTGGTCACGAACAGTCAAATGGCGGAGAGAGGGGGATTCGAACCCCCGGTACTTTTTAGGTACTCACGCTTTCCAGGCGTGCGCGTTAAACCACTCTGCCATCTCTCCACCGGGGAGATATGTCGCACGGATGCGCTTCCGGGGCAAGGCGATTCCTGCGGCCAAGGCGGAATTGCTGCCGGGCACTAGAAGTGGAGCGGTTTTTTGATGACTTTCGCGGCCCGCGCGTCTATGCTGATGAGCATGAATGCGCCCATCTCCCGCAGTTCGGCAGTCCTGCTGGCAGCCGGGGCAGTGGGGATTCTTCTCCTTGGCGCTTTTTTCCATTTGGATCCCGCCGCTGCTCCGCCCGCCCTCCCAGCCGGCAGCCCGGCAGATTCGGCCATTGAATCAGCCGGTGAACCGAAGTTGCCGGCGGATTTATCACCCGGATTGGCTGACATCATCCGATTGGCCCAAGCTCATGTGGACGAAAATGTCATCCTGGCTTTCATCCTTAATTCCGGCCAAACCTACTCGCCCACGGCCGACGACATTTTGTATCTCTCCGACTTGGGCCTTTCCCAAACCGTCATCGGTGCGTTGTTCAAGCAAAAACCGCCCGCCCAGCCCGAAATGGCCGCCACCGCCGGCCCGACGCCGGTTGATTCGGCCAAGCTGCTTTCTCCCGATGCCCCGTTTGCGGCGCAGCAGGGTGCGAATGCCGGTCTTTTTTACAACGCTCTGGCTCCTTACGGCGCTTGGACGCAAGTCCCCGATTACGGGCTTTGCTGGCAGCCGACGGCGGAAACGCTGAATCCGGATTGGCGCCCTTACGTGGATCAGGGCCAGTGGCTTTATACCGACAACGGATGGTATTGGCGGTCGGACTATTCCTGGGGCTGGGCCGTTTTTCATTATGGCCGCTGGTCAAAAAACGGCCGCTTTAGCTGGGTTTGGGTTCCTGACAATGTCTGGGGGCCAGCCTGGGTCTCGTGGAGAATCGCATGGTCGTATTCGGGCTGGGCGCCGCTGCCTCCGGGCGTCGGTCTCGCCGCCGCGGGCTTGACCTTCAATCATCACCGCGTCGCCCCTGATTCCGATGTAGGTCTCCCTGGCGGCTGGTTTACTTTCGTCAGCGAGGGCAATTTTCTCAGCCGGAACCTTCCCGGTTACGCCATCCCGGCCAGCCAGGCCAAAGTGATTTACAGCAGGAGCGTGGCAGTCAACAATTACTCCATCGCCAATCAGAAAGTCCTCAACCTGGGGCCCGGCCGGGCCGGCATCGCCGCCGCCGCGGAAGTTGAGCCGGCGCCAGTCTTGATCAATCAGGCTCCGGCCCGAAAGAGCGAGCCGGCGGCCGAGCCGCAAATCGCGCCGGAAAATGACCCGCAACCGCCCCTTGCCCCGGTCACGCGGGAGGAGGGCGTCAGCCCGCTGCCGCGCCAGAGCCTTGCCCTTCCCGTTCAGCCGCCGCCACAACCCCCAAGAGTCCGCCATCGCCACTGGGCGGAGAATTACCCCGCCTATTGGAGTCTTGCCGGCGCGCCTCGTTGGGGGCCGTTTATCAACCATGAATTCTTCCGTCGCGATCAGAACGTCGGGCCATTCGCCCAGGCTCCCCAGCCGGACCCGGCGCGGTTGATGGCGGCGTCCGTCCCGGCTGGTTCGAAATCGGGAAAGTAGATTCATTTCCGGGATTGAATCCAGGGTTTTTTCCCTCATAAAAAAAATCATGCAAGATTTTTCTTGCATCACTGGCCGTGCGGGGCCTAAAACTTAAGTCGTTAACGGTTCAACGTTTAATAAGTGAGGCACAAATGCTATGAGACATGAACAACAGACTCGAGGCGCCTTGTCGGTGGTTTCTTACCTTTTTCTATTTGTTGGCTTGATCGCCCTCATTTTGATGATTTGCCATGCCGCCAAAGGTTACTTCCGCTTCAACTTTGGGATTTTGGGCATTGGGATTTTTGCCGGGTTGCGGCGGTATTCGCGGGTCTGGCGCATCTGCGCCTTGATGTTCACATGGTACGGCATCATTACTTTGTCCATTGCGCTTTTCGTTTGTCTTTCCTATCAGTCATCTTCAGCCACTGCGCTGTATTTTGGCCATCGGCTCTCCACTGTCCCCGCCAATTGGCTGTCCATCCCGCTCCTCATGGTGCTGCTGGTGACGTTGTGGCAGTACCGGGTGCTGACACATCCGGCCATACGCAGATTATTTAATGAAGAGCCGCGCCCGGCAAACGCGCCGGAGCCAACGCCGGCTGGCGCGGAAATAGACGGGGCGGTCCTGAAATAAAAAGCCGGGACGCTTCTCCGGCGGATTCAATCCCCGAATCTCCACCGTTTGGCCTTCATTTCGAATCGAGGCAGGCTGCCGGCGTGCGCCAGCGCCACGGGCAGGCGCAAGTGGAACGCGGCCTGCAACGCGCCCTGCACGCGCCTGGCCAGCGCCGCGGGATCGGCGCACCCGGAATGCGGCTCAATCCGCAGGATCAACTCCCCCAGGCTGGCCGAGTGATCCACCCGCACCTCGTATTCCGCCACCTCGGCAAAGCCGCGCACAATCTCTTCGACCGCGGTTGGATAAAGGTTCACCCCGCGCACGATCACCATTTCATCGGTCCGCCCGAGTATTCCGCCCTGCAACCCCAGGTCGTGCCGCCCGCAAGCGCAGGGTTGGAGGTCAAAATGAACCGGGCACACAAGGTCGCCGGTGCGATAGCGCAGCACGGGAGACCCGGTCCGGCCCAAAGTTGTCAATACTAATTCCCCCGTTTCGCCCGCCGCCACCGCCGCCCCGCCGGGGCCGGTCACTTCCGCCAGGAAGGCCGATTCCATAATGTGCAGCATTCCCGGCCGGGCGGGGCACTCGTGCGACACCGGTCCGGTTTCCGTCATGCCGTGATGATCAAAAACCCGCGCCCCCGGCCACAGTGCTTCCAGCCTTTGGCGGGTGGCCGGGATGCTGCCGCCCGCTTCGCCAGCCACGATAATCCGGCGAATGGCGCCGCCTTGCAGGCTGATTTTTGCCTCCGCGGCCACCTCGGCCAGCCGGACGGCGTAACTGGGAGTGCAGCAAAGCACGGTGGCCTTGTTTTCACACAAGGCGCGCAACCGCCCCGCGCTGCTCAAGCCTCCGCCTGGAAGGCACAGGCATTGCAACTGCTCCGCCGCCTCGAAGGCCAGCCAGAATCCGATGAACGGACCAAAGGTAAACGCAAAATAAACCCGGTCTCCCGCGCCCACGCCCGCCGCGCGATAAACTTCCTTCCAATTCTCCAGCATCCAACTCCAGCTCTCCGGCGTATCCAGCCAGCGCAACGGAACGCTGGACGTGCCGCTGGTCTGGTGGAAGCGCGTGTACTTTTCCAGCGGGTAAGTGAGGTTGCCGCCGAAAGGCGGGCAGGCGCGCTGGTCTCCGGCCAATTCCTCCTTCATAGTGAAGGGAAAACGCCGCGAAAAATCCTCCAGGCTGGCCACGGCGGGGTCGAGCTTGGCGCACTTGCGTTGATAAAAAGCGTTGCGCGGCAAAATGGCCCCGAGCAATTGGCGCAGTTGCCCGAGTTGACGGGCAGCAATGACCTGCCGATTGGGAAACTCGCCAGCCATCAACGTTGTTGGGAGAGGTTGAGCGCGACCGATGGCGCGGCCGATTGCGCGGCGGGAGCGGGCGCCTTCGCGCGGCCGGCTGGCGGCTTGAAAAACGTCACCAGACACGCCCCGGTCGCGGCCAGCACAATGCCCAGATAAAACGGCCACTTGACCGTTGCCAGCCCTCCTTCCGGCGGATTCTCATAAATGGCCACGACGGCATTGACGATGGGCGCGCCGGCAAAAACAATGGACATCACCACCCCCGGTTTGCCGCCGGCCCCAAAAGCCAGCAACACGCAAAATGCCCCAATCGCCCCGGCCACGCCGGCCACGAGCGACAATCCCATTCCGGCCGGGGGAAAACTCCAATCCGCCTTCCGCGTCACCAGGACGGCCAGCGGCGCCAGCACGGCGGTGAGGAAGTAGGCCAGACCCACAAACAGAAACGATTTGAAAAGGGCGTTGGATTTGTCGGCCATGGCGACCTGGCCGCTGTGCAGAAAAATTCCATAAAGCCCCCACGAAACCACCGTCATCAAAGCAAATATAAGCCAGTTCATAAGCAGTCAGCTAACACGTTACAACGAGATGCGACAACGGGTTCACGATAAACCACCAGCCATAAATTGCAACTTCTTTGACAATTTCCGTGGTGTCCGGGCGGGCGCAAGTCCCCGCCTTCGCCGCAACGGCTGCGGCGCGGCAAGCCCGCTTTGACGCCGATGGCAGCGGCCGAATCGAAAACTTGAGGCCTGTAATATTGGCAAGTCATTCATAATAAGCAATTAGCGTATAAATCCACGGTGGGGTGAGACTTCCGCTGACGCTGACGCTGCGGCGCGACAAGCTGTCGAACCCTGACCAGATCGGTTTGACGCACTTTGACCCACTTTGACTGGGTTTGACCCAAACCACGCCCTTTCCCAAAAATTAAATCCGAAATATTTTCGGAAAAGGGCTGTTTTTCCGAAATATTTCCGAAATATTTCGGATAATCCGAAATTTTTCGACCTCCTTTAACCCGGCCTTTGAGGAAGGCAGAAAAATGGATTTGGCAGAAAAATGGGCTTTCTAATTTTTCTGCCCCTCCATCTTTCTGCCATTCCCGGTCGGCGCGACAAAGCGTGCTCATGCGGGCATTATGGCACAAAAGGCGGAAACTGTACAGGTCATGATGACACCTTTTTTTGTAACACGAAAACCCTGCAAACATTGATCGAAACGGGTGTCGGAGGCCTGTTTGTCAAGTATGTATTCAGAGAAAAGTAAGAATTAAGAAGGAAGAATTATGAAATCTGAAGAATAATCAGAAACCAAAACGACGCCTTGAGAGATCATGGAAAGACGGGTGAACCGCGAAATATCCGCCGTCGCCGAAAGCTTCTACCTTAGTTGAAATTACGGCGGACGAGATGGCGCGACAAGCCGCGAACCCGGAAAGCTTTCGGGGGAACAGTTTTCGGGGGAAGAGGGCTGCATAATGGCTGCGAAAGAACACAACGCAGCGGAGCCGCAACCACAGCGAAGCCGGATGATGAAGCAGGGAAAAGACCGGAGATGGCAGAGGAATGTTTGTCAGAGGAATAAGACCGCAGATTCTTCTCCCCAGTTCAATCAAGAAGACAAAAAAGGAGGCAAAAAAATGGGGGCAGAAAAATGTCCGGTTCTTATATTTTTGCCCCTATCTTTTTGCCTGTTCCGGTCCAAGGCGGCATCAAGGGCGCGCCAGTAGTTCTCTGCGCGAAAAAATCCTCGCGCCTATGCGTGATTCTGACGGATGGTAGTACACGGAGCACAAAAGCCGACGAGTGAATCCTGATTTGCGGAAACTGCTGCCGTTTGGATGGCGTTTGCCTGGGCTGCGAATTCCTTGCCAACTGTTTTCCCAGTCCTAATATCAGGCCATGCCTTCTGAGTTCCAATACGACGTTTTTCTGAGCCACAGCGCGAAAGACAAGGCGGTCGTGCGCGCCGTCGCGGAACGGTTGCGGGCGGATAAGGTGCGAGTGTGGTTCGATGAATGGGAGATCAAGGCGGGCGACAATATCCCGGCGAAGATTGAGGAAGGTTTGGAGCACTCCCGAGTACTCGTTCTCTGCATGTCGGAAAATGCGTTCGGCTCGGACTGGGCGCAATTGGAGGCGGGCACGTTCCGGTTTCGCGACCCGCTGAATAAGGAGCGCCGCTTCATTCCCATGCGGCTCGACGAGGCCCCCATCAAAGGCTCCCTAGCGCAATTCTTTTGCGTCAACTGGCTCTCAAGGGATCGCGATCATGAATATCCGAAACTCCTTGAAGCCTGCCAGCCATCAGCGGCGAGTGTGCTTGGTGTCCAGGCGGAGATTACTTCAAATCGCATGGCCGGCCCGATCCAGACTTCAACTGGTGGTGAAATGAAGTTGCCAAGGCGGTCAAATTCAAATGGAATCCATACTTATAATATCACATGAACTGTCCATTTTGTCATCCGGGAGTGCCCATCTACAACACAGAAGGCCATGTCCAAGTGAAGTGTGAATACTGTGGAAGATTTAATATTTCTGCCGAAGCCTTGGCCGCATTAAAAGACGATGCATGGAAACTAAGTTCTTATGTTTGGGAAATGAATCGCCGAGGCATCACGCCGTTTTTCTTGCCAGCCCAGAGCTCTATCCCGGAGGTTACGCCGAGCGGTAGCGTTGGCATCGATGCGGCCATCCAAGCCTTTCCAAGCTCTGTCGCGGAACGACTGGATCGCGCGTTAGTGAATTTGGCGGCGATCACCCAGCATCTTGGCCAGCACATTAAGATCGTCATAGTAGAAGGATGTCCATTGCTCTACGCCCAGAATACCACCGAGGCATTATTCATCCTTGAACAGCTTGAGCAGGAGGGCTACCTGGTTGGTTGGACGACAGCCGGGCAGAAGGACGTTTCTCTAACCGTAAAAGGGTTGAATCGCGTCGCGGACCTGCAACGGGGCTTGTTCGGTCCATGCAACAGACAGGTCTTTGTCGCGATGTCCTTTGACAAGTCTTTGGACGCCGCATGGACTGACGGTCTGAAATTGGGAATTGAGGATTGCGATTACACTGCGCTCCGCGTGGACGCCAAAGAACACAACGAGAAGATTTGCGATTTCATTGTTGCCGAGATTCGGAAAAGTAAATTTTTAGTCGCCGATTTTTCACTCCATCGCCAAGGCGTTTACTTTGAGGCCGGCTTGATGATAGGACTGGGGCGGCCCGTCATTTTCACCTGCCGCAAAGATGAACTGTCAAAGGCTCATTTCGATACTCGGCAGTATAACCACATCGAATGGGAAGCCCCCGCCGAACTCCGCGAGCGCCTCAAACGCCGCATCCAAGCCACTATTGCGCCTTGATCAATCGCCATGACTGACCATTTTCAAATTAATCGCCCTCTGAACAGAGTTTAAGCTATGACATTCACCCTCGAAGAACTGCTCCCCGATGACCAGCAGCTAACAACCGTGAAACTCCATGATTCAGTTCAGCACGCTCTGGGGCTGATGCACCAGCACGGCTACGACCAGCTTCCAGTAGTGGATATGGACGGAAAGTTATCACTAGGATTAGTGGTAACCTTTGACTCGATTCTCCAGGCAGTGAGGTCCTTCGAGACAATGCCCGAACAACTTCAGATTAGGGATGTTGCCCGGACTGCACCAACCTATGCCGCAGACGTTGACTTGCTCGCCACACTGGACCTCATTCAACGACAGAATTTCGCGTTGATCGTGGACGATAATAACGTGCTAACCGGCATCATCACCACAGCCGATACAGCGGTATTTTTCCGAGAGTATGCTCAATACTTGATGCAGATCCAGGGCATCGAATTGCGTATGAAAGAGGCCATCAAGGCGCTTTACGCCGGAGATGATGCGGGCTTGGAATCAGCGATTGCCGCCGTGACGGATCGCGCAGCAGACATCCGAAAGAGAATTCCGGCGGCGATACGGGGGTATCTCGAAAGAGTGGGCTTGAACACTCCCGTTGCTGGCGAGGCCGAAGGATTTACCGAGGCGGAAAAACGACTTGCATTGCCCAAGCCAGGAAAAGAGTTCGACCTCCTCTCATTTGATGAGTTCATCGGGGTTCTGCTCGGACACCCTAATGCTCCAAAACTGACCCAGTCGAAAGACGAGGGGGAACTGCGACGATTGTTGCAACAAGTGCGCGACGCCCGCAATAAAGTGGCTCATTTCCGAGGCGAGTTATCCGCTGAAGAGCGCCGCACGATTCAGTTCGCCTCCGAATGGCTGGAGCGCAACCTCCCCGTGCCGAATGTCGAGCCGCCAGCCCCACCCGTGACTATCGTCGTCCCTCCACCAGGCTCACCCGTGCCGCAAGAGGATGAGGATGAATCACCAAAGGGGAGCTACGCGCTACTCGCGGCGCACCTAAAGGCACAAGTTGCTGACGTGACCTCGCTGCCCCTGACATTTCAGGAAGTCGAGCGCATACTGGGAAAGGAGCTTCCGCGCTCAGCCCACGAGTATCGTGCCTGGTGGGCCAACGATCCCACTAAGCCGCAATCGGCTGCCTGGCTGGAAGAAGGCTGGCGGACTACTTCCCTCAGCATGACTGAGCGCCGCTTGACCTTTGTCCGCACCAGCGACCGGGAAGAGGCATACATCCGCTTTTTCGCAAAGCTCAATGCGCGCCTCGAACAGGAGACCGGTTTTCCGCTGCGAAACACGTCTCCACAAGGACAAAGCTGGATCGTACTCGCCTCTTTTCAGCACGACTCAAAGCTCATCAATGCCGCTTTCACGCAACGGAAGGAGTTGCGAATCGAACTTTACATCGACATCTGGGACAAGGCGGGAAACAAGAGTCTATTCGCCAAGTTAGTCGGGAAAAAGGCCACATTCGAGGCAGCTTTTGGCGAACCCTTGCAATGGGAGCGACTGGACAACAAGCGTGCCTGCCGCGTTGCGGTTTATACCAAGGCACAGATTCTGACGGATGCGGACAGCCCGAAACTGCTGGATTGGGCAGTGAAGAAAGCAGTGGCCTTGCACAGGGCGTTTGCACCGGAGTTTACCTGAAATGCGAGAGTGCCGGCGGAATGACAGTGCGGCAAGTCGTTTTCAAAGGGGAAAGGTTCGACGTTATGAGCGTGCGGGGGTGGCGGCAGAAGGCATTGTGCAAAGCCTATAACATCACCGCTAAACAAGAATCTTGATTGGGCGGCGTGGCTTTACAACGGACGTGATGGACAGGTTGCCGAAAGGAAATGAGGCGATTGCCGCGAAAAGGCGCAAGATTCGCAAAATAAAAATCAGGACGCCCCGCCTTCGCTGGGAAGCTGCCACCTTCGTTGAAGCTACGGGGGCCAAGTCGGCGGGCGCGGCAGGATGGACAAGGATGAACAGGATGGGCAGGATGAAAAATCAGAATTCATACCATTTCTGGCTGGCAATTGCATTATGCCGCTCCTACGGAGCTTTGGATTTTTTAGGCAAACTGCTACAAATATGACGCTCCTACGGAGCGTTGGGCCGCTGGTAATTGTGCAGTTCCATACTGCAAATGATATCACCCATTATCCGCTCCCCGTCTGTCAAGAAGTTTTGCGGCTCTTGCGCCTTTTCGCGGCTATTATCCGCAAAGTCTAATATTCGTAGCTCTCCCGTTCTTCCGCGACAATGTTGCCTGGCATCATCCGGTCGCCAAAAATGCGTTTCCGCCGTGCCTCAAAATCCGGCAGTTTGATTTTTTTCGGCTTGGCTGGCGGCGGCGACAAAAGGGCGATGATCTTGCCCTTTTTGACGATTTCCACCTGCTCGCCATCGGCCACCCAATTCATCACGGTGCCGAAATCGCGCCGAAGTTGCCGGAGATTGGCTGTCCGCTGGATGGAAATCCGCGATTACTTGAGGCGTGAGAGCGAGGACGGGAAAAAGGCGGTGAAGCAAATTGTTTTCAAGGGTGAGCGATTCGATGTTATGAGCGTGCGCGGATGGCGGGAGAAGGCGTTGGGCCAAGTTCGGAACATTGCCGGAGAGGAAAAGGCCTGATCGGGCAGGGTGAGTTTAAACAGGCGAAATGAGATAGACTATGCGGTTTTTCCAGGAAGCCCGTCTTTCGCTTCGCCAAAGATGGCAAAGCGAGGTGAGGAGCCGGCCAAAATCCTGGGGCGCAATCGTCTTTTCATCGACGAACACAAATCCTGCGTGATCACGCCCGGCTTCAGCCCAGCTTTTGAGCAAAGGGCGGATGGTTTTCTGGTCGTAGGAAACAAAAGTAAGACCTTCTTTTGAAGCTTCCGGCAAAAACACATCGTCTTGGGAACCGAGAAAACAGCCGTCCCTCCATTCGTGGAGCGAAATGATGGAAATGCCGGGACACTTCCGCCGCGCTTCCCGCGCGACCACAGGGGAAATATGCTCATCGGTAAGAAAGCGGAGCGGGCGCAAGCGTTATTTCTTCTTTGGAGGCGGGAAAATCTCAGCTTGCGGCAGCATCCGGGAAAGCGAAGCGAAGTCACAGGATTCGTGCTTCTGAATCGCTTCCTGAATTTCATCCGGGAATGCCTGGGCGTAGTTGAGGGCGGCTTTGACCTTGAGCGGCGACAGGCAAAGGTGAGCAGCAGTTTTCCCGACATCGTCTTCGTAGCCGCGCGCAATCCACACCACCTCCCACACCGCAAGGGTTGAGCCTTGGACACAGGCCTGGCGGCCCGCGGGAGAGTTCCTAAAGTCAATGAACGCGAATTCATCCCGGCGAAGTCCTTCCTCAATCAGCAAGGCGCCCGTTTCGCTCGGGGAGCGGCCGATCTGTTTTGCCTTGCGCACAAGACGCCTCTCTTGTTCCGGCTCAAGGCGGCTGCTTATGATGCTGCTTCTTGGCATAAAATGGTCTCCGTCATCATCGTAAACATTGTAATCATTTTTCGGTTTAAGTCAATTGGAATTGAGGATTTTCTACCAATCCTTGATTTTTCCGGTTTGGGTTGTGACGGGCTGGTTTTCGGGCGCGAAAATCAAAGCCTTCTCCTCGTCTTTTTGCCCGGCAAGGAGCTGGCGCGCTTCTTCGGGCGTCATCTGGCCGGCGGCAGCGGCGGCTTGTTGGGCTTCTTGCTGCGACTTGTCTTTTTGTTCGCCTTGATTGGCTTGGGCTTCCTGTTCCTTCTTTTCCTGATCTTTTTTGGCTTGTTCCTGCCGGGCTTTTTCCTCGTCTTTCTTTTGCTGGCCGGATTTTTTGTCTTGCTGCTGCTGTTGCTGTTGGTTCTGCTGGTTTTTCTGGTCCTGATTTTGTTGATTTTGCTGGTTTTGCTGGTTCTGCTGGTTTTTATCGTTCTTCTGATTCTTTTGATCTTTGTTTTGCTTTTGCTGCTGCTGTTGTTGCTTGAGTTCCTCGAGTTTTTGTTTGACGAATGCGAGATTGTTTTTGGCGTCCGAATCGTTTGTGTTCAAGCGCAGGGCATTGGTGTAGCTGTCGAGGGCCTGCCGCCAGCGCTCTTCTTTTTTGTCCGGCTCCGGCAAAAGTTCGCCCAGGTGGTATTCGGTGTTGCCCAGATTGTAATAGGTGTGCTCCTGGGTTAGGAGATCGGGGATGACATCGGGGGAGGCGAGGGTGGCGTTGAACTGCTTTTCGGCTTTCTCAAGCTGTTTGGCGTGATAGGCCGCCGCGCCCGCGTCGTAATGAAGGCGGTAATCGTTGGTGTTTTGTTGCGACAACCGGCTGTATTCGTCGAACGCCGCCTTGAAATCGCCGGCTTGATAATCGCGGAAAGCGGCGGATGGGGAAGCTTGTGCGGTCCAGGCCATGAGCAGGAAGCAAACGGCGGCGGCCTTTTGCAAGGCGGTCCTGGCCGGGGAGGGGACGGCCTCCGAGCGGCGCGAGCGGGGGCTTTCCGGCAGCAGGATTTCCAGGAGCAGACAAACCACGGCAAAGGCCAAAAACCAATGATAGCGTTCCCGATAAACCCGGGTCAGGCGGGTTGTGGCCTCGGTTTTGGGCAATGGGGCCAGGCCATCTTTATAGAGCGTTGCCATCGGGTCGGCCCCTTGCAGCGGAAGATAGAAACCGTTGGCTTCGGTGGCGATTTGCCGGAGGAGTTTTTCGTTCAGGTGCGATTTGACCACGTTGCCGTCTTCATCCTTTATGAAGGAGTAATTGCCCTGATCGTCCTTGACGCGCAGCAACTCGCCCGCCGCCGTGCCGACGCCGATGGTGAAGATGTGCATGCCGGCCTGGGCCGCCTCTTTGGCCGCCGCCAGCGTTTCAGTGTCGGCGTCATGGTCTTCGCCGTCGGTGAAGAGCACGAGCACTTTATGATTGTCACCGCTCTTTTCGAAGGCGGCCAGCGAAGCGCGAATGGCGGCGGAAAGGGCCGTGCCGCCTTGTGGAATGATGCCGACATTGAGGGCCTCGACGCCCTGGCGGAAAGCCTGGTCGTCGAGGGTGAGGGGCGATTGCAAAAAGGCGGTGCCGGCAAAAGCCACCAGGCCAAGCCGGTCGTTCCTGGCCTGCTTCATCAGGTCGAAGGCGGCCAGTTTCGCCTTTTCCAAGCGGTCCGGCGCAACGTCCCGGGCCAGCATGCTGCGCGAGGTGTCCACGGCGACGATGATGTCCAGCCCTTTTTGTTTTGCCTCCTCCCAGGCAAAACCCCACTGGGGCCGGGCCAGAGCCAGGAACACCCCGGCGAGGGCGGCGGCCAGCAGGGCGAGGCGAAAGACCTGGCGGCGCGGCGAAACGCCCACCAACAAATCGGCCAGCAGACGCGACTGGACGAACTGCCGGATTAATTTTTGTTTGACGCGCCAGGACCAGTAGAAAAGCCCCGCCACCGCCGGCATGGCGGCCAGCAGGAACCAAAGGAACTGGGGTTGAGCGAATCGTACTTCCGGCCTCACGGCAGTTTCCTCCAGACGGTGTGGGTTAAGATCATTTCCAGCAAAAAAACCGCCAGCCCGGCAATGGTGACGGGCGCGAACAGTTCATCATAATGCTGGAATTTTTTGACTTCCGCCTCGGATTTTTCCAGGCGGTCTATTTCGGCGTAAATGCGGCGAAAGATATCGGCGCTGTCGGCGCGGTAGTATTTTCCGCCGGTCTTCTCCGCGATCTTGGTCAGTGTGTCTTCGTCAACGTCCACATCCATCCATTGATAGCGCTTCTGGCCAAACTGATCAATGACCGGATAGGGGGCCTTGCCGCGGAGGCCGATGCCGATGGTGTAGACCTTGACGCCCAGGGATTGGGCCACTTCGGCGGCGGTCAAGGGGGAGATTTTGCCGGAATTGTTTTCGCCGTCGGTCATGAGAATAACGATTTTGCTTTTATCCTTCAGTCCCACCAGCCGGTTCAAAGCGGCCATTAAAGCGGAGCCGATGGCCGTCCGGTTTTCATCGATCAACCCGATGCGCAGCCGTTCCAGGTTGTGCTGGAGAAAGTCATGGTCCAAGGTGAGCGGCGACGCAATGTAAGCGTCCTTGGCAAAAGCGACCAGGCCGATGCGGTCGTTGGGGCGGTTATCTATGAATTTGGCCAGGACTTCCTTGGCCAGCTTGATGCGGCTTTGTCCCTGGCCAAAATCTTCCGATCTCATGCTGCCCGACATATCGATGGCCACGACAATATCAATGCCACTGGCCTTGACCTGCGACTCGCCCTTGACGAGGCGGGGTTGGGCCAGGGCGACAATGAACAGGGCCAGGGCCAGCCAGCGCAAGCCGGCCAGGAAATTTCCGGCCTGGGAGCGATTCAGCCCGGAAATCGGCCGGACCAAATCAACGGAGGAATAAAGAAAAGCCGGGCTTTGTCCAAACTTGCCTTTGAGCCAAGCCAGGACGGGCAACAACGGCAACAGCAATAAAACGCATGGATGGGCAAAGATCATCTTGTGGCGGGAAGGGGAGGCGGCGCAGCGATGGAGGATTGGATGTCCGCCGGCAACACGCGCGGCTCGGTCTCGTTGACCAACCGCAGGGCGGAAGCGTGCAAAGCCCGAAGCTCCGTCTCCGTCGGCTCGTATTTGGCGAACTTGATCAGGTCGCAACCGGCCAGGAATTCGGCCAAACTTTGTTTTTGTTCGGGCGTCAACAAAGGGCTTTCTTGCAGTTCATAAAGGAATTCTTCGGTCGTCCGGTCCGGGGCGTGGAATTGAAAACGCTCCTCCAAATAAACGCGAATGGCCCCCGAGACCGCAATGGAAAAAGGCTTTGGCTCGCTGATGAGCGACAGCGCGCGTTCGAGCATGCGGCGGGCGCGCACATGGGGGGGAACAGGCGGCGAGAATCGAGGCGTGGCTGTTTTTTTGCGCCAATAACGCCAGAGCAACCAGCCGGCCGCCGCCAGGGCCAAAATCCCGGCGATGCAGAAAAACCACAGCCAGCCATTGGGAATGGCGATCAGGGGTTTGAGGGCGTCGCGAAAAGCGAGCGGGGCCGCGTTGGTGGCGGCGGGCAATTGAGCCGGAACGATGAGGGCCGAGTTGGTGTTCATACTCATCCGTGACGCCGGCGTTTTTCGCGGGTTTCAAAAAACTGGCCCAGAGCGGCGGCGTAAGGCTGATCGGTCCGCACTTCGATGGCGTCGATCTTGGCCGAGCGAAGCAGGCGCAGCAGTTCGGTCTGATGTTTGGCCCGGCGGTCGGCGAAAGCGTTGCGTTTGCGGAGGTCGTGGGTGTTGATTTCGATGACCTCGCCGGTTTCAGCGTCAGTCAGGACCAGCCGTCCCAAGGCGGGCAATTGCAGTTCGTAACGATCGACAATCTGGATGGCAATGACATCGTGCCGCCGGTTGGCCTGGCGCAAGGCGGGCATGGTGCGGGGGCCCAGAGTGGGTGAAAGCAAAAAATTGGAGCGGCGGGCCGGATCGCTTTCCTCCGCGGAACGGTGCTCGAAAAGAAAGTCCGAAATGATGACGACGATGGCGTGGCGCCGCGCCATGCGATTGAGACTGTCCAGGGCTTCGATGAAATTGGTGCCGCGGCGGCGGGGTTGGAAACAGAGAATTTCGCGGATGACGCGCAAGACATGGCGGCGTCCCTTTTTTGGCGGAATGTACTTTTCGACTTCTTCGGTGAAGAGGATCAGGCCGACCTTGTCGTTATTGCGAATGGCCGAGAAGGCGAGCACGGAGCCGATTTCGGCCGCGAGTTCGCGCTTGGATTGCCCGCCCGATCCAAACAGGCCCGAGCCGCTGAGATCGACCACCAGCATCAACGTCAACTCGCGTTCTTCGACGAATTTTTTGATGAAGGGATGGTTCATGCGCGCAGTCACGTTCCAGTCAATGGCGCGGACTTCATCGCCCGGCTGGTATTCGCGGACCTCCTCGAAATTCATGCCCTGGCCTTTGAAGACGCTATGGTATTGGCCGCCGAGGGTTTCAGAAACCAGGCGGGTGGTGCGCAGTTCGATCTGGCGGATTTTTTTGAGGATTTCGCGCGGGATCATGGGAAGACAGGGGACTGCGAATCGCGAACTATGGAACGAACACTGCGTCCATTTGCCGCTTGCGCACGAACAAGGCAGGAGTAATTTAATGGCATGAGCGCGACAGAACTCATTGAGAAAATGCGGCCGATGCCAACCGAGGAAAAGCGCGCATTCGTCGAAAAAGTTTGGGAAGAATATGGCGAAGAGATTGGGTGGGTTGACCCAGACTTGACGCCGGAACAGGCTGCCGAATTGGATCGGCGCGCGGAAGATGCCTTGAATAATCCCGGACGCGGCACGCCGATTGAAGACGTCTCCGCTGAAATCAGAAAACGTCTTCTCGCCAAGAAATGACGTTCAAAGTCATCGCGGAGGCGGAAGCCAAACAGGACTGGAATGAGGCTGTTGACTGGTATGAAGAACGGGAATCCGGCGTTGGCCTGCGGTTTGACGACACCATCCGCACGTTTCTGCAAACTCTTTCCCGGCAGCCGGAGCGATTTCCATTTGCCACACGCCTGACCCGCAAGGCCAAGATTCCCGGCCCTTGGCCTTACTCGGCGTATTTCACCATTAACACGGAATTGCGCGAGGTCAAAGTGTTGGCTATCTGGCATGGCGCGCGAAACCCCGCCGAACTGCGCCGGCGGCTGAAATGAAAAGCCCGTGAGCGTTTCGGCCCCGATGCGGCTCGTGCGAATCTTAGTCTGGCGAATTTGTTTGAGGATCTTGCGATGGATCATACCGAATTGACGAAAGGCGAATTTCCAACGAATCCATTCATGCAATCGGCTGCGAGTCCAGCAGGTGGCAAACCTCGATTCCGTCGTCCAAGTCCGGCCAGTAAATGGCGAAGCCGCCGGGTTCAAGCGACCAATTGGCGCGTTGTTTGGGCGTGGCTTTGGCCAGCCATTTCAGCCACGGCACTTCAGTGAACGGGACGCTGACTTCCCGGCCATCATCAAGTCGGACATGCAGCGTGTTCGCCGTGATACGCGCACTCCTGGCACGCACTTGTTCGGTGGTTTTAGCGGTTAAAGTATTCATAGTTTGTAACTCACGGCACTGGCAGTTCATTGAAGATTTTGGTGACGATGGTCTCGCTGGTTTTTTCCTCGGCCTCGGCTTCGTAGGTGACGGTGACGCGATGGCGCAAGACATCCATGCCGATGCTCTTGACATCCTGCGGCGTCACGTAGCCGCGACCGCGCAAAAAGGCGTAAGCCTTGGCCGCGAGGGTCAGGCCGATGGTGGCGCGAGGGGAAGCGCCCAGTTGAATCAGGCCCTGCAAACCGTCCATTTTGTAAGCGCCCGGATCGCGCGTGCAACAGACCACATCCACAATGTAGTCCTTCACCTTGTCGTCGATGTAAATGTCGTTGAGCACCTGGCGCGCTTCCAAAATCTGTTGGGCCGAGACGACTTGACTGGCCGGGGCGATGGCGGTGGTCCGGGCCATTAAATCCAGGATCTGCCGCTCTTCCTCGTGCGAGGGATAAATAATCTTGAGTTTCAACATGAACCGGTCCACCTGCGCCTCGGGGAGCGGATAGGTCCCTTCCTGCTCAATGGGATTCTGCGTGGCCAGGACCAGGAAAGGCTCATCCAGCTTGAAAGATTGGTCGCCGATGGTGACTTGCTTTTCCTGCATGGCCTCCAGCAGGGCGCTCTGCACCTTGGCCGGGGCGCGGTTGATTTCGTCCGCCAGGACAAGATTGGCAAAGATCGGGCCGCGCCGGGTCGTGAACGCGCCGGTTTGCGGGTTATAGATTTGCGTGCCGATCAGGTCGGCCGGGAGGAGATCGGGGGTGAATTGCAAACGCGAGAATTTGACGTTGAGGCAGGCGGCCAGCGTCCTGACGGACAAAGTCTTGGCCAGTCCGGGCACGCCTTCGAGCAAAACGTGGCCATTGGCCAGCAATCCAATGGCCAGGCGCTCGACCAGGTAATTTTGCCCGACGACGACTTTGCCGATCTCACTGAAAAGGGGGCGGACGAACGCGCTGGCTCTCTGCACTTCCTCGTTTATGGCACTGATTCCTGTATTCATAGGTTTTAAGAGTACGTATGCCCAAATGACAGTCCAATGCCAAAATTCGTTCAGAAAAAGCAGGTTTTAATTGTAGTTTTGGACTTTTCTTGAAATTAAAACGCCAGCGGCCTGGAAATGAACGGCTTGGAAATGAACTTGCCTTTGGCCGCGGCGCGTGCGACATAATAAGGGCTGTGCTTGAAGCGCCTGTGCCTCGGTAGCTCAGTTGGTAGAGCAGCAGACTCTTAATCTGTGGGTCGTGGGTTCGAGTCCCTCTCGGGGCACCATTTTCATCCGATCAGAGCGCGTATTCAGCCATGAAGTCATGTCCATCGGGATGGTGTTCCAGTTTGAATCCGACTTTTCTGCTGATGTGTTGCATGGCGTGATTGTCGGCCATGATGTCGGCGGTGAGGCGCGTGAGTTTTTCATCACGGGCGATTTGCACCAGACGCCTGAGCAGTTCGGTGCCAAGTCCTTGCTTCTGCCAGCGGTCGCTGACCAGCAGCGCAAATTCAGCTTCGTTGGCGCCATGCACTTTGCTGAGTCGTCCGACGCCGAGGATTTCCCGGCGCCCGGTCTTGGCGTCCGTGTATTCGGCCACGAGCGCGATTTCGCGGTCGTAATCATTGAAACAAATGCGCGTCAGCCGTTCGTGGGCGACGCGTTGCGATAATTTCAAGGCGCTGAAGTAGCGGTGATAAACACTTTCCTCGGAGAGCGTTTCGTGGAACTTCACCATCAACGGTTCATCTTCCGGGCGGATGGGGCGGATGACGACCGGCGTTTTATTGGCCAATTGCGCCGATGTCACATATTGAATCGGATAGGGGCGGATGGCGGGCTTGGGCAATTTCTTTGGCGGCGTGGCGGGATCGTGCAACACCACCCGGGCATCCAGGGCGAAGATGCGTTCGGAGGAAACGAGCAGGGGATTGATGTCAATTTCCGCAATCCACGGCTGCTCGATGACCAGTTGGCTGAAGCGCACCAGCGTTTGTTCCAGCGCGGTGATATTGACGGGCTGGCGACCGCGAATCCCTTTGAGCGCGGCGAAAATGCGGGTGCGTTCCATCATCCGGCGCGCCAGAGTGGCGTTGAGCGGCGGGAGGCCCAGGGCGCGGTCCTTGTAAACTTCCACCAATTGTCCGCCTGTGCCGAACAATAACACCGGCCCGAATTGCGGATCAATACTGCTGCCGAGAATCAATTCGTAACCGTCGAGCTTGATCATCGGTTGCACCGTCACGCCCAGAAAATGTTGCGCGCCGGCTTTTTTGGCCACGGCGGTTTCAATCGCGCGCCAGGCTTGGCGCACCGCCGAGGCCGTGCGCAGATTTAACTGCACGCCTCCCACGTCGGTCTTGTGTGTGATGGTTTCGGAATACAATTTGAGCACCACGGGAAAGCCCAGATGCGCCGCCAGTTTTACGGCGTCGATTTCGTTGCGGGCGATGTGCGTTTCCACTGTGGGAATGCCGTAGGCGGCAAGCAGTTGCTTGGACTCGTGCTCGGTCAAAATGGTGCGGCCCGTCTTTCGCGCCGCTTGCAACAGTTTGTCCACTTTGAGGCGGTCAATTTGGCTGCGGTTGGAATCATCCGCCGCGGCTGGCGTTTCGTAAAGCGAACGGAGATTTTCGCTGTAATGCCACATGTAATAAAAGGCCCGGGCGGCGCGGTCGGGGTACTTAAAGGTGGGGATGTTCGCGGCGTTGAGAATGTCCTCGCCAGCCTCGACTTCGTCCGCCCCCATCCAACTGGCAAGGATGGGTTTGTTTTCCAGCTTCGCCAGCGGCACCATTTGCGTCGCGGTGGCAGTGGCATCGGTCATCGCTTGCGGCGTCAGAATGACCAGCAAGCCGTCGGTATTCGGGTCTTTGGCCGCCAGGTCCACCGCCTGGGCGTAGAGCGCCGGGCGGGCGTCGCCAATGATGTCCACCGGATTATTGTGGCTCCAGGTTGGCGGAAGGATTTTGTTAAGGGCAGCCATCGTTTCGGGCGTCAGCGCGGCGAGTTGCGCGCCACTGGTGACCAGGGCATCGGTGGCGAGCACGCCCGGGCCGCCGGCGTTGGTGACGATGGCCAGGCGCGGTCCTTTGGGGCGCGGCTGTTTGGCCAGCACTTCCGCCATGTCGAACAATTCAGAAATGGTGTCCACCCGCAACACACCGACGCGCTGGAAAGCGGCCTGCAACACTTCATCGCTGCCGGTGAGCGACCCGGTGTGAGAGGCGGCGGCCTTGGCGGCCTGTTCGGTGCGCCCGGGCTTGATCACGATGATCGGTTTGGTGAGAGAGACTTCACGGGCGGCGGACAAGAAGCCGCGGGCGTTGCCGATGGTTTCCATGTAGATGATGATGCTCTGGGTGTTCGGATCGTCGCCCAGGTAATAAATCAAATCGCTCCAATCCACATCGAGCATCGAACCCAGTGAGGCGAAGGCGCTGAAGCCCACGTTTTCCTTCAAGCTCCAGTCCAGAATGGCCGTGCAGAGCGCCCCGCTCTGGCTCAGGAGAGCGACATTGCCCGGTTTGGCAATGGTGGTGGCGAAGGTGGCGTTCAATCCGATTTTTGGAATCATCACGCCCAGACAATTCGGCCCGACAATTCTCATGCCGCCACTCTGCGCATCGGAGAAAATCTCTTCTTCGAGCTTCTGCCCCGCTTTGCCGATTTCCTTGAAACCGGCCGAAATGATGATTGCGCCCGGCACCCCTGCCTTGGCGCAGTCGCGGATCACCGCCGGCACCGCGGTCGCCGGGGTGCAGATAACGGCCAAATCCACTTTTTCGGGAACAGAGGCGATGTTCGGATAGGCCTTCACGCACAACACGGAAGAACGTTTGGGGTTAACCGGATAGACCACGCCTTCGAAGCCGCCGCGGCCGAGATTCTGGAAAACAGTTCGTCCCACACTCCCCATCGTTTCCGTCGCGCCGATCACGGCAATGACCTTGGGCGAGAAGATGTGGTTCAGCGGATGCCGTCGCGTCCGCAGGATGTCGTGGGCGGATTCGATCCGCTGGGAGGCGCGGGGGGTTTGCGGGGGGGGTTCAGGTTTTCCAACTTCTTTGACCTCTGGCATTATAGTTTTCATTTGCAAATGGCCGTGAATTTAGCGCCGGAATCAACCGGCTGACATGGAGCGAATCGATTCATTCTTCGACTAGATTGGCCGGAACGCCGCCCGCCCACTTCACGCTCCTTGGCAAAGACTCACCGTTTTTTGCCGCGCCTGAAGCGGGAAATAAAAGCCGGGATTTGACAGGGCACATTATTGTCAACATGGCGGGCAAAATATGGCCAGCATTTACCAAAGAGAGGGTAGTCCCTCCGACCCTCTCCATTTAAGCTGAGAACCAATAATATGACAATTAAATGGTCGGTCAAATCGGGCCGCGTTCTGAAGCCGGTAAAGCGCAGGGCCGGACTTATGAGGCGCCACGCTCCCGGGTCCCGTCTCCATCGCGCCCAGCCAGGATGTCTGAACCAGAAAAAAAAGGAATTGACATGTCCACCTCCGCTGATGTGAGTGAGGGCGTCGAAAAATCCGGGGTGGCCCCCGTGGCAACAGCCTTCGGCTGCCCGCGCAATTTTCTCGACAACCGCTTCGTCTATACCGTGATATCGGCGCGGGCGCGGGGCCTGGCCATTGGCATCAACATGAACCCGGACAGGTTGTGCAATTTTGACTGCATTTATTGCGAGGTTGACCGGAAGTTGCCCCTCACGGAACAAGAACTGAACGTCGCGGTAATGGCGGAGGAATTGGACAAGACACTCTTCCTGGTGCGCTCGGGCAAAATAAGGGAGCATGCGGCTTACCGCGAGTTGAGCGACGAGTTGCTGCAATTGCGCCACGTGGCGTTGAGCGGCGATGGCGAACCCACCCTGTGCCCGAATTTCGCCGAGGCCATCCAGGTCGTGGTCCACGTGCGGGCGCGCAGTCCCCATGCGTTTTTCAAATTGGCCCTGATTAGCAACGGCACCGGCTTGGATTTGCGTCCGGTGCAGGAGAGCCTGCGATACTTCACCCCCAATGATGAGATTTGGATCAAGCTCGACGCCGGCACGCAAGACTACATGGATCGCGTCAACCGCAGCGAAGTGCCGCTGGACAAGGTCCTTTCGAACATCCTGCTGGTCGCCCGGCAGCGGCCCGTCGTCATTCAAAGTTTGTTCCCGCTGGCCTTCGGCGAGGAACCGCCGCCGCAGGAAATTGACGAGTATATCTTTCGATTGAACGATCTGAAAAACAGCGGGGCGCAAATATCGCTCGTGCAGATTTATTCCGCGACCAGGCCGATTGCGCATCCGGATTGCGGGCACATGCCGCTGAAAAAGCTGTCGCGGATCAGCCACCGGATCAAGGTGGAAACGGGATTGAAGGCGGAAGTCTTCTGAGCGCGCCGCGGCGGGCGGGGCGGCGATGGCTAAGGAATATCCTTAGATACTCTGGTTCAATTCCAGAAAACGTGTCTGGCATGACGCCTGATTGTGGGCGGGCCGTGGTCAGTGCTATTTTGCTCATATGACAACAAAATTTGCGAAGCGGGGCAGGGAGAAACCAATGACCCGCCACGACAACAAGGATTTGATCGAGAGCCTGATCAACTCGAAGATCTTTCAGGATTACGAGAAGGCGTTCAGCGAAACCACCGGTTTGCCCGTCTCGTTGCGTCCGGTGGAATCGTGGCAGTTGCCGCACCACGGCAAGCGCCACGAGAATCCCCTGTGCGCCATGCTGGCCGAAAAAAGCCGGTCTTGCGCGACCTGTCTGCAAACGCAGCAACAACTCTCAGAAGGGGCCCGGTTTGAACCGGCGACGGTGACTTGCCAGCTTGGATTGGTCGATACGGCGGTGCCGGTTCGTTTGGGCGAGCAGTTGATCGGCTTCCTTCAAACCGGCCAGGTGCTGCGCAAAAAGGCCACGCCCTCCCAAATCGAGCGCACGGCCCGGCTCATCGCCGAATGGGGCCTGCAAATGAGCCGGGACCGGCTGCACAGCGTCTATTTTGGAACCAAGGTGTTGTCGTCCAGACAATACGAGGCGATGGTCAAACTGCTCAGCATCTTTGCCGAGCACATTTCGGTGATCAGCAACCAGATTGTCGTCCACCGTGAAAACGCCGAATCGCCGGTGATCAGGCGGGCCAAGGAATATATTGTTGAAAATCAGGCGGAAGACCTGTGCCTGGGCGAGGTGGCCAAGGCGGTCAACACCAGCACCTTCCACTTTTGCAAAATGTTCAAAAAGGCCACCGGCTTGAACTTCACCGAGTACGTTTCGCGCGTTCGCGTGGAAAAAGCCCGGAATCTTTTGCTCAATCCGAACTTGCGCATCAGCGAAATCGCTTACGAAGTCGGTTTCCAATCGCTCACCCATTTCAATCGCGTCTTCAAGAAAATAACCGGGCAGTCGCCCACGGATTACCGGAGCCAACTGGCGCCGGCTTGAAACCGTGGCGCGGGGCGCACCCCTTCTTTTAAGATGGAGCCGATCCAGGAACTGCGCGACCTGAAATCGGCGCTGGATGCCCATTCCATCGTTGCCATCACCGACGCGCGCGGGCGCATTACTTATGTCAACGACAAGTTTTGCGAGATTTCCAAGTATCCCCGCGAGGCCTTGCTGGGCCGGGACCATCGCCTCATCAACTCCGGGTTTCATTCCAAAGAGTTTTTCCGTGATCTTTGGGCCACCATTGCCCAAGGCAAAGTTTGGAAAGGCGAAATTCGGAATCGCGCCAGGGATGGCAGTCATTATTGGGTGGATACGACCATCTTTCCGTTTCTCGATGCGGACGGAAAGCCGGCGCAATACATCGCCATCCGGACGGACATTACCGAGCGCAAACGCGCGGAAGCCAGGCTGGCCGAATTGGCGCAAAGCCTCGCGGAAAAGAACAAGGAATTGGAAACGGTGGTCTATATTGCGTCGCACGATTTGCGTTCTCCCCTGGTCAACATCCAGGGATTTGCCAAGGAATTGAAACGCGACTGTGATCGGATTCGCGAGTTGATGGCGGGCGGCGAGCCTTCGGCCATCAAGGATCGCGAACTGAAAACGATTCTGAGCCGGGATATGCCCGAGGCGATGGAATTCATCCACGCCGGCGTGGCCAAGATGGACACCCTGTTGAGCGGCTTCCTTCGTTTTTCCAGGTTGGGCCGCGCGGCCCTGACGATCCGGCGCCTGGACATGAATGCGACGCTGGCCAGCATCGCGCAAACCGTTGAATTTCAGATCAAGCAAGCCGGCGCAACGCTGCAAGTTGGACCCCTGCCCGACTGCCGGGGCGATGCCACCCAAATCAACCAGGTCTTTTCCAATCTGATCGACAACGCGATTAAATATCGCAGCCCAAACCGCCCCGGGTTGATTCAAGTGTCTGGCAGGGTTGAAAATGGCGCTTCCATCTATGCGGTCAAGGACAACGGCATCGGCATTGCGCCGGAGCACCAGGCCAGGGTATTCGAGATTTTCCACAGACTGGACCCTTCCGCGTCCGAAGGGGAAGGACTGGGGCTGACCATCGCCCAGAAGATCCTGGAACGGCAGGAGGGCAAGATATGGGTGGAATCCAAAACCGGGCAAGGCAGCACTTTTTTTGTTTCCTTGCCCGCGGTCTCAGGCGAAAATGGATGAGCATGACCAATGAAGTCGTTGTTTTGATCGCCGATGATGATCTCGGCCACATCCGCCTGATCGAAAAAAATCTCCGCCGCGCCGGCTTGCACAACCCGATTGAGCGGTTTGACAATGGCCAGGATGTTTTGGATTTTCTTTTTGGCCGCGGCCCCCGCCGGCGGGCCAAAGAAGCTCCCTACTTGCTCCTGCTCGATATCCGCATGCCAAAAGTTGATGGCGTCGAAGTGCTCCGGCAGATCAAGGCGGACCCGGAGTTGAGGAAAATTCCTGTCATCGTCCTCACGACCACGGATGACCCGCGCGAAGTGGAACATTGCCACGCGCTCGGTTGCAGCAATTACGTGGTCAAGCCGGTGGATTACGAAAAATTTGCGGAGGCGATCAAGCAGTTCGGCTTGTTCATTGCGCTGGTGCAAGTGCCCGAAGTCCGCACCTGACTGGCGCATGAGCAACCGCAAACCAGCCGCCACGCTCTTGATCGTTGATGATGATCGCGGCCTGTTGCGCCTGGCGGCCAGGGCGCTGGAACGGGAGGGTTTTTCCGTCGCCACCGCCGCCTCCGGCGCCGAAGCCATTGCCTGGTTGAAAGACCACCCGCTGGATTTGCTTTTGTTGGATTTGAAACTTCAGGATTTCGACGCCCGGCAGCTCATCCGTCAACTCTCCAACCTCAACCGTCTGCCCCCCTTCCTGATTATCACCGGACAAGGCGATGAACGGGTTGCCGTCGAGATGATGAAAAGCGGCGCACGGGATTACCTGGTCAAAGGCGCCGGGTTTTTGGAGGTCCTGCCCTCGGTCGCCGCGCGCGTGCTGGCGCAGATTGAGCAGGAGGGGAAACTGGCCGCGGCGGAAGAAGCCTTGCGTTTGAGCGAGGAACGATTCCGCGTCGCGCTGATCCATTCTCCCATCATGGTCTTCAATCAGGACAACGGGCTTTGTTACACCTGGGTTCACAACGAATCGGTGGTCCTTATGGGCAAGGACATGCTGGGCAAGACCGACGCCGAACTGTTTCCCGCCGAAGAAGCGGACCGGTTGACGCAGATTAAGGCGCGCGTTTTGATGACAGGAACCGGTCTGCGCCAGGAAGTTTCCCTGGCGGTGAAGGGCCAAAAACACTTTTATGATCTGACGGTCGAACCGGTGAGGGATGCCGCGGGCCGGATCACCGGCATCACCGGCGCGGCCATGGAGGTGACGGAGCGCAAGCGACTGGAGGAGGAAATCCTGCACATCAGCGAAATGGAACAGCGCCGCATCGGGCAGGATTTGCACGATGGCATCTGCCAGCATTTGGCAGGCATCGAATTGAAAAGCCAATCCCTGGTGGAAACCCTGAAGAAGAAAGCCAAAGGCCCGGCGGCGCAAGCCGGGCAAATTGCCCGCCACGTGCGCGAGGTCATCGCGCAGACGCGCTCGCTGGCCCGCGGCCTGTCCCCCTTTATTCTCGAAGCCGAAGGATGTGCGTCGGCGCTGAAGGAATTGGCCGCGCACACGGAAAAAATGTTCCACGTCAAATGTCATTTCCAGACCGACGGGCCGGTTTCAATTTCCGATCGGGCCGTGGCCACCCACCTCTATCGCATCGCGCAGGAAGCGGTCTCCAACGCCATCAAACACGGCAAAGCCAGCGCCGTCGAAATCAGTCTTGGCAACACGAACGACAAAACCCTCCTGACTGTCAGCGATAACGGGATCGGGTTTGGATCCCCGGTCCAGGCCGGAACCGGCATGGGCTTGCGCATCATGCAATATCGGGCGGGAATGATCGGGGCCACATTGCTCGTGCAGGCGCAAGGCAATGGCGGGACAAGAATCCTTTGCTTTCTCCAAAAGACCGGAAGCCCGCCGGCCAAATGAACCCGATGAAAAAAGCGGCCCAGGCGCAAATAAGAATCCTCATCGTGGATGATCATCCGATGATGCGGGAAGGTTTGGCGCAACTGATCGGCCACCAGCCGGACATGATGGTTTGCGGCGAAGCGGGAGAGGCGCGCGAGGCCTTGGAAAAAGTCAGACTGCTCAAACCGAACCTGGTTTTGGCGGACATTACGTTGCCGGGACGAAATGGCCTGGAATTGATCAAAGACATCCAGGCGCTGGATGCCGGCGTTTCGGTTTTGGTGATTTCCATGCATGATGAATCGTTTTATGCCGAGCGCGTGCTCCGCGCCGGCGGCCGGGGTTACGTGATGAAACAGGAAGGCGGCAAAAAAATCATGGAAGCCATCCGCCAGGTTTCCGCCGGGCACATTTTTGTCAGCGAAAAAATGTCGGCCAGGATTTTGGAAATATTCTCCGGCCACCGGCCGGAAGGCGGCCAATCGCCGGTGGAAAACCTGACCGACCGCGAATTCGAGGTGTTTCAATTGATAGGACAGGGGATGGAAACAAAGGAATTGGCGCAGGAACTGCGCGTCAGCCCCAAAACCATCGAAGTCCATCGCGCCAACATCAAAGCCAAACTCCAGCTCAAGAGCATGGCGGAACTGATCCGCTACGCGGTGCGCTGGGTGGAGTCGGAAAAGCGGGACTAATTGCCGCGAAGAACTGGCCAGAAACGCCGGATAGATAGATAGGTCCTGAAACCCCGCAACAGGTTCCTCGCTGTTTTCAGAGGAATAGAGTTTCATTAAAAGCCTTCCTTGGCACCAAATTGGAGCGGCCAGCCGGAGCGAAGTAGCGCAACGCACGGCTGAAGCGACTGGGATTCTGTACCCCCCCCACCCCCCCGCTACAGTGCTACAAACGTTGATTATCAATGACTTAGGGTGCTACAAGGGTGCTACAA